>Ga0224501_10005107_pt1 | contig 10356 bp, 7 predicted proteins | sample SF_Oct11_sed_USG_4_FD_169105 | JGI IMG/M metagenome (GOLD analysis project Ga0224501, IMG submission 169105) | Sediment microbial communities from San Francisco Bay, California, United States - SF_Oct11_sed_USGS_8_1 | ecosystem: Environmental > Aquatic > Marine > Sediment | place: USA...
TTCATTGGTATCTGCCGGTAATTGTTGATTGGTGTCTTGCTGCATTGCCGGCTTTGCTGGGTTGGCGCCACCACGGGCACGAAGTAATTTTTCAGGTAGCCTGGCGATTTCCTGCTTGCCCGTTTCGATATTGAACCACGGTAGTGAAATTGCAGGCACTTTAAGATCACCAGTGCGTGTTGGGATTAATGCAACCTTGATCTGCTTGATACTGGAGACACCATGCTCAGTCACCTTGTTATCGAGCAGCGGTTTGTCCGGGTACTGTTTCAGGCCTTTGATTTCAGGCATTGTCAGGTCAGGCAGGTTCTCCGCCATATTGCCATCGACCTTGATGGTGATAGTGCGTGTCACCGGCTCGCCATTTTTCAGTGTGCTGACATCCTCTGACCATTCCTCGCTGAGGCTGAGATTTTTTGCCGGCAACCACTCCGATGATTTTACTGCTGAAGGTCTGGGTTGAACTTCAATGCTGACGGCTTTCGAGCGAAAACGTTTGCGTTCTCCCTGATTCATGAACTGGTCGAACAGGCTGCGTGGACGTCCCTGGTTGACGAGACCTTCAAAAACCATTGGGTCAAATTCCAGCTTGCCGCTGTGTTGCGGGAAAACTGCGTAGCGTGTTTCGTATACCACATAACGCACGCCACCCCTGAATGCTTCATAAGTCGTCGGGTTGCCAAGCTGCTTGATAATGGCATCGCTATCACTGGTTTTGAGTTCACTCTTTCCAGTTATGCTGATTGGCACTCGACTGAACAGGTGAACACTGTATATGATCTGTGACTGCACCCAGGCCTTGTCCTGATCAACTTCTACTTCAATATAAATATCACTATCCTGCGTGGCAGGCTTTTTCGAGGTGGCCGGATCCTTGATTTGAATGCGTAGCGCAGGGCTCTGGTCTTTGCCAAAACTGATTGATGGAATGGTCAGTGTGCCGCTCCTCTTTGCCATCACGTCCAGGCTCCAGATACCTTTGCGGCTGTACTGTCCATTGATGTACGTCATATTGGTGCTCTGGCTCTGGCTGAGAATTTCAAAATCATTCTGTAACGGACTGAAGTCTGGCTCACCATTGACCGAATTATCTGCTTCAAAATTGAGGCGGAAAGATTCGTCGAGAAAAATCTCATTGCGGTCGACTGTGGCAATAATATTAGCTGCCTGCGCTGGGCTGAAAAACACCAGCAATAAAAGTACGGCGAGTAATAAATTAATTCGATGTTTCATAAAATACTCTCCAAAAAAATAGCAGATCACCAGGCCTGATCGCTGGGTGTCTTCTGTCGCATGTTTTTGTACTGATAAAGAAATTTTCGTTTCAGTAACTGGTCGGGATTATCGGGCACATGCCTTAGCCATTGCTCTATCGCCTGATCATCTTCACTGGTCTCGGTTTCTTCAATCTGGCTGGCCAGTTGTTGTTTATTTTGTTCAGCATCATCAGAAGGGTTGTTTTCCGAATTTTGCTGTTCGGCTTTCTCCTCTTGCTGTTGCGCATCTTTCATGGCCTGTTCGACCTTGTCTTTATCCGGCTGCTGTTGAGATGACTGATCACCATCCTGGTTTTGTGACGACGAATTTTTATCCTGCTGCTGTGCATTTTCTTCCTGTGAATCCTGTTGCTGATCAGACTGCTGCTGGCTGTCTGATTCGCTATTCTGTTGGTTCTGGTTTTTTTCACCATCCTTATTTTCAGAAGATTGATTATCGCCATCCTGCTTGTCCTGGTTCTGGCTGTCCTTATTTTCAGCAGATTGTTGCTGGTCACCCTGTTGATCTTTTTGATCCGATTCCTTGTTGTCGCCGTCACCACCGTCCTGAGATTGCTGTTGCTGCTGTAGTACCTGTTTTACCTGTTCGCGATTGAAGCTGGCATCTTCATTGGTGGCGTCTAACTTGAGCGCTTCATCGTAGGCCTTGATGGCCTCTGGGTACTGCCCGAGTTTTGCCAGTGCATTGCCCCGGTTGTAGTAATCGTTACTGCTTACGGGAGTTTGCAATGCCTCCAGCGCCTGCTGGTAATTGCCGGTACGATAATTTGATGCCGCCTTCCAGTTGTTGTCCTGGAACTGCCTGGCGGCTTCATCCGTTTTGCCGTCTTTGAATGCACGCATGGCCTTCTGATCAGGTGTGCTCCACAGGTGCTCCATATCGAGTGCGTGTGCCTGTTCGGGTACGGGCAGAATAAATAGCGGCAGGCACAGCAACCAGCCTTTGCGTGGCCAGAGTGCGACCAGCGGGATGACCAGCAGCAATAGCCACGGGCCTTCTTCCTGCCAGATATCTGCGGTCAGATCCATGCCTTTGTTGTTATCGTTTTCGTTGACCTTGCGTGAGGAAAATAATTTATCCAGCGTGTTTATGTCGGTATCATCGGCCTGAAGGCTGACGTACAGACCGGAACCATTGAGCGCGGTTCGCTGCAGTTTTTCAGGTTCGAGTTTGGGAATAACAATCGCACCGTTACTGTCCTGCAAAAATCCACCATTGAGTGAGATCGGACCACCGTCTTCAGTGCCGACACCGAGTACCGACAGGCGATAGCCTTTTGCTGTCAGTGTCTTGATCGTATCCTGGTCACGTTCACTAATGCCATCGGTGATTAATAAAATATCACCCTGGCTGGCACCTGCCTGTTGCATCAGATCAATCGATTTTTCTATCGCGATGTAGGCGTTGCTACCCTGGGATGGCATCAGGCCGGTTTGCAGGGTAGGCACCAGGCTGGCGATGGTATTGGTGTCATCGGTAAGTGGTGTCACGACAAAGGCATCGGCGGCGTAGACGATGAGCGCGGTCTGTCCTGCCTGCCGGGTTTTTAATATATCCAGCAGCTTGAGTTTTGCGCGTTCTATTCTTGATGGTTTGATATCACCGGCGTCCATTGACTGTGAAAGATCCATCAATATGACCAGCATCGACTGTTCGCGATAAACCGGCTTTGGCAGTTTTTCAAATGCTGGGCCGGCGGCGGCAATAATGCTGATACTCGCGGCGATGGCAGCGAGCAATAATGGCAGGCGACTCGATTTGTTTGTACTGTTACTCAGGATATACGGTAGTAGTTTTTCATCGCAGACATTTTTCCAGTTCATGCCGCTGCCGTGTCGGCGATACAGAATGACCAGGAAGATAGCCAGCGGAATAAAGGCATAAAACCACATCGGCCTGACAAAGTGCAGGTGTTCAATCATGCTGCATCCCGCCACTTCGCCAGTGCCAGCAGGCCGGCAAAGAAAAATGCGCCGGAGAGTGGCCAGTAAAACAGTGCCCAGGTTGGGCGATAACTTTGGCGGTCTTTTTCTACCGGTTCCAGTTCATCGAGCAGCTGGTAGATCTGTTGTAGCTCTTCGATATTGTGCGCGCGAAAATATTTACCGCCGGTCGTCTCGGCAACATCGCGTAATGTTTTTTCGTCCAGCTCACGAGCACGAGTGTACTGGTTGCCAACACCAATGGTGTAAATTTTCATGCCCTTGCTGGCGGCCAGTTCGGCAGCCTTGTGTGGTTCCAGCTCACCTGCAGTGTTAACACCATCGGTGAGCAGGATCAGGACGCGGTCATCATTATTTTCCTTTTCGACGAAGCGTTTTATTGCCAGGCCAATGGCATCGCCTATTGCGGTAGCCTTGCCGGCGAGATTAACAAAGGCCTCATTTAACAGTACGCGCACTGTCTTTCGGTCGAAGGTTAATGGCGCCTGCATATAGGCCTGGTCACCAAAAAGAATCAGGCCGATGCGATCACCGACACGTTTGTCGATAAAGTCGCCAGCAACGGCCTTGGTCGCATCCAGTTTACTGACGCTGCGGTAGTTGTTATTAAAATTTTCACCCATACTGCCAGAGAGATCTATCGCCAGCATCAGGTCACGGCCACTCACGGGTAATTCGATGGCATCACCCACCCACTGTGGGCGCGAGGCTGCGGATAAAAGGCAGAGCCAGAGCAGGGCATAAATAAAGAGTGGCCAGCGTTTCAGGTTGCTGTTAATTGCGGCTGATGTTGCGCTCAACTGGAAGTCTTTCAGGTAGGGCACATGCAGCGCCGCATCACTATTGCCTTGTGCGCGTGGTAACAGTGTGCGTATTAGCCACGGCAGTGGTAATAAAACAAAAATCCATGGCCAGTCGAAATGCATCATGGCTTTCTACCTGTGCCCTGGATGGTTTTATTCGGTTGTGCACGCAGCCAGTTTTCACACAGCTGTATCAGTTTTTCTGTATCGATCTCTAGTTCTGTGTTGTCTGCAAGATAGGGTGCGGTGGCGATTAACTGGCCGTGTTCGCCGGTGAAGGTAATTGTAGTGTTTGCTGCCTTCATCGTGCTGTCGAGAAAACTGAGCCACTCCTTGCCGGTCAGGCCAGCGACTTCACTGCGCGGATAAAAACTGATACAGGCACGGCGCAATAAAATAGAGAGCGACTGTACCAGTTGTAGCGCGTTGTTATCTTTCTGGTGTTGTGCGCAAATGTTTTCAAACTCGGCCTTGATGGTTTTTTTCAGCACCTGCTTTTTCTGGTACTGACGAAATAGCAAGACACCGATAATAACCAGTACGATAAACGCGATTAAGAACCACCAGCCCGGTGCCAGCGGCCACCATGAAATTGGCTCGGGTAGATGGATGTCACGTAGTTCCAGTGCAGGTGTAGTCGTGCCGCCCATGATTATTTGCTCGCCCTGAACTGTGTGCCCTTGCTTTCATGAACCCCCAGTCCCTTTTGCAGTGCCTCGAGTACATTGTCCTGTGTGGAGATGGGAATCCAGTGCATGCGGTGTTGTCGACAAAGTTTTTTCAGTTTTTCCTGGTGCGCGGCAAAACGGCCCTGGTAATCCGAGCGTAGTCTCTGGTTCGCTGTATTGAGCCCAACTTCATCGACACCATCGCTGACCTTGTAATAACCGGAATCGGGTAATGTGGTTTCGAACGGGTCGAATACCTGTACCAGTATCAGGTCGTTGTGTCGTGACAGGTTGATGATGTGCGATCTGGCCTGGTCATCGAGTTCACGAAAATCGCTGATCAGGAAAATCAGGCTGCCGGGCCTCGCTGCCTTGCGTAGACGTGCAGCAGCGAGATGCATATTACGTGGCTGGCGATAATCAGGTACCTGGCTCCAGACTGGGTGTGCGCAGGTTCGACTGATGAAATCGAGGACGGCGCTCTTGCCACGTTTGGGCCTGATTTCCAGATGCTGTTCGCCGGAGAATACGTGTGCACCGAGCCGGTCATTACAGTTGATGGTGCTCCATGCCAGCAGGCTGGCGGCCTGGGTAGCGATGACGGCCTTGAACGCACCACGCGTGGCAAAGGACATTGACGGGTTCAGGTCGAGCCAGAGCAATACCGGACGCTCGCGTTCTTCACGGAATATCTTGGTGTGTGGCTGGTTAGTGCGTGCGGTGACTTTCCAGTCCATGTTGCGGATATCGTCGCCCGGTAGATACATGCGCGACTCATCGAATTCCATGCCGCGGCCCTTGAATGAAGACAGGTAGGCACCGCCCTGACGCGCATGAATCTTGCTGCTATTGAGTGGCAGTTTGCTGGCGGCGTGACGCAACTGAATCAGTGATTGTGGACTGACCCAGGTTATACCTTCAGCTTGTTGGTCTTTGTGAGACACCATCCTGATTGAAACTTATGGAACAGCAATTCGGCTAATTAATTCTTTGATAAATTTATCCGGTGTAATGCCTTCGGCCTCGGCCTCGTAACTGAGGATGATACGGTGGCGCAGCACGTCGAAGGCAATGGCCTGGATATCTTCCGGGCCAACAAAATCACGACCTGCCAGCCAGGCGTGGGCACGGGCGCAGCGGTCGAGCGCGATACTGGCGCGTGGGCTGGCGCCGTACAGTGACCAGTTGGCCAGGTCATCACCGTAGGCCTTCGGGTTACGCGTTGCCAGCACCATGTGCAGCAGGTAGTCCTGTAAGTTTTCAGCCATGTGCAGATTCAGCACTTCATTACGTGCGGCAAAAATACTCTGCTGGCTGATGGTGATATTCGATGCAGCTGTCTCGGTCGAGCCATTCAGTGCCTCGTTGCGCGCCAGCTCCAGGATTTTTTTCTCAGCAGCGGCATCGGGGTAATCGATATTCACGTGCATCAGGAAGCGGTCGAGCTGCGCCTCGGGTAGTGGGTAGGTGCCTTCCTGTTCGATCGGGTTCTGCGTTGCCATCACCATAAACAGCTCAGGCAGTTTATAGGTGGTCTTGCCGATAGTGATCTGGCGCTCGGCCATGGCCTCGAGCAGTGCTGACTGTACCTTGGCCGGTGCTCGGTTGATCTCATCGGCCAGTACCAGGTTGTGGAACAATGGCCCCTGCTGAAAAACAAAGCTGCCATCCTGCGGGCGGTAGACCTCGGTGCCGGTCAGGTCGGCCGGTAATAAATCCGGGGTGAACTGGATGCGGTGGAAATCACTCTCGATGCCATCGCTCAGCACCTTGATAGCCTTGGTCTTGGCCAGGCCGGGTGCGCCCTCGACCAGCAGGTGGCCATCGGCGAGCAGCGCGATGAGTAAACGATCGACCAGCATTTCCTGGCCAATGATGTGAGAAGTAACGTGTTGTTTTAGTTGTTGAATTGCTTCCTGATTATCCATAAGTCACAAATATTTTTTATAAGTTATTTTAACGGCGTATTGTACTGGATTATTCGCAAGTCTGAACAATGGCATTAGATAGGGATGATTTCTGATAGTTCAATAGAATCGAAAGCAGTAAATTGAAGAATTGGACATAGCATGACTTAATCATGTATCATCCACTCCAGTTTTAAATATCAACATCAGGTGCCTCTTTGATTAGAGGATAATCGGGAAGTTAGTGATTCTGAGGTCACTCAGAAAAATCTGACACTGCCCCCGCAACGGTGATTGGTGAGATTCGTTTAACCACTGCGATTTATCGTGGGAAGGGAATGAATCGGGTATCTTTTGATACGCACCATAAGTCCGTAGACCGGCCAGATGAATTCATACAGAAGTTGCGGAGGGCGACTGACTTGGTGTATGAGTGATGTAATCTGTTCAGAGAACATCCATCTTACCTCGTCCATTTCCCTCTTTTTATTACGACATGCGTCGTGATCAACATTGGCGAAAAGGTCGGGGCGAAAAAAACCTTGTTACATCCTGTTTACAAGTCATCGTATTTTACGATTGCTGTGCTGCTCGCACTGCTGAGTAGTGCCTTAGTGCGCGCGCAGGATGAAGAATTACACGTCTTGATCGATGACGGTCAAATCAAAAGTCGTATTGGTGAAGTTGATAGCTCGACCACATCATCTGCCAATTCCGTGATCGAAGCGGATCGCTTGCGAAATAATTTTGTCAGCCTGCCGGATGTGCTGGAGCAGGAAGTGGGCGTACAAATGCGTTCCAGTGGTGGCGAAGGAAGCCTGTCTACAGCGGTGCTACGCGGTGCCAGCAGTGAGCAGGTCATCATTTATCTGGACGGCGTGCCGCTTAACAATGCTTCCGGCGGCTCGGTCGATTTAAGCCTGATCCCTGTCAATGTTATCGAACGTATTGAAATTTATCGCGGTTCGACGCCATTGGCGCTGGGTAATCCTTCTATCGGTGGCGCAGTAAATATCATAACTCGCCAGTCAGCCAGGTTATCCGCGGATGAAAATACTGGCCAGATCAGCGCCAGCGTCGCCAGCTTTCATACCTATAAATTGAGTGGATCGTCATCTATATCTTACGATAGGGATGATGTATTGCTGAGCGCCTGTTATTTGAAAAGTAAAAATGATTTCAGTTTTGTTAATGACAATGGCACGCATTATAACCAGGCTGATGATCGTGTTGAAAACCGCAACAATGATGGTGTTGAGCATATTTCCATGCTGGCGAACTGGAAGTATAAGATTAGTGAGCAATATGATACTGAATTAAGGCTTGTTATTTTTGATCGGCAAAAAGAAATTCCCAGTGCGACTAATAATGCGGATGTTCAGACCCATCTTGATACACGGCAATATGATTTTCTTGCTCAGATCAATGTTCATGATGCCTGGTCAAAAGATTCGAATTTAAATTTAAAGTTATTTGCCACAGGGAAAAATGAAGAATTTGATGATTCACTGGCGCAGGTTGGTTTTTTTAGTCAGTATTCCGAAAGCGTGACAAAAAAATTAGGTGTGCAATTCTATGCAGAAAAAAACAGGCTGCAGCAACAATGGAGGTTCATTACCGCTATAAGCGGAGAAACATACGATAGTGAGAGTTCGCTGGCCCTGGTTGAGATCGGGTTAAATACAAGAGATCAAATAGAATTATCGGTGGAAAACGTATCGTACTTTGATCAACAGCGATTTATTCTAAATATTGTGGCTCGTTATCAGGTAGTGAACGATCAACTGTCATCAGTAACCGATAGTTCTGGAGCAGTGACGCCGGCATTCGATGAGAGCTATCGATTGCTCAATCCCCAGATTGGTGCCAAGTACCTGTTTAACAGTCGTACGTATTTGACTGCCAATGTTGGCCGGTATAATCGAATACCGTCATTTTATGAGTTGTTTGGTGGTGACGGCCTGTTGCTTGGAAACGCTGACCTGAAACAGGAAAGTTCGCTCAACATGGACGTTGGCTTTACCTATGCCTGGTATGAGCCTTATAGCTGGTTACATGATGCCGAAGTCTATGCTGGGATTTATCACAACAAAATCGAAAATTTAATTGTTCGGATTTATAACGGGCAAGGCATAGGTGTGCCGCAAAATATTTCTGATGCCGTTATCCAGGGATTTGAATCAACTATAAAACTGCAGCCGGCTGCGAATCACTCGATCAATGCAAATATCTCGTTAATTGACAGTGTTAATAAAACTGATGTGGGTAGTTTTAACGGCAAGGTTTTGCCAAGTTATTATCAGCAGAGCCTCAGTTTGCATTACACCTATGCTTTGACAGTGTGGTCGTTTACTGCTGAAGCTGATGTAAAAAGAAATATGTACTACGACAGAAGCAATTTGTTGGAAGCTGATGACGTTAATTTATTAAACCTTTCTGCTCGGCGTAATTTCATGCATTCGAATATCGATCTCAGGGTCGACAATATTCTGGATGAGAATGTTCAGTATTTTAGAAATCGCCCGACCCCCGGGCTTTCGTTTTCCCTGACTTATAACCATAACTTTTAATGAGGCTATTATGAAAAACACAAAGCTAATTAGCTTATTGCTATCTTTACTAACACTTATCTCCTGTTCGCAGGATTCAGCAACTTCTTCTGTCATTGTAGATAAAGCAGCGATTGTTGCTACTGTTGCAGCAGATTATAGTAGTGGTGCACATGCTGTTATCAGCAAGGATGCTAATGGTGTTCGTATAGCGACAAATGATTTGGTGCCCACTGGTAGTGACATTACAGTGTCTGCCAATGGTGCTGATTTCTATCGAATTGAGCGTGCCTTTGCGGGCAATAATATTACTAAGTTTTCCGGTAGTGATGCACAGACACCCATCTGGCAATATTCTACTAATGATGCAGGCAGTGCCGTGCTTAGTAATCCCTACGACATGATATTCGTTAGCGAAACCAAGGCTTATGTTTTACGTAATGGAAGTAGTATTGCCTGGGTTGTTAATCCATCAGCTACTACGGAGGCTGAGTTTAAAATTGGTGAGCTGGATCTATCAGCCTATGCGGACGCTGATGGCGTGCCTGAAATGTCAGCCGGTATGATTGTTAATGGAAAGTTGTATATCGCCCTGCAGCGCCTGGAAAATTTTGCTGTAACACAGGTTGCTTATGTTGCTATATTTGATGTCAATACCGATCAGGAGATTGATGCAAATATTCCGGGTGACACATTGATGGGTATCCCATTGCAGACGCGTAATCCCGGTAATATTATTTATGAGCCAGTTTCGAATTCAATATTTGTACAGGGAACAGGCAGCTTTTGGCCAGAAGAATTCACTGGTGGTATCGAAAAAATAAACCTTGCAACCTTAACAACTACGGTAATTGTTGATGATGGTGATGCTGTCACCCATCCTTATGGATTGATTACCGAGCTGGCTGTTGTCTCTGACAGTATTCTTTACTTTGTTGGTTATGCAGCATGGGCTGATAACACCCTGTATAAACTGGATTTAAACACGGCTGAAATTACACCGACAGGTGTTGTATCATTGGTCAATGGTCAGATTTCCAGCCTGTCTGTTGATAGTGAAGGTTTGCTCTGGGTGAGTGATAGTGCGAATGCAACGGTTCGAATTATCGATCCTGCCACTGATACAGAAGTTGATGCTTTATACACCAATCTTAATCCTGAGAAGGTGGTGTTTGTTAAATAAGCCAGGCACGTAAAAAAAGGTGCGG
>Ga0224501_10005108_pt1 | contig 10354 bp, 7 predicted proteins | sample SF_Oct11_sed_USG_4_FD_169105 | JGI IMG/M metagenome (GOLD analysis project Ga0224501, IMG submission 169105) | Sediment microbial communities from San Francisco Bay, California, United States - SF_Oct11_sed_USGS_8_1 | ecosystem: Environmental > Aquatic > Marine > Sediment | place: USA...
AGGGAACTGACCGGGAGATAGGGAACTGACCGGGAGATAGGGAACTGACCGGGAGATAGGGAACTGACCGGGAGATAGGGAACTGACCGGGAGATAGGGAACTGACCAGGAGATAGGGAACTGACCGGGAGATAGGGAACTGACCAGGAGATAAGCACCAGTAGCAGCAATAAAGCCATGGTCGTTGCAGTGGCCCTCACAATATCGACTGACCTGTGGTCTCAACTATAGCCAATTCCCACGAGTGAAAATAAAATCTGACCCCCCCCCCCCCGTTGGTGATAGTCTAAACAGAAATCTAGAGGATTTGACATTCAAAAGAAGGATATCCAAGCCAAACTATAGTCGGAAGAGCTGAAAACGGCCGTGGTTTTGTTACTGCTGGTGGCCAAACCAATGGGTTCTCACAGTTCAAAGTTGATTCAATCTGCTTGCCAATATTTTCACATTGTGGTTCTTTTAGTATCGAACCATGTAGATCACTAGCACTCGCCAAACTCAGTGGTACTAACCATCAGATAGACACTTGCCATGTGAATTTGATCTAGCAGCCGAATGGCTGATATAGAACCCCTCCGGGGCTTTAGGCTTACAGTAGTTTTACAAAGCTTATAAAGCGACAAAACATTGATTACCCCCAACGCATCACTCACAGAATACAAGGTGAAATTATTGGTATCGAGAAACTAACCCATGGCATCTGTCAGGTTGGTTGAGTTTATAGATGTGAAGTTCAGCTGATAAGCCTCGTAGAAATTTTTGGCGGCCATATACTGCTCCTCTCTGTTTGCCCTTTAAAAATAATGACTAAATTTTATAACGACTCCAGCGACAATCTCTTAAAACTAGCTGCATAGGTGCTATATATTATTATATTCAATTGTCATGATCCGTCAGATAAAAATGTCTCACAACTGATCCGAAGCCACACTACCAAGTCTTTGAATTTATACAGGCCTGAATACAACTATATTTCCATATCGCCTGCACTCACCATTGAGCTAGCCACCAATCTACCATTACGAAGGCGACCTGGCCAGCAGCTAACATGATGAGAGAGAAGAGAATAATGAGGTAGTGAGCACCGGCTCTGGCGTACTGCAGATACATCCGGAATGAGATGGAGCCCTGTCCCATCGTCTCATCATTAGACTAAAATGAACAAATATTATATAATATAATATAATATACTATAAATAATATAAAACAGAATTAGATCAAATAAAACAAAATCAAACCTCTAGTTTGGCAGTAACATTAGAAATTGTCAGAAGCAATGGGCTTTGAGAAAGTCGGTCACTAGCCTGCGGAAGGGCATTTTTGACTTACTGTCACTATTGGGCCCATTGATAGGATAAGATGAAAGGGGCACCTGTGACTCACCTGTCTAATCCTTTCATCCTCTGATATGTCATCGCGACTCACGCTGAGTCTGTTGAGTGAATGCATTGAACTAACATGATCCATTGCCTCAATGTTACTGATTGATATACATGAGTCCATATCTAAATAAGAACGAGGTCTCAATAAGCTCATAGCGGATCGCATGAATTATACCAATCCAAGTGTGAGTGAGGCATTGTTAGAGTAAACCTTAAACATATGATAATGGCCATGCGGTTTTATATTGTGAGATTATTATAGCTCGTGCGCAGAGCCTGATCTGTGTACAGGAGTTAGTAGACCCTGTTATCGCAGTTATAAAACAGGCTATGGTGTCAGAAAGACCAGTTTAGTGGCGCACTACTTGAGTCGGGGAGAGTCACGTTTTTGGTGTACACAGTGCAAACCGCCACCATATATTAAACTCGGGTTCAGGCCAGGAGATAGGCGCTCGCCATGTAAATGTTTGGACCCAAAGCCGAATGAAGAGAATAAACCGCAGGGGTTGAGACTCAGAGACTCATGGCTTGTTTTACCATGAATTTGTGATAGGCTTAAATAGCTAACGGGGCTCTAGGCAACAATTTCGATGACTGCCATTTCGAGGCCAAGTTGAAAAGGGTTTTATAAGCGTTCTGGAGAGTGATGGTTATTTATTTATACGCTAGTCGGTAAGCAGGAGTTTGAAATGTGCTAGGTGCTTGTATGGTTTATCCTAAAAGAATTACAAGAGGACTGGTAGATTAAACCAAATTTGATCTCATTGGTTTCATCACCAGCACCGAAAGAACGGTGATAGACTTTAATTTTCCCGATGATAATATCAAACCGTGCAATTGGTAATGGAATACCAGGATCAGCCATGCGAGCCAGACCAGATCACACCAGACCAATAGGGTTATCCTAATCACAATATTTGAGGAAGATACAATGAAGCCAGGAAATTCTGGAACAAATTATGGGCTTATATAAACAAGAATGAGTGTCAAATAGTTTAGAGGTTGAAATATCAAAGAAAACAATGAAACACACCACAAACAGAATGAGGAAGCTGTGTTAGACATGCAGTTTTACAAACACAACACGGATATTACCACTGCATGGACGGAGGTCAGTCATACTCCTCTCTGCTTTGAACAAAAAGCAAACAGCTGTATATATTTATATAGAAAGCGACAGCATGACATAAGATGAGGAGGGGAGAGGCGTGGGCCTGTACAATTACATCGAAAACAGCCGTGTGGCCCAAGATGGAGAGGAAAGAGGTGCGGGCCTGTACATTGATATCGAGAACAGCCGTGTGGTATAAGATGGGGAGGGGAGAGGCGTGGGCCTGTACATTGATATCAAAAACACCCGTGTAGTATACGATCGGAGGGGAGATGAGGTGACTTCCCAGGGAGGCCAGCAATAAATAAGTTTCTTTGGCAAGCGGATGTGAAATCATGCTATATAGTTAACTCCCAGAAACTAGGCGATGGTTTGAAATTATACTTGGAAAAGCTGTTTCAAAGCGGAGATCGGTTTCGGTAGCTTGGAATGGTGATTTAACAATAGGGAGCAAAGATTCAGCTGTGGAGCGGACACCATTGTACTAACTTACAGTTACTGTGTGTAGATCTATGTGATATATTGCGCCTGCGCGGGTTCAAATGGCTGTCCGCTGTGCCACATCGCTGCCTAGGGTATACCTGACCATTAGGTAATAGATGTATCTTATCTTGACTACAATGATAATTACTAATGTGACAGAACCTCATCTATCCAACCCATAGCCATGTATGACAGTGTATTGTTTGGTCCTGTATCTATGGACTTATAGATTGACGGAAGCGTGTTGAGATTTTCTTGGGGTCATTCACCACTCAGCTCTTAGAACTGGGAAGAAAACATAATGAACAATGCTACATAGTTTCACACGCTACATAGGTAAGTATGATAGACAGTAGATAGTACGCTGGGCTTCCTTTGTGGAGACACCATGGACCACACTGCCAGTAAACCCTCTCCATTTACACAGCTTGACTCGGCTTTTACTCGTATTAATATATCTTCAGCCAAAATTATAAAAACCTGATGTATTTTTTGCACTAGTGACTGGTGATGCGCTAGTGATGGACCAATTGTGACCGGTTTGTTATCTGACCTGTCTGAACTGAGGTGTTCCATGGATCTGAATTGAGTGCTTTCTGATATCGAGACGTGTCGGTTCCTGTCTTTATGAGAATCACGATGTACCCGACTCAGGTCAGTGGTTTTATCCTCCTCCTCCTCATTCTTTTGCAGTAATTCAGTGAAGTCCACTCCCGATTTGCTCAACTCGTTAAATGTACCTGGAAAATGGATACTTATTCACTCCCTAAATTTATCAGACTTTCAAAAATATAACCATCTAATGTTTAGTGTTTGTTAAGTATTTCATTGCTCTCTGATATTTGACCAGACCATCTCTGATTTCGTATTTATAACAATGAATTTGTCCCGTTGTCATATTTTCTCTAGTGGACCATTTTGAAAACAAATTTAATAAAGTTTCCCACATAAAGTGAAATAAATACATTGATATACACGGGGAATCTTCAACCGGTGACTAGCTCCATTGATATACACGGGGAATCTTCAACTGGTGACTAGCTCCATTGATATACACGAGGAATCTTCAACCGGTGACTAGCTCTATTGAGATACACGGGGGATATTCAACCGGTGACTAGCTCCATTGATATACACGGGGAATCTTCAACCGGTGACTAGCTCCATTGATATACACGGGGAATCTTCAACCGGTGACTAGCTCCATTGATATACACGGGGAATCTTCAACCGGTGACTAGCGCCATTGATATACATGGGGAATCTTCAACCGGTGACTAGCTCCATTGATATACACGGGGAGTCTTCAACCGGTGACTAGCTCCATTGATATACACGGGGAATCTTCAACCGGTGACAAGCTCCATTGATATACACGGAGAATCTTCAACCGGTGACCAGCTCCATTGATATTCGACTAGTTAGTTGACAAAGTCTTTGGATAGATATGCAACCAATGAGCAATTAGGGACAACCTTTACCTTAAAAGTGTCTTCACAGCAAAAGTAAAAGAATGAGGGAGAAAAACTGGCAGAATGACATGCTATGTGATACGTACCTAAAGCGAGCTGTTTTCCTTCCTTGAGAACAAGGATTTTATCCGCGTTTTCTAGGTACTGCAGTTGATGAGTGACCAGTATCACAGCCTTAGATTTCAGATACGCTCTAATACATCTAAAATAAAGCGGCGCACTGTCTGTTAAGGCTAAATGGGGGCTGAGCGATTCAGGCTGCAGAATACATCAGGCTAGTTGTACATGGACATGATGGAGAGATAGGTGACACTTTATAACTATACCCATCAGTGAAATAGATCAGTGGATCAGTGGATTGAATTTCCTGAATTTGGAATAGTGGGATACCTCAATGGCTAGAGCGTCCGGCTCAACATTCTTAGTTTCATGCCCTAGTTATGTTGAGTGCTTACTGTGAGAATGAAATCCCCATGTACTCTCTAGCTCCATTGCTCCAACAAGCCTCAGGCTTAGGAGGTCGTTTACTAGGATGGCCAAGTCCCCGAGTAGACAAATGAATAAATTGGGTAAGCGTTTTATTCTTTGATTGTCAAGTATTTTCAGTATTGACTGGAGATACGTTGTGTTGGTTTTGATTAAAGAAACCACAGTATACCTCACTGAGTTAGCGAGTTACTAATAACATTGACCCTAGTCATACTCACTTGTCATATAGATGCTTCCCGACAGCAGCATCGACAGCTGATAGGGGGTCATCGAGCAGATAAATCTGTGCATCACGATACAGAGCCCTGGCAAGACTGACACGCGCCCGCTGACCTCCGGACAGTGACACGCCCCTCTCGCCAACCAATGAGAGATCGCCATGCTCTAAAGCCTCAATATCCTATAAAGTGGCGAGAATAGCAATGGGTGAGTGGTGTAAACATTACTGGATGAAACATAAAGACAGCTCTTGATCAGTGGGGAATAAATTCCATACATAAATCCGCCATTTTAGGGAGAACAAAACGGGAGAAATTCTTGCTTCGATAGAAAATAAAGTTTACTATGCTTACATTACCAAGGGGTCTGGGATGTTTGATGTGTACCCAAGACACCAAAGAGTCAAGTTGCTAACATCACTGCACAGTTTCACATTGCACACCTCCGTTATCAGAGAGCCCTGAGTTCGCAACCAATCGGTTGTGGGGCCGCAGATGAATGCAGGGCTGAAGATAGCTCGGGCATGTGACAACCCATCGATTGCCCCATCAGACGACTCGCGTAAAATAACCCGGGATCTGAGGTCTCCAGATCACTACATATTTGACCGTATGTGTGCTCTGTTATACAGGATATTGGGATAGCTCAGAGGCAGAGCGCTGGGATTGCAAACATGAAAATCTGGGTTTGAATTCCGGTCACGGCCGGTTACCATTGTGAGATTCTCATTTTAATCCTAGGTTCTACCTCTCCAGCGTGCCTCAGATTGAGGACGACCATAAAAATAGGGCAGCCGAGTGCCCGAGTAGAATAATGATTGCCTCACCTTGTCCAGTGCACAGAGCTGAACTATCTCATCATACTTATCCTGCTTGAACTCTTGGCCAAAGAGGACGTTCTGACGCAGACTCGCGCTGAATATCCAGGCTTGTTGCGATACGAAGGCGATGGATCCATTTATAGTCATTTCTCCCTGCTTTACTGGGCATTCTTTCAATAGCGTCATCAACATGGTGGACTAAAGACAAAGGAGAACGAAATAAGGGTCTGCTCTCGAACGCAGGCAATACGGAGGTACTGCACACGCGGGTACGGCACGCGCGGGTACGGCACACGCGGATACGGCACGTACGGATATGAAGTTGCAAAGAAGGCTGCTAATTCGTAGGTGGCTAACAATATAATGACTATGGTTCCGAACAACTCATTACAGGTTAAGCTAGATGTAGGATCACCATCGTTTACATGGGTAGCATTTGGATGACACATGTGATGTATCTCATTCAGAAGGTTACTCTAGGTATGAGCCTCTTTTATTTATTGCCACTTTAACTGGATGGCAAGACAAGACACCGTGAGTCAAACCAGGAACTTCTGATCCTAAGTCCAGTGTGCCATCCATCAAGCCCCAGTGTGCCATCCATCAAGCCCCAGTGTGTTATCCATCAGGCTATGCCACCATGTAACTGTAATATTTTAGGGCCGTGTAGCCTTGACGAACCTTTCCAGCTCCAACGGGTCCAACCACAGCTAGAAGCTCGCCAGTTTTCACTGATGCATTGACTCCATCTAAGCAGAGTTGACCTTCCTCTTGCTATGAAACAAATAACATTCAGATATGTGCAGTGCATGTAAGAAAAAGCCAGATCCACAAGCGTTTGTTCACTTTACTTCACTGATTTGGGTGATGCGTATCCCATCACCTTGATATGATCTTACCATCAAAAGCTGTCGAGTGGAAGGCGTATAAAGACGTTGTCAAGAGGTGAACCCCTGGTCTCACTGCATGAAATTTGGTTCACAAAATGTCTGAGAAGATAGAGGTTAATCATGGGCCGAAAAAGCTCCGTTGACTTAATCAACCCAATATATGTGTTAGTCTGAAGTCACACCGAGTGAATTAAATCACAACAAATCATATGTAATTCAATTCGATACGCCCAAATCAAGTTAAATTAAAGGTGGATTATGTTTGGATCAGCTTACCCCTGGCCAGCTTGCGGATACAGCATTCAGTGATGCGTACGCATCCTCCTGTTTGATCAGAGCCCAATCGTCTCTTTTCTCTACTCCGTTAGACTTAGGATGATGGCCATTCATTTCCGGTTTCGAGGTGACTGCTGGAACCTCCTGTTCATCCAACATCAGAAACTCCTAAAAACAGGTCTTCAATTGTCATTCAAAAGTAACAGAAAGCTGGACGAAACCGATTTTGAAGATAGTAATCTAAGTCCCATCTATTGGGAAGCTTGCAGCGGGGCAATGCTAACACTAATCTAGCTAACTAATAGGGAATAACTAATAGGGAATAACTAATAGGGAATAACTAATAGGCAAGTCTACAATGTCGGTGCCTTTCTATTCTGCGTCCGCATCTCGTAATGTTGACCACAGTAGGCGGGTGTAGAATTAATCTTTCCAAATATCTCTGAATATTCCGAGTATTTGACCTCAAAAACTTGGAACTCAGCCGAATATACGTGGTCGCTTGGAATGTCACTGTATATGCGGTAACCTAAAAGTCGTTGGTCACTGGTCTAGGGCGGGACAAGCAAGGTGAGCAATGGCATAGCCCAAGAGTACTTCAACCAATTGTGCATCTGTCCCACTTGAATTTATATATTCAACAAGTAGCGAGTCTAGGAGCGATGGAATACAATATTAGCCTATCTTACTATATATACAAAACACATTTCACGCATCGCATCGGATTGAAATAGTGATAAACAAAGTTAATGTTTTGTAGAGCATAAAACACATTTCTAAGAACCGGATCAATTACCATCATCTTTTAAATTTTAATGCACCTCATGAGGTAACTACCTGACTATTACCAGGGTATCAAACCTGGTCAGATTACTATAATTCCGCAGAGCCCCAGACAGCCCTAATGCTGCTATTGTAAGAAAGAATTCCTATGGGAAAACTACGAGCCTGTGAAGCTTATATAGCGCACGAGTCAAAGAATCTGAAGTCACCAAAGACTGTCCACCACTAGGGAGGCAAAGCAGAGAGAATGAAGAACGAGCGTGAGGAGGATTGCTTTGCGGATGAATATCGCGATAGGGGAGCAGAAGATCTACCAGGCAGCAATCACGGCACCTGAATTCGGCTAATTGAGATCAGAGAGTGGCTCAGATGTTTGGCGTTCATACTGAGTCGCTTGAGGTACATAGTTTCCAATTGACGAGCGTACGCCAGGGTCATCATAGCTAAACTGACAGTGAGCGGCCCAGCCATCAGCGTTGGGATGAGCATGATCATGAACATGATTTTACCACGCGATATCACAGCATCAATAGGACGCATATTCTGATACTTGAGTATTTGACCTAGTTCTTTTCTGTAATGAAGAAATGTGTACGTAATCAGGTTAAGAAGAGAATACTCTATCGGGGAAAGTACGCGGACAGCGCTCAGGGATTTGGACCACAGATTGCCAGCCCTAGTGCCATTCGGTCCTTCAATTCCCTACAGGCAGTGCGTTATCTGAACGAAACCTCAAGCCTTGTAGAAGCTGAGTCGCGAAAATTCTGAGCTTAGAGAAACTGACTGCGGGTGGCTGTTGTAGCAGTTTGAGAAGTGATGCCTAAAGATGGGATCGAGTAAGAAGTCATATTACGTTCGGATCACTGACTCAAATCCAGATCCAAATTATGAGCCATGCGGTCCCTAGATATTAGAAAAGAGAAAATATAGTTTACTTCAGTGAGATTTGGAGAGTTAATCACGGGACTCATTAGATAATCGGATTCGGATTTACTCCGGTATCGATGGATCTAAAATTATGCAGTTATCTGGTGTTGGAGCAGCACTCAGGTAAAACAATTCAAAAGTCATGATACTGCCATAAAATTGGTGAAAGTTATTTCAAATCCTGGTACAAATGTTGAAGCATCTTATAGCAGGTTATGGAAAGTAAATCAGCCTTGTAGAGGTATTTCAGTTGTCTATAATCTAGCACTGAATCACATTTAGTGATAAGTGGCTGTCATCATGTCAGATAGGCCCTTCCAAAATAGACCTTCCGTTTTTCCAGAATATCTGGGGCTCTTCGGTGATGCAGTACTCAGCACTCAGCAGTACTCAGCATGGTGACTTTTAGAACCAGCGAAATTGTCTTTTCGGAAAATGGTGGCTGTTTTTCTGACGAACCACAAAAATAATATGCCACAGTCAGGTTACATAAAACACAAACACAAAGTTAGTGCACACTCTATACATGTCTTTACGGATATTATGGTTATTTGCTGTGGGTCTGCATGTGAATATTTACCTGCAGTCTTCTCGCACTCGTATATCCCTGACTCCCAAACATGACAGCCATGGGGAAAAAGCCAGTCATCGACCACATCATCACCCCAGCCATGGGAACCATAGTGAACAGATAACTGGAGGTGAGAGGCTGGTCCGACAAGAGCACGGTAGCTATGGTGACAGTAAGAATGTACACGTGTCGGGCGGCGAAAGCGGGAATGACCGTCATGAGGCCGACTTTTTTAGTCGTCCACAATATCTTGAGTTCCGATCTACAAGCAATACGCGGTGAGGTTGGGGAGCATGGGAGTAAGGCTCAGGATCTGGGTGGATTGAAGCGGGATATCGGTCAGTTTAGATCTGTTTATGGCTAAACCTGAGAGCCGCACTGTGACTCAGCTTAAATGTCGCTACGGAGGGAGTACTTCACTAGATAGATCAGAGACTATAACAAGAGGCTCTAATCATCGACTGATGCAGGCGTATGGTGGGGAGTGAACATCCGTATACTTTACTTACTTTCGAATCTGCGCAACAACATCAGAAAATGGTTTTTCCCAGCAATACATTTTGATGACACGCATGGCCCCAATAATCTCATCCATAGCTTGTACTCTGCTATCCGTCTGGGCGGCAGTTTTACGCCTGTAAATAATAAGTCCCCTAGTGTGCACTGTGAACACAATGGTAGGAAACCGGCCCATGTTACAGACTTCTTAGAACTATAATGTAGTTCAAAGAAAATCTGGATATCTCAGTGGCATTTGGCGCACCAGCAGAACGGATTCCAAGCTCATATTCTGGTCATGCCAAGCTCTAGCTGTGAGTATAGGCTCCTTACTCTGCACCACGTAACAAGCTATAGCTGTGAGTATAGGCTCCTCACTCTGCACCACGTAACAAGCTATAGCTGTGAGTATAGGCTCCTTACTCTGCACCAC
>Ga0224501_10005111_pt1 | contig 10352 bp, 15 predicted proteins | sample SF_Oct11_sed_USG_4_FD_169105 | JGI IMG/M metagenome (GOLD analysis project Ga0224501, IMG submission 169105) | Sediment microbial communities from San Francisco Bay, California, United States - SF_Oct11_sed_USGS_8_1 | ecosystem: Environmental > Aquatic > Marine > Sediment | place: USA...
ATCTCCATATTATCTGGCTATTATGTAGCTGTAGCCTTAATAGAATTTACTGTGTTGATTTGTAATTTGCCGCATCTTTCTCGGCTGAATGCCCACTATGTATAAAACGTTTTTCAGATGTACATCGCTGAAACTCAGAAAAGGGGGTTTGCGGGAGATATCATCCACCCAGCGTGGCTTCAAATCCGACGCTTCATACTGTTGTACAGAGATTGGAGAAGTCTTAGATGTGCCTAGAAAGAAGGGGAAAAATGGAGCTGAAGTAAGCAAGGTTTAAGTTATCTGCTATGCCGTTTAGGAATCTACTTGGCGGAGAAGATAGATGGAGCAGCTGATCCATGAGGGTGTCCTTGTTCCTCAGCGTTATGAGGGAAAGGGGCTCACAGTCACGGTGGAGGGGAATATGATTAAGCTGACGTCTGAGCAGGAGGAAATGGCTCTCGCTTGGGCTAATAAAGTTGGGACTCCATATGTTGAAGATCGCGTCTTCGCCAAAAACTTTCACCGCGACTTTTCCAAGAAACTAGGCATCCATGTGAAGCCCGGAGAAGTCGACTATTCAGAGGTTCTTTCCTCTGTCCAAGAGGAGCGAAGGTGGAAGGCGAATCTCTCCAGAAAGAAGAAGAAAGAACTGGCGTTCCAGAGAAAGGCTAAAAGCAATGCGAACAAAGAGTGCTACGGATACGCCTGGGTTGACGGCGAAACGGTGGAGGTGGCCAACTATGCTGTTGAGCCCAGCTGCATTTTTATGGGTCGTGGTAAGCACCCCTTAAGGGGGCGCTGGAAGGAAGGCCCTCGAGAGGAGGATGTCGAACTCAACCTTTCGCCAGATGCTCCGAGACCGCCAGGAAACTGGAAGGCTATACTATGGCAACGTGACGCCATGTGGATCGCACGTTGGCAAGACAAGCTGACTGGCAGGATGAAGTATGTGTGGTTTTCCGACTCCAGCATCCTGAAACAGAGGAAGGATATCGAGAAGTTTGAGAAGGCGAGAAAACTTCGCCAGAACCTCAACCGTGTCCAAAGACATATCTGGGAAAGCCTCAACGCCCATGATATCAGGCGTAGAAAGATAGCCACGGTCTCCTTTCTCATCGACAGGCTGAAAATCAGGGTTGGTGATGAGAAGGACCCTGACGAGGCAGACACGATAGGCGCATCCACTCTCAGACCAGAACATATACACTTCCATGGTGATGACGAGGTGACTTTCGACTTCCTCGGAAAGGACTCTATTCATCATGTCGTTAGAGACCAACTCCCAATTGATGTCATAAGGAACCTAGAGGAATTCGCAGCGAAGGCAGGCGTCCCCCTTTTCCAAGGGGTTAGCTCGAAACATGTGAGCGAGTTCCTGGATGAGGTCTTAGAAGGATTGTCAGCAAAGGTATTCCGTACCAATTATGCTTCAGAATCCGCTGAGGCGAGGCTACAGAAAGCTCTTGTCAGACATGAAGCCCCTGAGTACCTAAAGAAGTATATCGCTACTATAGCGAATCTTGAAGCCGCCAAGGTCTGCAACCATAGACGCACTATCCCCAAGACCTGGAAGTCTTCTCTGGAAAGGAGAAAGACCAGACTGAAGACTCTGAGGTGCCGAGCGAAAGAAGCTCAAAGCAAGCTAAAACAGAAGATTATGGAGGGGAAAGAAAAATACAGCGAGAGATTGCAGAAGAAGCAGGAGAGACTGAATGAGATGAAGAAGAAGCTGGAGTCCTGTCAATTCCAGCTCAACGAAAGACAGAGGCCCCGTGGAAGAAGCGGCCCCTCCCTGAAGAGACGCATTAAGCTTCAACGAGGTCGAGTGACGCGTCAAAGACAAAGTCTCAAGAAACTTAAGGCTAATCACAGAGAGCAGATGAAAAAGCTAAGGCAAAGGTTAAAGAGTCGTAGAAATCGTGATAGAACGGCGATTGAAAGACTCAAGTTTAAGATAGAGGCCCAAAAGGAGACACGGGACTTCAACCTCACAACATCCTTGAAGAGCTACATTGACCCGCGTATCTATTATGAATGGGGGAAACGAGTTGGCTATGACTGGAAGCAGTATTATCCGAGGTCCCTCCAGAGTAAATTCATCTGGGTCGAGAATAGATCTCCATCAGCAGAAACACTACAAAACTAAGCAAGACGGGTTATCATCTCCCAAAATGTGTTAGGTGCGAACTATGAAATCGACGAATAAGCACTTGGGCAGGTCACGTCAATTACAAGCCAAAAAAGTGAAGAGAGAGCATTCATCTGAAGTAGATTACCATTCTGAACTAAGGGATTGGGTGCAACATGTCATACTGGAAGCAGAGAAGAACAAAGACTTCAAGAAGAAAGAAAAGTTCCTAAGGCTTCTAGAGGATCTTTGAAACTGGGTATGTAGTTCGAGATTTGAATTGGGGTGTAAGAGAGATCAGAAACAAAATCAGCCACATAGGCTACGTCAACAGAATAAGAGAGAACATTCTAGGCATAAGAAGAAAGAATCTCTTGCCACTGTACGAAGAACTGAAATCCGCCGACTGTGTGGTCTGCGCGGGGTCAGGCAGGTCATTGCACTCTTTGAACGCTGCGATGAGTCAAATCGCAATGAGCAAAATAGGCTGGAGAAACAAGATTGTATTGAGCCCGGATGACCCAGGCTTTCCTGGAAAGAATATGTATGATGCAGCAGCCCAGCTGGAAAGAAGATACAAGAAGACTTTGCTCCTAATCAACTCGGGAAGCGGCTTATCTGAAGATCCGTTAGCGATGGCACAAGATTTGGCAACATACATTGAAGACGGAAAAACGTCTAGGTTCTCCATGGGACTCGTAACCTCCAGTGTGAACTCACCGCTGGCTCAGATAGTCCGCAAATATGGCCATATAGTCAAGTTGAAAGGACGTGGAAGATTGAAGCCTTCTCTTGAGTACAGCGAGACCGGTATAATGGGCGATGTGTTCGAGCTGGGAAGTCTTCTCCTTCTGTGCATGATGACCGAAGCGATCTTCAGAAACCTACAAGTAGACGGCGTATTTCAGCTGTGCGAGGAAGAATTCGCAAAGCTGGGGCCAATGATCGACTCGAACATGGAGTCAGAAACCTATACACACCTCGTTGACGTGCTAGAAAGACGAACAAACGTTTTTCTCGGCGGAAAGGGCACAGCAAATGAGATCGTCAAAATGACTGGCGTAAGACTCTTCCATATCAAGAGTTTCTTAGGAGACAACGTCTTCATATCCCGGGGGGTAAACACTCCACGTCCTAGAGCTGGAGATCTTGAGATACTCTTATCATTCTCCGGAGGAACAAGACCGGTTGTTCTCTGGTGTGACGTCTTCAAAGAATTCAAAGGAATTGTACTTGCAATCACCGGCACTAGAAAGTCAACTCTAGCTGAAAAGTCAGACTTTCGCATAATCCTAGAAGAAACGGTGAAGCCAGGCCAACCCAGAAGGTTCTATATGCGAGCAGCATATGTTTTGAGCCCCTTGCCAGTTAAATTAGTTGAAAGATTAAGTGAAAGAGGATTGAAGCTGCCAGAGTTTGTGATAGACTGGTATCACTCTGTTATACAGTAGAACTTTCGAAGTCATCAAGCAAATATCTATGGCTTGTTCTTATCCACCCTTCACCAGAACACGCACCCTACAGAAAAAGGGAGACGTCTACGGGGGGATGTCTTCACTTCTTGTGATGATAGAATCTACTGCTGAGCGTAGAGGATACTATGAAATATCCGGGTTCTTACGCGTACGTTTGTGAAGTAAAAGTCGGATTATTTTATAAGGTCAGACAAGCAGATGTTTTGGTTGACAACGGTCGGTGTTCTAGATGTCAGAGCGGTGTGCGTACATTTTGTTGATCACTCCTAAGTGGTGGGATAGGCTCTGCGACCGATTGGAGGCGGGAAAGAAATTCCACGCCTTTGTTCGTAGAGGACTAGTCGGACCCAAGAAAACGAACCAGCTTCTTTTCTACTTGACGTATCCCCTCAAAGAGATTCGAGGGTCCGCCGAGTTCGTTGAGCGAATCACCGGAGAGGCTGACCATCTTTGGAGGGTTTACAGAGACGAAACCTCTCCGCGGTCCTATAAGGAATACAAGGACTTCTTGCAAGGAAATCCTAGGACAACCTTCATAAGATTCAAAAATCTCAAGACACTTTCACACCCGATCTCTGCCAAAGTCATTTTCCGAGTCGTAGGAATAGGCAGAATGCCTCGAGGCGGCAGATATATAAGCAGAGAGATAGCTCGAAAATTGATCTGAAGGAGCCCTCTGCTTTGCAGAAGTTTGACCCTCAGGAATTTGTCGACAAGCAAGTGATTGAAATCAGAAAAGTGGTTGGCAACGAGAGGGCTCTCATAGCCGTGTCTGGTGGTGTTGACAGCACGACATGCGCCGTGCTGACCCACCGCGCCCTTGGGGAAAATCTCCTTTTTGTGATGCTTGACGACGCTTTCATGCGAATTGGCGAACCAGAGAAGGTTAGAGCGATACTCTCTCAGCCTCCCCTAAGGCTGCCCATTAGGATACTCAGGGTCCAAGAGCGTTTCTTGAAGGCGCTGAAGGGACTGCGCGACGCCGAGGAGAAGCGGAGGGCGTTTCGAGAAACGTTCTATGAAATTCTGAGCGAGGTCGCTGAGAGAGAGGGTTGTCCATTTCTTGTGCAGGGGACCATTCAAACAGACATCGTTGAGACAGTTGGGGGAATAAAGACTCAGCACAACGTTCTTTCACAGACTGGAATAAGTCCCACTGAGTATTATGGATTCCAGGTTATTGAGCCTCTATCTACGCTTTTCAAGGAGCAAGTTAGAAGAGTGGCTAGATTCCTAGGGGTTCCTTCTGAGATATCTGAGCGCCAGCCCTTTCCAGGTCCTGGGCTTTCGGTTAGAGTTGTGGGCGAGGTCAAGACTGACAAGCTGGAATCGCTGAAGGAGGCTACAGCCATGGCGGAGGGATTTCTGGCTAAACATAAACCCAAGCAGTACTTCGTTGCCATCATCGACAACAACGAGGCTCTTGAGCATCCTAGGCTCTCGAATGTAATGAAGACTACCAAGAGGGTCCTCAAGATTCCGGCAGAACGTATATCTGTGAAGGTTTTCAGGGATAGGGCAACAGGCATAAAGGGCAGTAAGCGCCATTATGGAGAGATTGTCGCGATCAAGGCTCAGGCGGCAAACGGTTCCATTTATCAGCCGCCGATAGACAACCTTGTTGCCCTAGAAACCGAGGTTCTGAGAGAAAATACGTCTCTCACTCGGGTCTTGTATGCAGTCCAAGAGAAGCGGTCAAAGCAGCCGTATGTTATGGCCATTCGAGCAATTGAAACTCATGATTTCTTGACCGCGAAAGTATCGAATATTCCATGGGAGACCTTGAGAAAAACTGCCCAGAAAATCCTCCAGGCATGTTTCAATGTTTCCATTGTCTATTATGATGTGACTCCGAAGCCGCCTGCAACTATCGAGATGGAGTGAACATTTTCGGGAAAGGCATAAAGGCTTCTTTGCATTACTAGTGGAGAGTGGTTGTCATGATAAAGGTGAGAGTTCAAAGGATAGAATCTATTCGAGACCCAGATGGAAATCTTGGGAAGCGAATAGAGTTGATTGAGGATCGTAGAGTTCCGAGATTCGCGATTCAGCCATCGACAGAGGAGGCGAGAATGGTTCAGGGCGTTGTTCAGGCTTTGCAGCAGCAGCTTCCCATAATTCCGAAGAGAGCTGAGTTCAGCCTTCCGAAGATTATTCTTTTTCTGACGGAACAGGAGTATGAAGAGCTTGCTATCGACTTTGATGTGAATCAGATCTATGAGTTGGAGTTGTCGGATCAGACGGTTAAGTTCAGGAAGGCGCCCTAGCAGAGATGCTTTGACAAGTCACGATGAAGGCCTCTTTTTATGTCTTCGGAGGATGTTTAGTAAGTTTTATGTTTATGTGGGTTTTGAAAAAATATTATTTTCAATATTCTATCTTTATTGGGCGGCAAACAGGCTTGTATACGTTAAATTTTGCGTTGGATACTTTGCTTTTATAGGTCTGTGCGTTTTGATGTTGTGGTTCGTGGCTTGTTATGGTTGTTAGGGCTCATGTTCTTGTTAGTGGCAGGGTTCAGGGTGTCTTCTTCAGGTTTGAGACTAGGCGTTTGGCACGGCGCTTGGGTATAGCGGGTTGGGTTAGGAATCGTAGCGATGGGCGGGTGGAGGCTGTGTTTGAGGGTGAGAAGGAGGCTGTTGAGAGGATGGTGGAGTTCTGTAGGCACGGGCCTTCAGGAGCTAGGGTTACAAATGCCGAGGTTGGGTGGGAAGAGCCTACAGGCGAGTTTGAAGGATTTAACGTACGCTACAGCTATCAATTGAGAAGCGCGCATAGCTTTAAATCCTAGTTTTGTGCGAATCAAGAACTCGTTTTGAGATATAAACAAACGTAAAAGTCAGTCTTATACTTTTTAAATTTAGAAGCTATTTTACTAGGTGAAATGTTGGAAGCAATAAGGGATGTGAGACAAATGGAATTGCTTGTCTGTTTGGAGGTTGGCTCTGGCGGGACCGGAGCTTTTGTTCCAGATTGCCCTGGTTGCTGGGTTTTTGGAAGTACTCCTGCAAGCGCCTTGAACAAAGTCAGGGCTGCTGTAGTTGAGTGGATTGAGTGGTTGAGAGGGCATGGCGAACAGCCTAGTATTAAGGCTGACGAAATAGACATCATAGAAGGAGAGATTCTTCGCGTGACTTACAGCCCGGTAGAGGCTGGTAAGCCTGAACCATTGTTTTGGTCAGAGGTTCTCCCGATTAATTATGAAGACATAGAGAGGACGATACGGTTAATGGGATACTCTCGAAGTGATCTACTGAAACTTGTTTCCAACTTAGACGGAGATGTTTTGGATTGGCAACCGCCCAGAAAGCCTCGTACGATCAGAAACTGTTTGAGACACATAGGAATTGTAGAATGGTGGTACATCATACGTCTAGACATAGACTTGGCTGAGGAATTTCCAGAAGATGTTTTCGAACTACTTCATTCTACAAGGGAAGTTGCACTTGATAATTTGCAGAACCTACCAGAAGAAAAGTGGAGTGGAGTCTTCCAGCCAAGAAAACATGTAGACCCCGGAGCGACAGTCTGCAATCTCTGGACAGCTAGAAAAATGCTGAGACGATTTGTTGACCATGAAAGCTTACATACAAGATACATCGAGAAAGTCCTAAAAATGCTCAAAGACCCACGATAAAATGTGCATGCAACTGAATAGAGAAGAAATTCTTAATTGCCTTCGAGTTCTAGAATCCAACTTACTGGTGATACCATGTCAACTACGTTGTCTGACGCACAGCACTTCTGCTGGAAGACCTTCGTCAAGATGAATAGGAGACTCGACGAAAAGAGAGGAAGACCGTGGGACCCATTCGTAATGGTCACGGATATTCTTGAGGAAGCCGGGGAAGTGGCTTCTGTTGTCAAAGGCTTAGAGGGTTTTAAACCACCAGACAAGCCGAAAACAAGGGAGATGCTGGCCACCGAGCTTTCAGATCTTCTCTACATGATCTTCGTCTTGGCAGAGCACTACAAAATCAACCTTGAGGAGAAGCTGCTACAAACGGTAAACGACTACATACTTAGATTTCTAGGATGAAATCTCAAAGAGTCAACACTCTGAGCCTTAACAAGTGCTCCCCAACGCATGTGCATGCATTTTGGGTTTTCCTCAGGACGTATTTAACGTCTAGTAGGATGGAAAGGATAAAAAGCGTGAGATAGGCGAGGTGGGGGAGAATGAGTTCGAGAGGAACAGAGAGCGGAAAGCTTGCTAATGTGGGGAGCAGGACTGTGGCTACCGGCACGGACAGTAGGAGATTGGATGGGTGTTTTTGGAGGAGTTTCTGTATATCTTTCATCTTTAGCATAATTGTAAGGCTGGCGAGGAAGAACCCCCACTCTAAGACTACCGCGGCTAAACTGGTTGCTTCAAAAGCCAAGCCGTAAATGTGAGTGGTTAATGGCCAGAGAAGCTGGACGCCTCCTGTGACGTAGTCTCCGATCAGAGAGTGCTGTATGATGGCTACGAAGTAGGGTGCTGCCTTTTTTCCATAGACTCTAAAGAGAGGAAGGAAAAGTAGAGTGAGGATGATGAGGGAGTGGGTGGGTCCTCGGTGTTCCAGGCCGGGGATGAGCAAGTCGATGTCGGAGATGATGGACACTAGCAAAAGGAGAGGAAGGTTGACTTCTATATTCATTAGTTTCTCCGTAGTTTTTCCTTTTATGTAACCAATAGCTAGGTGTCCAACTGCGTACATTAGTTTACGCTCTTTCTTTGCAAGGTTTTCATTGAACGATATTTAAGAATGTTGTGCGAGTTTGGAAGTATGCAAAGACCGTCATTTAGCCAGATACCACGCCATAAAACATCCTACGGCTCCAACAGTCACATCTATCGTTCCATCGATATTGGTTAGGGTTATCGGGAAGCTGAAGAATGGCTCAGGCGTAGACCCGAAGAGAGGGAAGACGAATCGCTCACTTGCCTCCCACAACAAGCCTCCTATCAAGAGAAAACCCAACAATCTTATCAACAAGTTTACTCGCTGAGAATCCTTCTGTCCAAGCTTTCTGGTCAGCAACTCATCCAGAGCCAGCGAGCTTGCGGTATTGTTCGCGAATTCGGACAAAACGAAACCAAACAGAAAATGCTCAAGCGTATCAAGCTCTGGTATAATCCGGTTCAAGAATAGGAAATCCAGAAAAACCACAGCCAACAGCAAAAACCCTACGGAAACGAGTCTCGTATCAAGCAAATTCGCTTTGATTATCTTCCATATCTTCTCGCTCATGCCTTACCAAGAAAACAAGAGGCGCATTCTTTATGAAAACTTTTGTGTATGTACTAGCGTTGCAGTTTCTACATTATTTCTTGATAGATACGATGTTGCGAGACAGCGTTTCTATCGCCGTCTCAACGTTTCCTGTGCTGTATGGCGAGGGAAGATTGCGTTTTACTCTTCAGAATCTGAATTTCCTTTCTGAGATTCATTACCTCAAAGAAGAGGAAAATGTTTCCATATTTCATGAATTGTTCCGTCTTCTGGGCGGCGGTCTCTCTACTGATCTCGTCACCAACTCTATCAACCATCTCTTTCAGAATCTCTTCTCTTTCATTCAACCTGTTCACAAAGGAGAATTTACTATGTCACCACGCATTAAATCATTATGAAAATACGGTATAAATTGAGAATCAGTAAAACCCAAGTAACATACTGGTGTGATAGGTAGACTTATCTTAATAGCAGACACAAGCTCAAGAGCGCTACAACTCGGAGAGCTATGGAATGCCCACAATCCTTCTGATTAACGACGACGGCATACAGTCCGTTGGCCTACTTGCCCTAAAGAAAAGAATGGAAAAACTTGGAAGCGTAGTAGTTGTCGCTCCAGAAGATGAACGGAGCGGCGTCGGGAAAGCCCTTACTACCGAGCAGATAGAATTGATCGAAACAAGTCTAGCAGATGGCTCTAAAGCCTATGCAACCACAGGCACGCCAGCAGACGCCTTCCTTCTAGCAACAAACAAAATAATGAGACATCCACCAGAACTCCTCATGGCTGGCATAAATCTGGGTCCAAACCTTGGAATAGATGACCTACTTAACTCAGGAACACTTGGTGCTGCCCTTGAAGCAGCTATCCATAAAGTTCCAGCAATAGCGGTCTCGTACTGCATACAGAAGATCACCGATCGGCAGGTGGAGAAGAAGAAAATCATAATGGGAGCGCTAGAACTATCCGCAACTCTTGCGGAGAAAGCCGCAGAATACGTGCTTGGTTATGGGATGCCTCGAGACGTCGACATCATCTCAATAAATGTGCCGGAAAGAACGGAATCCGATGAGGTAGAAATCACTAGCTTATCCTACAAAGGCTACGGCGACATCCATACAAATCAGGAAGACGGATATAAAATAGCGAGCTGGGCTTTGTCCAGTTATCCTGACGATAAGCCTGGAACCGATCTTCACGCCATCAAAGAGAAGAGGCGAATCTCTATAACACCGATCAGGATACAGCTGCTCCATAACAAGAAAGGACTTGAGGGTTTCTCCAAGTTCCTTGTTAGCTAAATTGCCAGATATGGTCTGTATAGCCTCTGAATGTTCAATCTATTTTAGAGCTCTCTTGGAATGCGGAAATGTGATTCCTTCCCGGCGCTGACGTATTCCCCACCAGCCTCGCGGATGATGGAGGCTATCTTGGCAAAGTTGTCTGAGCCCAGATATTGGCGAGGCTTCACAACGACGTATTCTCCACTCTCTTCAAACGTCAGCATTTCCTCTAAGTCTTTGGGAAACAAAACTCGAACATCATCCGTT
>Ga0224501_10005112_pt1 | contig 10352 bp, 12 predicted proteins | sample SF_Oct11_sed_USG_4_FD_169105 | JGI IMG/M metagenome (GOLD analysis project Ga0224501, IMG submission 169105) | Sediment microbial communities from San Francisco Bay, California, United States - SF_Oct11_sed_USGS_8_1 | ecosystem: Environmental > Aquatic > Marine > Sediment | place: USA...
TGATTTTTTCACCCCCGTTCCGGCTTATCAACTCAAAGAAGTAGGCATGACTCCTGCCATGCTAAAAAAATTTGGCGAGAGCTGGCCAGTTGTTATTTACAGTGAGATCCCAAAAGAAAAACTATCTGAAGTCTTATCTAAAGCCATGCGTTCAGGAAAGCCGCTTTATCTGGCAACTGAATATTACAAAAAATTTAGTAACGAACAGGCCAACATTTTAAAAGAAAACTCCATGAATCTGGAAAAATATGTTGAAGATAAGCCAAAGTTAAAAAAACGCTATCAACGTGCTCTGCTGTCCAACGAAGCTAAAAAAAATATATCTTATTTAGCATTACATTCACGTGAAAAGTGGGTCACCACTATTTTTGATTTAGATTCAATGCGCATAATCGATACCATTGATATTGATCCCTCAAAATATACTTTTGCTCAAAAGGTAAAGAGAAAAAAGAAAAGTGAGAGTGTAGAGAAATGAATTTGCTACAGGCTATGAAATATAGCCTGTATCTTTAATGGTATTTAAATCTTTTTAAATATCAGACTTGCGTTAGTTCCACCAAAACCAAAACTGTTTGACATAACACAATCAAACTCAGCATTGTCGATACGTTCACGCACAATCGGGTAACCTTCAGCATCAGGATCAAGCTCTTCAATATTCGCTGATGCCGCAATAAAACCTTCTTCTTGCATGATCAGTGAATAAATCGCTTCATTAACACCTGCGGCACCTAATGCATGTCCGGTTAACGATTTAGTTGAAGCAATATGTGGCATTTCATCGCCAAAAACTTCTTTAATTGCTTCTAGCTCTCGAATATCACCAGCTACTGTACTTGTGCCATGTGCATTAATGTAATTTACTTTTGAATTTTCAGGAACAGTCGCCAGCGCTTGTTGCATACAACGTTGTGCACCTTCACCTGATGGTGCGACCATATCATAGCCATCAGATGTTGCGCCATAACCAACCAGTTCAGCATAAATTTTTGCTCCACGTGCCTTGGCATGTTCATACTCTTCCATTACCAAAACACCGCCACCACCAGAAATAACAAAACCATCACGGTTGGCATCATATGCGCGTGACGCTTTTTCAGGTGTTTCATTATACTTTGAAGACATCGCACCCATTCCGTCAAATAAAACAGAAAGGGTCCAGTGAAGTTCTTCGCCACCACCAGCGAACACAATATCTTGTTTACCTAACTGGATTTGCTCGGCAGCATTACCTATGCAATGTGCACTGGTTGAACAGGCAGAAGTAATTGAATAATTAACGCCTTTGATCTTAAATGGTGTGGCTAAACAAGCTGAGTTGGTGCTCGACATACCACGCGTCACCATATAAGGACCAACACGTTTTACACCTTTCTCGCGCATAATATCTGCAGCAAGAACAATATTTTCTGTCGAGGGCCCACCTGATCCGACAATCAGCCCTGTACGAACATTTGAAACCTGACTTTCATCCAGTCCGGCATCTTCAATCGCTTGTTGCATCGCAATATAATTATATGCCGCACCATCACCCATAAAACGTTTAACTTTTCTGTCGATTAAACTGTCAAGATCAATGTTCAGAGCACCATGAACACAAGAACGGAAGCCCATCTCTGCATATACTTCACTGGTGACAATACCAGATCGTCCTTCTTTTAAAGATGCTGCCACTTCTTCTTTATTATTTCCGATACTGGATACAATACCCAGTCCGGTTACTACTACACGCCGCTCGGCCATGTCTTAAAAATCCTCAGTCGATGTAAATAAACCTACACGTAAATCTTTTGCTTCATAAATTACGCGTCCATCCACTTCCATGCGTGCATCTGCAATTCCCATAAACAATTTACGCATAATGACGCGCTTTAAATCAATATAATAGGTGATTTTTTTGTTCTTTGGAGTCACTTGACCAGAAAATTTAACTTCGCCAGAACCTAATGCTCGTCCCCTGCCAGGACCACCCATCCAGCCCAGATAAAAACCAATCAATTGCCACATTGCATCTAAGCCTAAGCAGCCAGGCATAACGGGATCACCTTCAAAATGGCATTCAAAAAACCACAAATCAGGGCTAATATCGAGTTCAGCTACAACTTGGCCTTTGCCATTTGCCCCGCCATCTTCCTTTATGCTGATAATACGATCGATCATCAACATCGGTGGTAATGGTAGTTGTGCATTACCTTCACCAAACAGGTTGCCATGTCCACATTCTAAAATTTCTTCTTTGGTATAATTGTTTTTCTTCTCGAACATAATTTATCTCAATATTTTAAAAATTTTAGCCGTAACACCCGTTTAGATGATAGCGAAAGGTTGATGTAATTTGTCAGCCTTTCCGACCCCAATAACCACGGTATTTTACCTATTAAGCGTAACAAAAACAAAGTTGAAATATAGGAATCAGGACTTATCACGGTGAAAACCACGTTTTGATGCCTGAATGAAGGATGTTAGATGCTTTACAGAGGTGTGATCAAGCTGAGAAAGCTCATTTAAGCGATGTTCGAGTTTAGAGTCATTATTAAAGAGTAGTTGATAGGCTTTTTTTATCACATTCATGTCATCAACCTTAAAACCTGCGCGACGTAGCCCAACTTTGTTGAGTCCACTAACATGGGCAGGATTACCATCAACCATCATATACGGCAAAACATCTTGCGTGATTTTAGCATTACCACCCAACATCGCTAAACTACCAATATGAACAAATTGATGCACCATCACGCCACCGGATATGAATGCTTTATCTTCTACCGTGACAAAACCACCCAACCCGGAACTTGGTGCAATAATTACGTTATTGTCTAATTCGCAGTCATGGCCAATATGAACTTGTGTCATCAGGTAATTTTCATTACCTAAACGTGTGGCTGCATTTTTCTGGCTGGCACGATGAATAGTAACAAATTCTCGCAGCGTATTCTGATTGCCAATTGTTACTTTAGAAGTAGTTCCTGCATCAAAACCCAAGTCTTGCGGTAAACCGCCAATAACGGTATGTTCATGGATTTTATTCTTATTCCCAAGCTGTGTACCGGATTTTAGTACTGCCCCGCTCAACAAAACATTGTTATCACCAATAATGACATCATCCTCAATAACAACAAAAGCACCAATATCATTACCAAGACCAATTTTGGCTTTACCTGAAACTATTGCTGTGGGATGAATAGTATTACTCACAAATTTACCCTTCTTATTGTTTATTTTTCAACTTCGTTAAATTTTATTACTTCATCAGATATTTTCAAATCACTGGATTTTTTAACTTCTCTGCAAAGTTGATAGCCACGTGGCCTTATCGCAACGGTATTAATAATCTTGCTACAGCGTACACCATCTTTACGATAAAAACCGTACTCAAATGTTGGGGTACTTCTTCCTTTTTTAGCCAAATCATCTTTAATTTTTTGTTCAATTTCAGTACTAAACTCAAAACGAAGCTCAAGATCAGAATTTCCCTCGTTTTGAAAATCAATGTGTTGGGAGCGTGTCCAGACTTCATGGCCAGGGAAAATTTTAGCACAAACTATCGCTGCAATAGGATCCGCAACAGCGGCCTGATAGCCACCAAACATACTGTCACCCATATTTTTAGAAAACATATTTAAAGGAAGCTTTAAGCGAACATAACGCCCATTATTTGATATCTCAAGAACCTTCACACGCATCAAAAAAAAAGGAGGATACCACTCCAGAAACTTTTTCTCAGGTATAAATGAGAGTCGTTTTAATAATGAAAATATATTAAATGCCATATTAAATTTATTCTTGCTCAAACTTTTTAACAAGGATACCTTCATCTCCGCAACATGATGCAGCACATTTTTTAACCTGGTGTAATTCTTCCGCAGTTCCGCTTAAATATTGACTTACCGGCATATTCTGCTCAGCACAATCACAACCTTTATCATCATAAACATAGACATTTTTCAATCCAACTTCTTTAGCGATGTCATGAGCTTGCCAAAGAGATTCCGAAGGTGTCATCGGTATGTGACTTAACTTATAGGCTGGGAAAAAGCGTGTTATATGCCATGGGCTATCTTCACCCAGATGTTCTTTTATCCAGGTTGCAATTTTTCGATAACCGTCAGCATCATCGTTTTTACCAGGAATAATATTGGTACGTGTTTCAACATGCATACCAAGCTGATGAGCTTTCTCTACTGAAGCCAATACATTGTTAACCGTTGCTAACTTACAAATATCATAATAGAAAGCATCATCCATGCTTTTTATATCTGAACATAAAACATCAACATAGGGCGCCATTAACTCTAATGCTTCATCGGTAACGAAACTATTTGAAACATAAACAGTGTACAAACCTTGTTCTCTTGCTACTTGCGAAACATCAATAACATATTCCAGCCATACTGCTGGCTCAGAATATGTAAATGCAATACCCTGTACGTTCAGGCGTTTGGCAGCATCTACCAGTTCTTGTGGTGTTGCATAAGCAGAGGTTGACTCTCCTTTAGCTAAATCATCAAGTGCACTCACACCCCACGAAATTTCCAGATTATGGCAACCATCACAACGAAAGCTACAACCGTAACTTCCCACTGACATAACTTGCGTTCCCGGTTGAAAATGTTTCACCGGTTTATCTTCAATCGCGCCTACATCTATCGCAGAAATAATGCCATACGATAAGTTATACAACGTACCATTACGATTAACATGAGCCTGACAGAATCCTCGTTGGCCGTGTTTTAATTTACAACGCCATAAACACAAATGACAACGTGTTGTACCATCATTGAGTTTTTCTTGCAGACGTGTTTCCTGAAGCTGGTAATTTTCAGGAGCTACTTTAATTTCTTTCATCTTATCAATCATTTTCTATATACCTGTCATTGCGAAATTCACAAATTGAATCATGGTAATTTGTAGTTGTGTGTTATATCCATTAGATTGCTTCGTCGCTACGCTCCTTGCAATGACATATTTGAAATTTTCCACAACGGTGCTAAAACAATATTCAAAGAATTGTGTGCATCTCGTAGTGCTTTTTCTGCTTCTTTTGCTGTTGGTGCTTCTGCAAATATAAATCCCAGGTAACTATTACCTTCGGGCAAAGGGATAAGCTCGTAACCATCCCGAATTTCGATAGATATATCTTTTATATAAGGTATCCGCTGCGCATCCAATAAACCTTCTACTCTTTTTAATATACCGGCTCCGGGAATAGGAATCATGAGAACGCCAGCTGCCAACTCCATAGTTTTAGCTTCAACACGTTTACCCATAGCATGGAGCAATACAAGTTCTTCTAATGAATACTCCGTTCCTAAACTGAGTAAACGGCCACACATTCCGCCTATAGTTCGTGCAGCAACTTCCAAAATCCACACACCCTTTTCATTTATTCTGCACTCAGCGTGAATAGGACCTTCTTCTAAACCATAAGCCTGACAAGCAGCCTGAATAATTTTTTTTATTTCCTGTTGAATTTCTTCAGGAAAAGAAGTCGGGGTTAAATAATAAGTTTCTTCAAAAAAAGGGCCATCTAAAGGATCGGGTTTATCAAAAATAGTCAGGATATCCAGTTCTCCTGCATGTAATATTGCTTCAATGGCAACTTCTTTACCCGGAATAAATTCTTCAAGTAATAATGTTTCCCGCACAGACTTATCGATCTGTAACTCTGTCGCCATTATCGATTTTATTCTATCAACTGCCTGTTCCAGTTCCGGCATAGTATTCACACGGATCACGCCACGACTTGCCGATAAGGCAACGGGTTTAATCACAGCAGGAAAACTAACCTTCGTTTCCTGTTGTGCTAAAGGTATTTCCGTTGTTAATACGTCAAACCGGGGGATATTGATCGACGCCGTTCTTAAACAGAGCCTTGCAAGATCTTTTCGTTGTGCAATTTTAACTGCCTGGGGTGGGTTATGCGGTAAATTTAATTTGGCCGCCACTTTTGCTGCCAGTTCAGAGGTCGCATCGTCTGTTCCGATAATACCCGTAAAGTTACGATTGCGAGCTTCCGCTAAAATCACATCAATAGCACGCTCTTCATTACTAAAATCAATATGTAAACCTCGCGCATAATCCGACACGATAGAATGTTCGCCCTGAGAAGCAATGAGTACATCAAGATTCAGACGCTTAGCGGCCTGAAGAAAAGGAGCCGTTCGATAACTCCCATGAGGAGCAATAACTAAAACCCGATCCCTCTGTCCTGAAGAAGCTGAAAAGGATCGGGCCGTCATATTTATATAACCTGAAGCTTAAGCGCAACCACCGCCGCCGCCACAACCACCGCAGGCACCAGAACCACCCACGCTCTGGAAAACATTATTAAAGACAAAAGAAGCATTCAAACCTTGCTCAACATAATCAATGTCACAACCTTTCAAATATCCTAATGCCACAACATCAACCAGCATTTTAAAGCCTTCGCCTTCATAAATTTTGTCTGTTGGTAATGCTGACTCAGCATAAGTCATGCCGTATGTCATACCACCACAACCACCACCTGAAACGAATACACGAATACCTTCAACATTATCTTCTGCTGCGCTCACAATTTGCGCCATTTGCGCTGCCGCATTTGCTGATAAACGTACTTCGTGATCCATAAGTGTTGAATTAAAACCAGGATTTGCACTCATGTTTATTCTCCTGCCTGTAAGGCTTGAATCAATCTGACTATAATTGGATAATACCGAATCGGATAATACCCGAGTCTTATTGTATGCATTCTAACACAGCTTCTGGCTCAGGCTAAAATTTAGTGTTAGATCTAGAAGGAATCTCATTATGTCTCGTATGGTTTTTTGCAAGGTTTTAAAACAGGAAGCACCCGCTCTGGAAGACGTCACTTACCCGGGGGAAATCGGTGAGCGCATTTTTAACGAAATATCAGTCGAAGGCTGGAACAAATGGCTGGAGCGTTTAACCTCAATTATTAACGAAAATGCCCTAAATACAGCCGATCCCGACAGTATTAAAGTTATTGAACAGCATATGCTCGGCTTCCTTTTTGATGAGGGTGATATGGGTCAATTACCTCCGGGCTTTTCCGCGCAAGGTGGCAAGAAATAATTCCGCTCATAATGAAAAAGCTTAATGAATACCCTATCGCAGAATTAAAAATTATTTACTCTGTATTACATAACCAGGTAATGGAACATCCGGCCTTAATGGATAGTAACCTGTTACAGGATCTGCAAACTTTTCTCCAGTCTGCGGCCACGCTGGCTAAGGTTGACGTTTCAACCCATGCTGACTGGGCTAACTGGCTAAAAAATTAATATGAAATATTGTAGTGAATGCGGTAAACCAGTCGTTCACAGAGTGCCGGAAGGTGATAACCTGCCCCGGCATATTTGTGAACATTGTGACCTTATTCATTATCACAATCCCAAGCTGGTCGTAGGATGTTTACCGGTATGGAATGAGCAGGTTCTTTTATGTAAACGCGCGATCGAGCCCTGCTCAGGTTTATGGACATTGCCTGCCGGGTTTATGGAAAATTCGGAAACACTGGAACAGGCGGCGATACGAGAATCTCAGGAAGAGGCCAATGCAAATCTTGAAATTGAAAGTCTGTACACAATAACCAGCCTGCCCCATATCAACCAGGTCTATGTCTTATACCGGGCTAAACTGCTGGATTTAGATTTTTCCCCCGGCATTGAAAGTCTTGATGTGCAACTTTTTCATGAACACGAAATTCCCTGGGAACAACTTGCTTTTAAGACAATTGAAATATCGCTGAAACATTTCTTTGATGACAGGAAACAGCAACAGTTCCATGTTCACAATAACGTAATCAATAAACGCAACAGGCTCGGGCAGCTAACAGACTAAAAATAAATATTCACGCTCATTCCCAACGTAAACGTAAAATAACCCACTCATTATTTTCTTTGACCCAGCGTGATTCAACAAAATATTTTCTTCCACTATCTGGCAGCCAGTTTTTAGCCCCTATTGACCAGGCATAAAATGTCACATCTGCAACATTATCCTTAAGACTGATTTGAATATCACTTAAACGAATAACAATATTTTTATATTGTTTCAATTTATACTGGGCATACAGTAAAAATTGTGCTGAATTATATTGAGTACCAACAGAAAAATCTTTTGCCAGGTATTGGTTCATTGCACGATAACGATGTGATTCAATATCACTCACCAGGGCTTTAAGCCGCTCCCTCAAAACAGTCTGCTCATCTGCTTTTTGACAAGAGGACAAAACCAGCACTAAAGTTAATAATAAAACAGCTGGTATTGTTTTTTTCTGCATCGTAATATGTTTTATATTAATCATAAAAACTCAATTAAAAAAATATAACCATGATTATAACGATAAAAAATCTTTTTTTTATACTGATTTCAGCCACAATGTTATCAGGCATATCTTCATCAGCCAATGCCGAATGGTTTAAGGCTGAACGTGCCATTATGGGTACAGCCATTCATGTTGAGTTATGGCACAAAAATAAAAACACCGCGAATAAAAATATAGAACGTGTTTTTACTGAAATGCATCGCATAGATGAATTAATGAGTCCGTATAAAGAGAAAAGCGAAATAAGTTTAATCAATAACCAGGCGTCCCGGCATCCGGTTAAAATAAGCCAGGAATTATTTAATTTAATACAGCGTTCAATAACAATATCCAACCTTTCACATGGTGCATTTGATATAACCTTTGCCAGTATTGGTTATATGTATGACTATCGTAAAAAAATAATACCTTCGGCAAAAGAAATTTCTGAACATTTAAAATCAATTAACTATAAACATATAAAGCTTAATCAAAATAACCAGTCGCTGTTTTTCACCAGCCCGGGAACACGCATTGATTTAGGCGGTATCGCTAAAGGCTACGCGGTTGATAATGCAATTAAAATATTACAGTCGCAGGGTATAAAGCAAGCAATGGTCTCTGCCGGAGGTGATACCCGGATTATTGGTGATAAAGACGGTCGCCCCTGGCTGGTAGGAATACGCGCCCCAAGAAAAAAACATGAATCTGCTGTTGTTATACCTTTAAGTGATACCGCTATATCGACCTCAGGTGATTATGAGCGATATTTTATAAAAGATAATATCCGCCATCATCACATTATCAATCCCTCTACCGGTGATTCTGCACGAGAGTTAAGGAGCGTAAGTATTATCGGACCGGATAGCACAACAACGGATGCCTTATCCACAACGATTTTTATACTCGGTTTAAAAGAAGGTATGAAGCTGGTCGCTTCATTACCGGGTATAGAAGCAATTATCATCGATAATCACGGTACCCTGCATTTCAGCAATGGTCTCATGCCCGCTAAACAATAGGATTGAATGCGGTCAGGCTTGTGCGTTTTGCTGTATCACCCAGACCATGTTTAGGAAAACGGGTGGCAAAATTATTTTGCTCATTATGTAATGCCATATAATTTAAAATAACGGTTTCAACCAGTAAATTAACGTTATTCGCTGCAGGTGTTGCATTGGTTTCAACTGAGGCATCAGGTCTGAACCAGCCGAGTTGTTGGTGGCGCATTTGTTCTGTTGCATCAGCACCCAGTAATGATGGTTTAGCAGTAGGGTTATATACAAGAAAAAATGAACACGCGGTTGATGAGTTGTCACCGGTCCAGACTAACTTGCCATTTGCAGCAGGATCAGGTGTACCATTACTTGATAATGAACCATCACTAAACACATAAATCATCAAAGGTTTCATTTTTAATTCTGCATAACGTAAACAGGCGCCGATACAACGTCCTGCACGTAAGTCACGTGAATCACCCGTAGTGCGATCACCGGTATGGTAATCATAGCCGCCCATTGAAATCGTTCCGGCTCCAGCCAAACCATTTACTACCATTTTCATAACCGCAGCTGTTTTTCTGAATTCGCCATCAGTAGTGTAGTCATTACTTCCAAATGCCGCGGCGATACTTGCATCCTTGGTTAAATCTAATGTATCGGGAACGCCATATTTTTCCACCATATCAGCAGACTGAACATAATTGCATTTGACCTGAGTTTTAATTTCAGAATCATTACTCAAACCTGTATTCACATTCGTATGATTGATTTTTGCTTCACTAATACGCTCAATCGCTTCCATTACCCGGGTCGCATTGGCCACACCCATTTTAGTTGCCAACTGCCCCGTATCAACCAGGCCCAGCACATCGCTGGGACGATCAATTTTTGTTGGGCGTGCGGTTAAATCAATCATTGAAACCGGTGACATTGAATTCCCGCCTGAATCAGAATTGCGTGAACCAATCAGCGGCATAATATCACCACTCGCCCCGGCTTTGTGAATACCATACATTGGGTTATGTGGATTGTTACCGGTG
>Ga0224501_10005113_pt1 | contig 10351 bp, 9 predicted proteins | sample SF_Oct11_sed_USG_4_FD_169105 | JGI IMG/M metagenome (GOLD analysis project Ga0224501, IMG submission 169105) | Sediment microbial communities from San Francisco Bay, California, United States - SF_Oct11_sed_USGS_8_1 | ecosystem: Environmental > Aquatic > Marine > Sediment | place: USA...
GGCGTGATGGTCAAGGAATCGATCCCGGCCGATCCCACGGGGGAAGTGTGGAGCCTCGTCCAATCATGGTCAGGATGGGACGCGCCGGAGAAATATCGGGGCGTTTGGATGACGGCGGATCGCGCACGAGCGCTGCTGGTGGTCGAGACGAAGGGCGGTGGGTTTGATGTCGATATCCAGGAATCGATTCATGATGCGATCCGTGGTGCGTTTCGTGAGGCGGCGGGTGTAGCCGGTTCGACGGCACAGATTGTGATGAGCGGGCCAAGTGTCTTTGCCGTTGAGATCCAGCGAGCGATCGAGGCTGAAGCCTATTGGCTGTCGACGATCGCAGGGATTTCGGTCGTCTTGTTTCTTCTCTGGAGCTTCCAGTCGTTGAGGCTGGTCTTGCTCAGCTTGATTCCGATTTCCACCGGGATCGTGGCCGGCATGATCGCGGTGAACGAGTGGTTTGGGTTTGTTCATGGCATTACGTTGGGGTTCGGTGTCACGCTATTGGGGGTCGCAGACGACTATCCCATTCACCTGTTCAGTCACATGACGGATCGCGAGTCTGCTTCGGATGCGATGCGGATGATTTGGCCGACGATGCGATTGGGAGTGCTCACCACCGCAATCGGGTTTTCAGCGCTTCTCTTGGCGGGCTACCCGGCTCTTGCGCAATTGGGCCTCCTGGCAGTTGTGGGGCTTCTGACGGCTGCATTCGTAACGCGGTGGATCTTACCGGCGTGCATAGGTTCTCCTGTCATGCCGCGAAGAATCGGCATGGGATTGCTTACGAAGGCCGGTTACTTGCGGAACGTGTGGGCATTCGCTCCGATTGCGCTCGTCCTTGCGGTATCCGTCTTGATATGGTCTGATACTCCTTTGTGGCAGGAAGATGTGAGCAGTCTGAGCCCGCTGTCGGATGCCAAAAAACAATTGGATCAGCAATTGCGACAGGAATTGGGTGTGCCGGATGTGCGCGATGTGCTCGTGATCGAGGGCGCTGTCGTCGAAGATCTGCTGCAGAAGGCGGAGACTGTCGCCGAGAAATTAGACGATTTGCACCAGAACCAAGCCTTGGCAGGGTATGACATCATCTCTCGGTATGTGCCGAGTCATCGTGTGCAGCGTGAGCGGCAGCAGGCGTTGCCAGAGCGAACAATTCTTGAACGGAATCTCCAGGCGGCATTGAAAGGCTTCCCGTTTGCCCAGGGGTTGTTTGAGCCGTTCCTGAATGATGTCGAAGCAGCTCGAAGTCAGAGACCGGTGAATCAAGACACGTTTGCAGGAACGATGTTGGGGATGAAATTGGAATCGCTGCTGTTCTCTCAGCACGATAGATGGATGGCGGTCGTGCCGTTGCGCGGGGTTGTTGATCGATCCGCATTCGCGACGAATGTGGAGCAATGGAAAGACGACGGGGTCAGGTATGTGGATCTGAAGGAGGAGTCGAACCGCCTGATGACCGCATATCGTGATCGAACAGTGGAGTTACTGGGATGGGGGCTGGCAGCGATTGCCATCATTTTAGCCTTGGGATTGCGGTCGATCCTGCTTGTCGGACGGGTGCTTGCTCCGATCCTATGCTCACTCATCGTGGTTGCTGCCGTTCTTCTGGGGGTGGGAGAGTCTCTCTCACTTTTTCATGTGGCGACATTGTTGCTTGTGACCGGGTTAGGACTCGATTATGCGTTATTTCTCAACAGGCCAGAAGGGACTGATGCCGAGCGGATGAGGACATACTTCGGACTGTTGGTGTGCAGTATGACGACCATTCTGGTTTTCGGAGTTTTGGCTTTCTCGGAAACACCTGTGCTCCATGCGATCGGTGTGACCGCGGCATGCGGGTCGGTGTGTTGTCTCGTGTTTGCGGGGATGATGGCGAGGAGAGAAACCCATGCCGTCTAACGTTCAGCGTATGGCTCCTCTGGCATTGTCCGCCTATACGCTGGTCACGGCGAACGGTAGGGGCGTTGTTCCTGTCCTTGAGGCTCTGCGCACGCGCCGATCCGGTCTGACAAGCTGTGACTTTGAGGACGTGGCGCTGAAAACTCACATCGGGCGAGTGGCGGGACTTGAGGATTTTGTACTCGATCATGAGTTGCAGCCGTTCGATTGCCGCAACAACCGACTGGCATGGCTCGGCCTTCAACAGGACGGGTTTCCCGTTGCGGTGGCGGAAGCGAAACAGCGCTACGGCGCCCATCGCATCGGCGTCATTATGGGGACCAGTACGTCGGGTATCCTTGAGACGGAGCATGCGTATCGCGAGCGTGATCCTCAAACGGGCCGACTTCCTGGTTGGTACACGACCCGCTATCGGTATACGCATAATATGTTTTCGCTGGGGCATTTCGTCAGGACATGTCTTGGTTTGCAAGGGCCGGCCATGGTGGTTTCGACGGCCTGTTCGTCCAGCGCAAAAGTGTTTGCTACTGCCGCTCGATTTATGCAAACGGGTTTGTGTGACGCAGTAATTGTGGGAGGTGTCGATAGTCTGTGTCATACGACGATGTATGGATTCTCGGCCCTGCAGTTGCTTTCGGCTGACCCGTGCCGTCCCTGTGACGAAGATCGTGACGGGCTGTCGCTTGGTGAGGCTGCGGGGTATGCCTTACTTGAGTCCGGTGATCGGCGAGGGGGGCGTGAAACAGTGGCGCTTCTGGGTTACGGTGAGAGCACGGATGGATATCATATGTCGCATCCTCACCCTGAAGGAGCCGGAGCTGTTCGAGCCATCCACGATTCATTGGCCCGCGCGGGGATTCGTCCCGAAGCGGTGGAATACGTCAATCTGCACGGAACGGCGACCAAGGCCAATGATTCAGTGGAGGACAAGGCTGTCTTCAGTGTATTTGGTGCGCGCCCGGCATGCAGCTCCACGAAGGGATGGACCGGCCATACGCTGGGTGCAGCCGGTATTACGGAGGCCATTATTTCGGCGCTGTGCCTTGTGCATGGCTTTATTCCCGGGACGCTCAATTGCCGGCGTGTGGATCCCTCGTTGAACAGCCGTATCCTTCGTGAAAACCAGGTCGGCTCATTGTCCTGTATCGTGAGCAATATCTTCGGATTCGGAGGGAATAATTGCAGCTTGGTGCTGGGGAAACTGTAATGCGTGTCTCAATTTACGGCATCGGTCTCCTGGCCTCAGGCCTCGAAGGCTGGGGTGCAAGCCGCGAGATTCTCGCAGGCCACAAGCCCTATCAACACGGAGTCGTGCCGGATCCTGAAGCGATCATTCTTCCTCCGAATGAGCGGCGCCGTAGCAGTGATGGCGTGCGATGGGCCGTACAGGTGGCACAGGAAGCAATCAATCAATCGGGTTTGGATCCGCGCGACGTGCCCACCGTCTTTGCGTCGTCCGGAGGAGAGATGGGCGTGTTCGATCAACTTTGCCGAGTGTTGGCGTCTGAAGATCGCCGGGTGTCGCCGACTTTATTTCATCAGTCGGTGCACAATACGGCTGCAGGGTATTGGGGAATTGCGACGAGCGGCCAACAGTCTTCAACGGCGTTGTCGTGCTACGACGATTCCTTTGCTGCCGGGTGGCTGGAAGCCAGTGCCCTCGTATGTTCGGAGCAGCGGCCGGTCTTGTTGGTGGCCTATGATATGGTGGTTCCGTCTCCGCTTGACGAGGCACGCCCGATCGCTGAGGGGTTTGCCGTCGCAATCATATTAGGTCCGCCGTCCGATGCGTCCATGGCGACCGTGCAGACGAGTCTGGAAGAGGCAGCCGGCGATGATTCCCTATGTCGCTCCGAGCGGAAGTTGGAACAGTTACGGCAGGATAATCCAGCGGCCAGGTCCTTGTCCCTTCTCTGTGCGATTGCCGAGGCTGTTCCAAAAACAGTGAAGCTTGCCGTGCTTGATTCTCAGCACATCATGTTGACGATCGAATCATGCCGACTCTCAACAGAGATGAATTGAGTAGCTTTCTGCCTCACGCGGGAGCGATGCGTCTGATCGACGGCGTAGAGTCATGGGATGAGGTGACGATTCGCTGTCGCGCGCAATCGCATCGCGACGGGGCAAATCCTTTGCGGGCTCATGGGCGGCTGGATGCGGTGACGGGGTTGGAATATGCGGCTCAGGTCATGGGCGTACATGTCGGGCTCCTTGCCGGAGCGCAGTCAGCCAACCCATCGATCGGCTTTGTCGGAGGGCTGCGGGATGTGGCATTCGGCAGAGATTACCTAGACGATTGCCTTGAAGATCTCGTGATCGACGCCACGCAGTTATTCGCCGACGATCGTAGTTTTCTCTACCAGTTCGTCATTTCATCCGGAGAGCAGATGGTGCTGAAGGGACGGGCTTCGATTTTTCTCCAACAGGCGCCCGTATGACTCAGAAACGAGCGTTGGTCACAGGGGCAAGCGGTGTGATCGGTTCGGCTATTGCTGAACGGCTGGCCGAAGACGGCCATGCGGTTATTGTGCATGGATATCGGCATCGCGAGTCGGCCGAATCGGTGTCAGAAAAGATCCGAGCGGCCGGACGGTCCGCATCGAGTGTGGTGTTTGATATTACCGATGGGAAGGCAGCCCGACGTGCGGTTGAATCGTTGCTGCAAGAAGGGCCGATCCAAATCATTGTGAACAATGCAGGGCTACACGACGACGCACCGATGGCAGGGATGACAGGCGAACAATGGACAAGGGTGATTGATCTCTCGCTGAACGGGTTCTTCAATGTGACGCAACCACTTTTGCTGCCGATGATCGGAACACGCTGGGGACGGATTGTTTCGATCTCTTCTTTGGCGGGTGTGATGGGTAATCGTGGACAGACGAATTATGCCGCGGCCAAGGCCGGCTTGCACGGCGCAAGTAAGTCACTGGCCGTCGAGGTGGCGTCACGAGGCATTACCGTCAATGTGGTCGCGCCTGGTTTGATTGAGTCACCATCAGTCACCGAGTCATTCACGCCTGAGCAGATCGCTGCGATGGTGCCGATGAAACGGGCCGGTACTCCGGAGGAAGTTGCCGCATTGGTTTCCTTTCTGGCATCGGAGCAAGCCGGTTATGTGACCGGTCAAGTGATAGGCATCAACGGAGGCATCGCTTAAGAGAGAGTGAGGAGTGAAGGGTAAGGGGTGAGGCGTAAGGGGAGAACGGTGAGGGGTAAGGGGTAAGGAGTAAGGAGTAAGGAGTAAGGAGTAAGGAGTGAGAGGTAGCGAGGCGTGAAAGGTGAAACGTGAAACGTGAGGCGTACTGGGTCGTTATTCCGGCGTACAACGAGGCCGCGACGGTACGCGACGTGGCTGCACGCGCGAGGCGGCACTGTCCGAACGTCATTGTCGTGGACGATGCATCGTCCGATGGGACCGACTCTGTATTGACCGGTCTGGATGTGACGCTGTTATGCAATGAAAGGAATTGCGGGAAAGCCGGCAGTTTGGTGCAAGGGTTTGAACACGCATTGTCTCATGGAGCGGTTGCTGTTCTGACCTTGGATGCGGATGGGCAGCATGCTCCGGAGGAAATCCCTGCCTTTCTCGAACGATCTCTGGATGATCCGAATGCCTTTCTCATCGGTGTTCGTCGTCGTGATCAGCGACGAGTGTCGTTCTGGCGCTATGTGGCCAACCGAATTGCAGATTTTTGGATCAGCTGGGCGGCAGGACGACCGATTGACGACAGTCAGTCGGGGTTTCGTCTTTATCCTTCCCGATTGCTTCGTGAGGTGACGATTCCGCATGGAAGGGAGGAGAGCTTTGTCTATGAGAGCGAAGTTCTGATCGAAGCGGCTCGGCAAGGTTTTGCTATCGAGAATGTAGCCGTCAGTGTCAGCCCACGATCGGGGCCAAGCCCAAGTCACTTCCGGCCGTTGCTGGATATTCTGAAAATCACCAGGATGGTGGCATGGAAGCTTCTTCGTCGCGGGTTGTTTCTCTCCGGCCTATACCGGGTGGTTGTCGGACGGAAAGAGGGACGATCATCTCACTCGGTTTATTGTGAACGAGAGGTGACGGGGCCTGTCAGAAAGTCCTGAGATAGGGGCCAGGATGTGGCGATGGAGAAGAGAGTTTGTCCACCCTGCCGGACGGGACAACAGGGTGGAGGAAGGGTGGGGTATCACCCTCCCATGGTCAGCCGAGTTCTGATGGCGTTATCCAACCGTTGAATCCATCCTCGATAGTTTTCATGAATGGTCTTGCTTTCGGCATCGTAATAGAGATTGTTGCTGTCTTTATAGGTGATGCTGTAGTTTTTGGTGGTATACGTAATATCGACGACGGCTTGGTGTGTCCGGACATTGAGTGTGCCGATGATGTGTCCAGGTTTGGCGACGGCCATACTCCACTTCAGCCCCGTCCCTGCCAGAATAATGGCTTTCGTCGCTCGATCCATCGTCATGGCTTTCCCGGTTGCGGTGGTGATCGGGGCATCCTTAACATTGTAGATCTGTGCTCCTCCACGGCAACCCACTGCCGCGAGGAATATGAGCCCTACTACGAGCACCGATGAACGCATCCGTTTCATGAACGACCCCTCCTTTTCTTCAAGCTTGCCGTCACTGCGTTCAAGAATCCTTGGCAACGCGAGTCTAGTCTGGTTTCCCGGCTCCACCAAGTTCTTTTTGAATTGCAGCGTGAAGGTTGCGAATCCAACTTGTGTAATTCGGGTGGATGGTTTTCCTGTTCGCATCGTATTTCAGGTTGGAACTGTCCTTATAGAGGATGCTGTAGGAATTGGTGGAATAGAAGATGTCGATCACTGCGGTATGGCGCCTGATTGCCAGCGTTCCGACGATGTGTCCTTGAGTCTGGACCGCCATGGTCCAGTTAAGTTTGGATCCGGCGGATATGATTCCTTGCGCGACGTCATCCATGGCGAGATTCTGGCCGATGGTTGCGGGAACTCCTGCATCTCGAATGTCCAAGATCGTGCCCGTTTTGCATCCAGCCGACATGATGAGGACAAGTCCGGCAAATAGAGCGGCCTGTGCGGTTCGATTCATGGTTCCTCCCTATAGGCGCTGTGGGCGAGAAGTCTCTCTGTTGATAATTCGGTCTGGGATCTTGAATCAAGGCGATGAGTCGTGACACTCATCATTTGTGCCAGAGCATATCCGTTTCCTAGTACATACTCGATCAGTGATTCCATAAGGGGGAGATTGGCCGGACTCATCCCCCATTTGTTCCATTTGGACATGGTTCGAGGGAAGCTCTGGTCTTTGGCGTGGAGAAATTCGAATGGGTGGCAATAGAACACAAGATGTTGGGACCGTTGGCCGATCCAATGGATCATGTATTTAAAAGTCTGGAGTCCCAGCACGCGAAGCGCGGCGAGGTTGATAGGGAACAGGCAGGCTGAAGGGGGAATTTCAAGAATGCTCTGTTTCTTACAGCGCTGCTGTTCTTGCCGGGCAGGATTGTAGGGGGTGAGGGGAGCCCAGAAGTATTCAGTGTAGTGGACACGGCCGAATCCCATATCAAAACGTCTGGCTGGAATCGACGAGTCATATCGGTATCCTTCATCTTCAAGCGCTCGGAAGGTTGTTGTCCCGACACGGAGATTGGGTGCTCTGAAGATAACCGGACGTATGCCTGACGCTCGCTCCACAGCATCTGTCGCGCGCCGGATCCATTCACGCTGTTGTTCGTAGCTGGCGAGCCGAAAATCTTCGTCGTCTTCCACGCCGCCATGCGCCCATCCATGAGTTCCAAGTTCATGTCCGCGGCGATGACATTCCTGAACCAAGTCCGGGTATGACTCGGCAAATCGACCGGCAAAAAACATGGTGCCTTTGAGGTGATAGCGGTCGCAGACGTTCAGCAGGCGTTCAAGCCCGGAATGCGAGCCGGGCACCCAGTCGCAGTCTACCGTAAAATAGAACCGTGGCGTCGAACGGTCTCCTCGGTCGGTCCCATTCGACGAGCCGGAAGCAACCCCGTTCATGTTGTCGGTCAGCATACCCGGCTGCTTTGTCGTGCTCGTGGGACGAATGACATTCGTATCATGGACGGTTCTCGTTTGTGATCAGGAGACCTTCAATCTCCACCAGGAGTTCCTTCCGGCATAGGTCGCCTTGAAGAAATATCAGATGGCGATGGGGCAGTGGGGATCGTTCTGCCATGCGGCGAATTTCTCCAAGCATGTCGGGGTGTCGCACATACACCTTATACATCGCATGGTTCGGCATGCCGAGCTTGTCGGTTTCCGCAAGCGCCTCGGCATGTCCAAGAACGGCTAAGACATTGTGAATAGACTCCCGCGTTTGTTCGCCGGCCTGGCCGGTATGTCGGCTTGCATGTCCGACGATGCTGGCTGTGCCGGCAATAAACAGGAGGTTGTCCTGTTCAGATCGGACCAATGTGGCACGAGCAAACGAGGGGCTGCGGGGGCCGTATTCCGAGGGATAGTCGTATGCATGCAGTTGGCGTGGATTCCCGAGATGGGCTGCCGGTCTGGTGCCTGCGAGAAACATAATGTGGAGCGGACCGGATTGGGTGCCGACTGCCGTTGCGGCCGGTAAAGAGAAGGGAAAGCCGTACAGTGACTCCGAGAACGCCTGATGTCGGCCCACACAAAAACGGCGGTAGCGCTCAAGGCCTTCTTGCTCTTCATTGATCCTGGGGAAATAGTTCCACATCCGCCAGAGGTAGGGGTATCCCCAATCACGGAGGCGCATGAGGAGTTCTCGATAGGCTTGATAGGTGATGGTGTCCAGGGTGAGCCCCGGTGTTTCATCAAGATGGATGGAGCCGATGAGACAGTCGCCGTTGGTCGCAGTAGACATTCCGCCTTCTGTACTGAAGCGGACCGGGCGGTCCGACGTCCAGATCTCATATCGTTGTGAGCCGTCGAGCAGAGGGAGGTCGGGAACGATGAGAGGACAGGGTATCTGTTGAGCCGGAGTGTGTCCGAAGGACACGAGAGCCATCGGATACGTTGAGGGCGACGACAGCCATGATGAGATGCCGGCACGTTCGATATAGTCGACACGCACATGCGCGGACGGCTCTGAGATGTCGCGTTCCGTAAGGAGTGATCGGGGAATCTTGGCCGAGTTTATGCGCATCCTACCTCGGCATTGTTACGAGTGACGTGATACGGCATAGTCCTTCAGTGATGTCACGGTTTCCGGCACGCCTCGAATACGGCGTCGATGTGCAGCCCGATTTTCTCTGAAGTTGAAAAGATAGACGAGATAATATGCAATTTTGAACAAGAACAGGGGAACTCGTGTCGGTGTTTTGCCGAAAGCATCGCCTGCCAAGACCGAAAGAATGGCCTCCTCCATCTTCAGGATAGAGCCTTCCGACATGAACAGGTTGCGGAAGGCCGGCTGAGTAAAGTGGTAAATAAACCAAGAATAGGTTTTGACTCCGAGCCGAACGGTCCGTTGGAACTCCTGCATACAATGCGTGTATTCGGGCGCCTGTCTCAAGCGCGCATCAACGACATCCGCCCCTAGGATCGCACTGTTGAGGGCCAAGTGGACTCCACTGGAGAAGACAGGGTCGATAAAGGCAAAGGCATCTCCCACCATGAGATAGCCGTCTCCGCTCATGGTCTGTCTGCGATATGAGTAATTGGCGGCCGCATAGGCTTGACCCAGCAACGTCGCATTCGCCATACGCTCAGCCACCGGCGGACAGAGCGCGATTGTGTCCTTGAGAAACTGCTCAAGGGGGACTTTTCGGGTACTGATATAGGAAGGCCAGCACACGGCTCCCACACTGGTCGTGCCGTCCTTGAACGGAATGATCCACCACCAACCATGATCGAACCAGACAATACTGATATTGCCCTCATCCCGCCCTGAGAGCCGCTTGACCCCTTGAAAATGGCCGAAGACCGCGGCGCTATTGTGGGATGGGTTGCGATGTTTACCGCCGAGTTGGCTCGAGAGGAAGGTGTCGCGACCGCTGGCATCGACGACAAATTTGGCTTCGTACGTCCTTGCTTGTCCTGACCGATCTTCCGCGTGAATCAGGTGGGTCGAGTCTTTTCTGAATCGGACCTGTTTCGCGCACACGCCCTCATGAAGATGAGCCCCCTTCGTGATTGCATTGTCGATGAGAATCTTGTCGAAGTCTGCCCGTTTGACTTGATAGGCAAACGGCTGCGACCCGTCCAGCGCTTTGGAAAAATACAGAATACGGGACCGACCATGGTACGGGGAAACGATTTCTGCTCCGTACTTGGTAATGCCGATGTCCGCAACGGCCGACAGGACCCCCAGCCGGTCAAGCATCGGCAGTGTGTGGGGGAGGAGCGATTCGCCGATATGAAAACGAGGGTGCCGGTCTTTTTCCAATACATGGACATTCCACCCCTTTTGGGCGAGTTGTGCGGAGATGGCGGCTCCGGCAGGACCTCCTCCCACGACGAGCACATCACAGGTGATTGCATTG
>Ga0224501_10005114_pt1 | contig 10351 bp, 4 predicted proteins | sample SF_Oct11_sed_USG_4_FD_169105 | JGI IMG/M metagenome (GOLD analysis project Ga0224501, IMG submission 169105) | Sediment microbial communities from San Francisco Bay, California, United States - SF_Oct11_sed_USGS_8_1 | ecosystem: Environmental > Aquatic > Marine > Sediment | place: USA...
CTGTATTGTTGTTTTTTGCGCAGAAAAGATGCTGCGTTACCTAGTTTTGTGATCCGTGTGTGCGGACTGACCTATCGCATACGAAGGCAGGAGTTTGTTACCATGTGATCCATGTGTGCGGACTGACCTATCGCATACGAAGGCAGGAGTTTGTTACCATGTGATCCAGGTGTGCGGACTGACCTATCGCATACGAAGGCAGGAGTTTGTTACCATGTGATCCGTGTGTGCGGACTGACCTATCGCATACGAAGGCAGGAGTTTGTTACCAACAGTTCAGTGGTTCACTGAATGAACGGTTTCGTTATAGTTCCTTAAGCCTGCAAGGGCTCTGTATGCCGGTCACTTTCTGCCAATTACTAGTAAGGTGGGTAGGAAGATCGCGGCATAAGTCTTGGCCAAAAACATCATTTTGCTAGCGTCATCAGACACATGTCGGATAAAAATTGATTACGGGGTGTTTGTTCATTGGCCCATTCAAACAACAAGTTGCCGGAACTTTCATGTAAACGCCTACAAGTCAAGCCCCAGTTAACAGTTTACTTGCAATAGACCCCTTCTCAGAAACTAACTACATTACGGTTCCTGGTTCCTTCGGAGGGGTGATAAGACAGGATTACAATTTGATGGAAATGACCTCTCCACTCAGGCTGCTGTCATCAAAATTATTTACCTAGCCACTGAAGTGGCATAATTATGGAAAGCTATAATCACTATCAGATTACTTAGGAAGAAAGTGAGCACAAATTCATTTGTAAAGAAAATGCACTACGACCTTGTATCTAAATTGGTGCACAAAATGCAACTGTTTCTCAATAGGTGCATTTGAGTGATGGGGTTTGGCACCTGAAATTGGATTTCCGACACAATCTCAGTTCCAAATGCGAACAGAATCCTGTGCCTGAAAGCGGGCTGCTATTTTATGATTGTCAAGGTTATCAAAATGTAAAGGTTAATCTATTGATCGCTTACTTATTCCATGGTAGTTTGCGCTTGCTTGTTGTAACCGGAAACGATCTTCTGCTTTTACCCATGCAAGGTGTTGAGGGAGGAAAACTTTGAGGTGGCTGAGATTGCGTCCGGAACTCCAAGTGTTTTAACTGCGCCTATCTGTTTACGTGTTTGAGTCTGAAAGCTTTTGTCTGTTTCCGATTGAAATCACCCGGATACACCTTATACTTGTATAATAATATTACAGAAGTGACGCAGCATCTGGTTACCTAGGGGAGCGGATGAGATTTGTGAGAAGAGATCTAGAATCATGTTGCCATCTGCATCACACAGAAAGTTGCCAATACTCTTATCATAATCACCAAACAGTGCTAGACTACCAACACCCTAAAATGAAATGGAGATGTTTTATTTTTTATTTTGTTCGCTGAAGACCAGGTTGATCCATATAGCCTTGTTTCAGGTCCTTGGTTCAGGTTTCCTTGGTCCTAGCCTTTGGTCCTCCCAGACTTGTGTACAAGGCGGCACATGTGATCTGCCTTGAACATACTTTGTCACATTGTAAGCGTGAGCTTCTCATTTTGATTCTCTCTTAAAATAAATACAAACCTCACTATGAGGTGGAGCATTGTTGCTGACCCCTCACTATATGAGGTGGAGCATTGGTACTGACCCCTCACTATATGAGGTAAAGCATTGGTACTGACTCTCTTGCTTGTGATGCTCCATACAAGCTATGACAAGTGAAAAACAAGTATCTAATCTGGCAACTTCACCACAATGGAGAATATGACATACAAGCAAAACAATTCTCAGTGACACCGGGGTGGCACAAGCACCGACTCACCATGCCAACACTCTATACAAATACTTGTCACCCCTTCGAAGGAAACGTAACGTAGGTTTCTGAGAGGGGATCTAGTTCTACAGGGGTGCCAAAACCAGTCAATGCTAAGCCTTTCGCAGAACGTACCCGGCTACAGCGGCACGTGCCCCAATGTCCGACGTACGGAGTGGCTAAGAAAACGGATTACGCTACACTTGGGGCGGGACGCGAGCGGATAGATCCCGCGCATCGCGGCATTAAGTAGGTGTGCCGTTAGTACCTCCTTGCTGCTAGAGGTCGTTGATAGCAGTAGGTGATAACAAAAGTCTGAGTTAGAAGTCAAGGACTAGAACCGATTGACTAAAGCCCGCGGGCTCAAGCAAAGGCCGCGCGTGCGCCGTTTGCCATTTCTGACTTTTCGTTTTCATAGCGGTTTCGCTTTGCGCGTTAGTTTGTGCTGGCCCCGTAGTTTCCTTCGAAGGGGTGCTCTCTTGTCATACACTGCCAAGGGTGCCCACTGTTCGTTGAGGGGGTAGTTGCTTGCGTTAGCCAATGCTGGCATGGCTGGTTTGCAAGCAGTTGCAAGGATCAGCTACAGTATCAAAATAAACACTTGGCCCTCATTCACTGGTTGAGACTGCCATTACACAGCTGATATTTTAAGGACTGTCTAATATACCTGGTGTTGAGACAGCTTTGCTTTCAGTTCAAGACTGGCTGGTCCAGGAATAGCAGTCTTTACTAATGGCCGATCTGGCTGTCCTGCCACGAACGATGATGAACATCTTCTGAGAACCCCTACATGGAAATAAAATGTAATAATACTACTAACTGGTTAGCTTGCGGTTTGAGAGGCTTCTGCGGGTCTGAAAGTCCTCTAGACAAAGGTTTTTGCAATTGCTCTAACACCTGGGTACGAAAGGTTTATCCATAAAGTTATCTTCCCTTAAAAGGAAGATGACCACTATGGGTCTATTTTATCCAGTTTTAGCTGGGTATCCAATGATTCTGCTGTTCCTTTCAATGTATTTAGCTTGAATACCCTTGTAGTAATGAAGTTTTGGAAGAAAAGGTTCTTAATCCACAGAGTGACTGCCCAAGTCGAATCAGACATGGCGTTCCCTTGTGGATATTGGATAATCTAGTCCATTCTTTATATGTGTACATGTATGTGTATCACAATAAAAGTCTCAACTGTTAGGAGGTAAGTCACAGTTCAGTGTAGATCTAGTCTTTGGAAGAGAGTTGTGGCTTGGATCAGCAGTGGCCTTTTGATAACAGGTGCATTCGCGTGGTCCGTTGTGCACCTGAAAAGTATGTTTTCACAAACCATGTACTATGGCTGTGAGGTCAAGGTTACCAATGTCAAGGTTATCCATCTATTGCTGGAACCACATTTCATGGACGAACATTCAGGTCTTGGCAATGAGTTGGTGTTGAGAGAAGATAGCGTCGATACGCATGAAAAGCTTCCTGAAGCCATTGCATTTGTTACTGCGTCAAACTGATCGCAAGATTGTGCCTGAAACTCTTTGAGTTAGTTCAACCGAATTCACGTGAATACAACCACTAATTGAGCTTGACTGTGTGCGTGCGCGCGCATGTTTGCATTTCACAGATGAAAAAAGCATGAAAGCAGGTCATTCCAATATAGTCTATCCATTCATTTTGTTCTCTCGCGTTTACGTCTAGGAGTGTTCACAAGACCAACATCTATATCCTATTGGCAGTGACATAAAGGCGTAAAGTTATCTTCTAACTCCATGCATAAAGATCACAGATTGAGCTGAAGACTTCTATGGACACTGACCCAAGAATGAGCTTCCACCTTCATAGGCTGGGGTATATTTTCAGGTTTGTCCTAATATGAATAGGGATCCACTTCAGACCGGTTCTAACCAGGGGTTCACCGGTTGCTAATGTGATTGACTTTGTCAAATTAAACAGCAGTGCAGTCATGGTGTGTAGAAAATAATTGTGAGTGTTTAGCGCATTAGCCCTGGCTTTCTAAAGTCCCACCCACCAAAACATAAAGGTGGGACCTAAATGATAGAAGGGGGGAGGCCTATCTACCCCAGATGTAAAACTTCACTTTATATAATTAGGCGAATTGATGAGGGATGACAAAAATGGCCACTCAATGTAAATACATTTGGGTCAAACTAACTGGTTATTAGTTCAGTTTAGGGGCTAATCAGAGTCCTTAGCAACCTGATAGCAATGCCAACAATCCAAAACGAATACAAACCGCAGGTTAGATTATAGCTAGCTAGTCAGATATGGTTCTTTCACAAACTGAGCAGGAGAGTCATATAGAGGTTAGTTTACAAAGCCTGCCAAAACGCCACATCCTAGTCAGGCTGTCAGGTTTCATAGGTCTATAGATGTAAAGCTTTACTCCTAAGTAAACTAAACTTAACCAAGCTAAAGCAGCCACAAACTGGGTAAGAAATGGGACACTTTAGTGCAGTTCTGCCCGTGAATTCGGGAAAAGCTCAGCTAGTGAGACTTCCAAGTTTGCTGATGGGTTGCCATTGTGGTGTAACCGGCCTTATATACCACCCTTCTCCCCACACCTTTAATTGATGCATTGGTGATCAAAACAGTAGCTCCTCGCAATACAGTGACATCTCTCACTGCTCCATAAAAATAGCTCCTACTGACATTCAAAGAAATTCTGCTCATTCCTACTCCTCTTGCGGTTTGTGTTGACACTGGAAATCCTTTCAGGGCACTCTGCACATCTTTGGCAGGAAGCCATCAATTTTTGAATCATAGCCAACATCAATTCGCAGCCGCCAACCAGATCTACATCACAGCTGCCTAGTCGCGCATGGTCAGGGTTCAAGAATCGTAGATCAACAATGGCGAAGAACTGGATGCAGTCACGGCATGGTCATAGCATTAAAATATGGAATATGTTCCAGATTTCTGAATGCTCTGTATCCAGCTTTAATACAATGTACAGTACAGCATATGCCACATTCTTAAAGCGAGAGACTATAGCCACTCTGCAGAGCGCTTGGCAGTATAGCTAAATACACTGTTAGAGCAGATAGCATGGGATAGCTCTGGTAGAGCGCTGGACTCGCAGACTTGGGGACCCAGGTTCGAATCCCGGTCATGGCTGGGATGAGTTCAAAACAAAAACAAGCCTCAATATGAGGCGCAACGTTGATGCTGGCCCGCGCCTGGTGCTCAATACCATGCCCTAAATGATGAAAAAACTAGTATCTAACCCGGTAGCTTCACCATAACAGCAAAAACTTTATACAGGAAGAAAGATGGTTAAGTACCAGCGTTCACCATGCACTATTACCGAGTACAATGCTAATCTGAGCTGCGTTAGCCTAATGCTGTATATTACAAATATATCAATGAAGTGCATACCCAAGGTATGATGCCTAGTACATAGTTACTGTCAGTGGGTATACCTGAAAATGAGTAGTTAGTTACCTGGGATAGCGACTCTGTGTAAACACTGGACAGCTCTGATCGCGTGCATTCTACAATTTGCCCACGCTTTGACTACTGCTCAGCATGCAACAACGAATTCATGGATTCCTCCAATCAAATTCAAGTAAATAGGCAGTTATAAACTATGAATTGTTCTATGTCTATTGTCTAATGTCTATTGTGATTCGTTTTGTCTGGAGATCAACTGGTCGAAACCAGAGACCCAACAGGTTCTGGTTTCAACCGCCCTGTATTCCAAAGCGCAATTGGTTTTCGGTCATCTTCTCATAAGCTAAACATAATACGTGATTGTTACATATTGTTATCTAACCGGACCAGCTGGTAATGTTGAATGTTGAAGATGACCACTGGCAAGTCCTACAAAATTTTCATAAGACCGCTCATACCCGCTCAATAAAGTATGTACCACTCATGAAAAATATCTACTATTGACCACTGTGGTCACAATCTGAAATGGCAGACAGAATGTAATCATTTGCAACAGCCCAGATACCAGGTCAATCGCTGGTATTTTGTTTGCCAAAACAGCAGTAGCACAGTGCTCTGTTGCTAATTGAAACAGCCCATCAGATGCGAGAGCAAATAGCGGTTCCTTTTTCTTACATGTTCCAAAGATTATAGCAAGATAACGAACTCTTTGGAAACTCACCCCTGCATTGCCCAACCTTCACTGGGTGGATTAGCCTGGCTCTAACTAGAGGGCTAACACAGACACTCAACCATTTAATGTGCCAAGAACAAAACAAAATGGGATAAAGTTGCAGCTGGTTTTTTGTAGAGATGAGAGAACTGGACTCGCTGTCTACAAAGTAGTGCGATCCGCTGCCATCCAATTAAAAAGGGCTTTCAGAGTGGGAAAAAATTGCAGCAACGCTAAGTTCGGGCTCTAAAGTATAACCTGATTATCCCACTCAGTCCCTGATCACTGATGTGGTTTCAGATAGTTCTTTTAAATAGTACTATTGGAAGCCAGCGACTGGATGGACTAATCGAATGAATGAGTACGGCGACGGGTACACCGGGCTCACCTTACCCTCGCCTGTTTCCTTTGGTTTTAATGGGAGATAGTTATCTTGGTATAATCTTTTAATTTTTCCAGCTAGAGTGGGGCGACGGCGGTACTAAACACTTTTCTCTAGCAACAATGCACAGGGATATAGAATTACAGACCAAACGAAGATCCCTGGGGTAAATAAAATATGCGTTCTTATTGATTTTTGGTCACACAGTCAACTCACGCCTCTATTGGTCGGATCGCGCCACTCATCTGCCACCCTGTCGCTGTGGCGCCACAGTGACAATCAGGCTGTTGCTGTATATCTATACCAGCCATGCCAGCATTGCCTATCGCAGGCAACTACCCCCTCAACGAACAGTGGGTACCATTGGCAGTGTATGGCAAGAAAGCACCTCTTCGAAGGGGCCAGCACAAACTAACACGCAAAGTGAAACTATGAAAACGAACAGTCGGAAATGGCAAACGGCGCACGCATGGCCTTTGCTTGAGCCCGCGGGCTTTAGCCAATTGATTCTAGTCCTTGACCTCTAACTCAGACTGTTGTTACCACCGGCTGTCAGTAGCAACGATGCTGCGTTCCTACAGCTATCAACGAGCTCTAGCGGAGAAGACCGCTGGCTGAATTTGCAAATTCGCGAAGAATTTTTTACGCGAACATCGCAACAACCGTTGACTGGCTCACATCGGTGTTGGACCTAGTTCGAGCAGGCAGGCACTAACCGCACACCAACCTAATGCCGTGATGCGTGGTATCTATCGGCTCTCGGGCCGCCGCAAGTGTAGCGTAATTCGTTTTCCTAGCTACTCCGTACATCGGACATTGGGGCACGCGCCGCTGTAACCAGGTACGTTTTGCGAAAGGCTTAGCATTGGCTGTTATTGGCACCCCTGTAGAACTAGACCCCTTCTCAGAAATTAACTACGTTACGTTTCCTTCGAAGAGGTGATAAACTCACTTTCATACCTCCTTCTTTTGTTCACCGTAGACCAAGTTATTGGTTATTGGTTCATACTTCGATAGATTAGAAGTTGTTAATTGTAGCCATGCTGGTGACCTGACTAGTTGTTTGATAACACAACCATGGAGTTCTCATGGGGAATGACTCTATGAATGCAATGGATCAAAAAATATATTCTCATATACAGATTTACAAATGCCGCATTTGAAAATGGAAATAAAAGCAGGATCTAGTTTCTCAGTGTAGTAGTAGTGTAGTAGTGTAGTTTGGGTTCACTTCTTATGTCGCGATGAACATCAATATTTAAGCGCTTACAATAAAAGGAAAAAAATTACAGAAAAAATGCTAGATTCAAAAGATATTAAAAATGATTAAACCTTTTCATATACGGTAAGAAAAACCCTTTTTCCTGTTTAGCTGTTCGGCATCATGGATAGCAGTGTACTTAGATGGATTTGTGCAGTGGGTCGTTACTTTGATGGATTTGTGCAGTGGGTCGTTATTCTCTGCAATTTTTTTGAAGTGCAGCTCTGAAATATTGTGAATAAAATCTGCCACAATGACGAGGCCTAAGAGAGACAGCCTTTCTGTGTATGGCGTGTCTGGCACAAAGTTTTTCAGACTGTTGCATCATGATGGCAAAGAAAACAACACACCTCAGGACATTACACCACTCTCTCAACAAGCTTATATGGAAGTGAAGAGTGCTTTCTACATGGCCATTTGATTCAGATTATGTTTTTAATTCCCGTTCATGCTGCCTAGCTTATTGTACCATGCCTGCGAGACTTATTGAATGGAGTTTACACAAGCGGCAACTGCCAGCTTCCAGTGAACCAGCGACGGAGAGCCGATCCGACATGCTTTATTTCTTCAACGGCAGGCGAGCAGCAACCGATGATCACGCATATTTCAATTAACTGCTATATCGATTTCCTCCTTCACCTATATATGGGAAGCGAAGATTTTTTAGAGGTAAAAGCGATCGATACTCTGATTGGTCGCTGCCCCGTGCCGATTGAAAAAATAGTGCACGCAGGGTCGGCTCACGGCGGCACTGTGCCGCTGAAATAGTGGAATTTGACGCCCATTTGAGCGGCACAGACAGCAGACCGTTCATGTAAACACCCCAGCGGCGCTGCTCTCTAGCGTAAACCTGCTTTTACAAAGTTTTCAATATCTGAGTCTAGTTATATTCTATAACCCAGTTGTTGTTTACATACTTCTAGTAATTCTTGCAACTCTGTAAAATTTAGAAAATCTAAATTCTGAAGACTGTACTAGCCAGCTGTAACAACTTTCTAGCGATGGGTGTCAGCCCTGCCGAAAAATGAGGCTAACATCGCTTGAATAGCCATCTAGTTGGAGTTGTGCACTGTTTGACATATAAATTATTTATATTTCTACCCTCCGTCAGCATGACTCATAGAGTTATCTTCTCAGGGAGGATAAAGTTCCTCATGTCAAGACTGGTCAAGTGGTCAAGACGCAGCATGCTCTCAAAGCATGGCTTTGACAGTTGCATGACTCGTAATGAGGGCTCAATTATGTGTATCTAATGCTGGTTTCAAATGATAGGGACCTGTGTCTCTCGGCCAGGCTCGGCGGAAGTGCGGAGCCTTTGATGTTAGGCTAAGCCAAAAGCCTGAGCCAAACACCCGAGCCATTTGAAACCACCATTAATCTATACATGTGCTCTATGAATATTGGATAACTTCCAATCCAAAGTGCATGCAAATATATAAAAGGAAGGAGTAAGACTTTACAACAATTTTCAAGTCAGGCCAAACGCCATAGTGTACGCCATAAGAGTAACATAGAGATACACACTCCTGAACTCGTACATTTAAACAGGCCAAGAGGTGGTTCAGTCTTTTTTATGGCCCTGGCTCAATTCCCGGCGGTGGCGCTATATTTCAAGGAATTTTTACTGGCTGATCACATGTGCAGCCTTGTACATAGATCTCGAAGGACTGTAGGTTAGGGCCACAGCTGAAACAACGGAGTGGCACCCCTGTATAGAAAAAGTCTTTCATATCATGATGATCATGAGATGCCTACGAACAGTGACATATGTCACTGCTATGAATTAACCTGGTCTATGGTGAAAAAAAGTGGTAGCAGTTTGTCTAAAACATGGATATAGCAGATTAGTGACATGTCCCTGAGCGCACCGCGGTATAACTTGGCACAGTATAGAAAACAAGATGGTTTTTGATACCACAATAGAGATATTCATCAAAACACATGGAAATCGCTTGTATCTATCTATACTGTCAATCTATATTTGGTTGGATACATGCATAACATTTCTCCAATTGCAAAAGATCACATATCAAACGTAGCATCCCATAGATGTGAACACTATATCAACATTCGGCAATCTGTCAGGTGCATGGTGTTTTGTTGTTTATGAATGACCCCGGAGAAGAGGCTCGTTCGAGGCGAGAGTTGATTATTTAAATCATGAACACAAAAATAACGAAATGAGATCGTAGGCATGTCATACTTATGGAGGATAATGTGATTTACTGCTGAGCAATCTACTAGTTGCAAGTTGCATAAGTATTTCATTACTACCATGTACGCAATTTCTGCGGGGGGGGAAGGGGGAATATTTTCACCTATTTATTTGCAGATGTTACGTACAAGAAAATTCACATAATAAATTATGAGTCATGCCATTTAGTTGATCTCAAGTTCTACCAGGCATTATCGCGATTATAGAGCATTTTATCTGAAGTCATTCTCTATAAAAATTTGAAAAAAAAACAAGTAGAGAACTGGGAAGTTGTCTAACCTTAGCTTGATTATTTTCTGATAGCCTCGCTCCTAGAAAAATAAAATATTTGAGCGTAGTCTTTAGCCAAAGTTAGATAATAAAAAATGATCAGGTGATGAATATTTAATCATCAGCTGACCTAGGTATTCAAATGCACCCTGAATCTTGATGGTGTTTATTTGGAATAGCCTTAAGGTGAAGTCGCCGAGTCATTAACGCAGAAAGAAATAAGATCGCAGACACGCTATACTTAGGGAGAAAATGCGATATTTTTTTGTCCGCGTAGGTTAAATTCTAGAGGTATTGTACGGATGATGAATAGATAATTAATCTTTATG
>Ga0224501_10005115_pt1 | contig 10350 bp, 7 predicted proteins | sample SF_Oct11_sed_USG_4_FD_169105 | JGI IMG/M metagenome (GOLD analysis project Ga0224501, IMG submission 169105) | Sediment microbial communities from San Francisco Bay, California, United States - SF_Oct11_sed_USGS_8_1 | ecosystem: Environmental > Aquatic > Marine > Sediment | place: USA...
CATCACGTGGCCCAAAAATGTACTCGTATTGTTAAGCAATCGACATAGATATACATCACTGCGAATCAACTCAAATTTTTTACCAAATTGCATTGTTGCTGGGTTTTATACGTGGACGTTCGTAAGCCCGTATGGAGCGGCGGTGTGCGATTGTCGATCGAGAGTCGAGGCGGCTCGAATATCCGAGGAGGCCTCACGCATATCCGTGGAATCTCGATACAACTACCGGATGTTAGAGCATTCTTAGCGTGACTCGCTGTAAGTTTCCCAGCCTGAACCTCAAAATAAAAACTGGCGAATCGAGACAAACATTGAACGACTATCTTGGGTCGATCTCAGTTCGAAGCCGTGTGCTGCCACACGATTTTCATTCGTTGTGACTGCGTGAATTATCGACGAAGGGTTTCGTCGATGAGCATCCACGTATAAACCCAGCATGTGTCATGGTGGTTCCATATAAGATAACTGGAGTGGATTGCATTAAGGCAGATCTTTGTTTGTTTCAGCCATGCTGAGTCAGAGATTATCATGCAGCAGCCTATTGGAGGATACCCAAAAGCTACTAAGGTGAAGGTCACCCAACCTATAGCCTGTGCTCTCTCTGCTGTGTAATTCAGGGATATCATCATATGCTATGGGACGGAAGGCCTTGTTTGTCATTGATATGGGTTCTTTATTAACTGAAACCTTAATGTTACTGGATTAATTGCCTTTCAACATCCATCTTTTACCGAAAAGCAAACTTAGCACCGTGACAGCTGGTCTTTTTATCACTGTTTTGCTCATATCCTTAATCACTCATTTTCTTTCCATCCATAAAGTACCCGTATTGCACTCAGTGCCTAAAATCTGATGGACGAGGGGGTGTAATTTGGGCAGAAGGGCCTTAGGTGATTAAAACCACCCTTTCTCCACCATACGCCCCCTCGGTGAGTGAGGCTTGTTTTTGCTTTGAGCTAGGATTAAATTGAGGAGCTCATACTCACAACGAGAGCCCACCATGACGGAATTTCAAAACCATGCTCGCACGTTTGTGAATCCAGAGATCTACCGCTGAGCTCATCCGCTATCTCATAAACATACCTTGTGAATGAGTGAACGGTGGGTTTTTGCAGGAAGTGGGCTCACCCTGTCAGTTTAGCAGTGAATGTCTGAGCAGGTGTTGTGTCAGTGATGGAAGAAGATTTTCCTGCTCAGAGCGAGGTTCTATCGGTGACAAGTGCTCTGGCTTCCAAATAAAGGGAGGATTATTCCCATACGCCTGTCCCTGCTCATCAGGTAAAAAATGATGCGAGAAATACTGATAAAAAAATACAACTAAAACATACAAATAAATAATAAAAATAAATAATAAAAATGAATAATAACAAAAAACCGATCAAAGTCAGCCCAGTTCTCGGAACATAATTTATTAGAGAGGTCACAGAGTTGTGTCTCCACACCTGTGAACAGAAAATGGTCCCGAAATGACTTCCTTGGTGTGGAAAGGCAGATGAGTTTCTATTCATTGGTTTGAAAGGTCTTCCTGACTCAACGCGATGGTACCTGAAAAATTTTCCTTTGTTAAGCTTAAGTTTAAGTCTGTCAAAATTTGGAAGCAATCACTGTTGTTATGAACTATTAGCGGCAGAGTTATGAATTATTTTGCAGCCTCCATAGCTGTTGTTAATCTTTGTCTTCGGTAGTTGAACTCAAAGGTGTACAATACGTGTATCAGCATATGTGGACTATTGGCAGCGCTGGGGGGAGGACGCGGGGAGATGGGATTCCGAAGTACACTGTCTGGGAGAAGCAGGATGTGGGTTCAGGGAACTCTGGGTGATCAGTGTTCCCCAACTTCACCGTCTCTGCAGAGGCCTTGCAATGTTCATTTTTACACTTGGGTACCGCGACACAGTCGTACCAGCTCAACTATGACACTTAAACCCCTGACTAATGGTGACTCGATATGTGTCAGCAGTTGTCAGCAGGTGGTCTATAATGGAGATTCCATTTTGCAGGTTTGACATGCAGTTACACCAGAGAGGTCTGTGAGTGATCTTACAGAATGTGAACAATGATTCCTTGTTATGAAATTCAATAAAAATAATATGATGATAAAACGACCCTGGAAATACTAAATGTAACTGGAAATACGCATGAAAAATCTGAAATTTTCAATTTTCAGTTAAAAGCTGCTTTAGCGTTTGAATCACATTATCTCACAGAAAATCTCAGAAATTTTGGAAAGTTTAGCCAGGAAATGGAATACATTAGAGCGAAATGGACTCACTACGGTGGCCGCATGGCTAAAGCAAAGGGAGAGCATAACTCATAACTCAAACTTTTTTGGTGGTCCCCTGCAGTTCGAGTTATCCAAGTTTCACTGTATATCAGACCGTCATCATCATCATGTTCGCCCATCGTTTTCGAAAGGGACCAACTTCATCATGTCATGGCTAGTTAAGATGATGCTTGTGCATACTCAGGTTGCTGGTCAGTCCAACCCAGGCTCTGAAGTCGAGATTGTAAATATGGCAGTAGTGAGAGGGGAGATGACTGAGTGTTGAGAGCGAGTTTCTTGTAGGCAGCTCCATAAGCTCATATATCAGAGCTGCCCACCCTGTGACCCTGAGGCCACATGTGGCCCCAACACTTATACTTGAATTGTCCCATGCGATTGGAAACCCTCGGTAAAACTCTCTGTCTCAATGCAACGGCAGGGTGCAAAAATATTATTATAATACATGCAGCGAGTGTTTACACAACCCCAATCGTACCCTTGCCCGATACACTTCCAAAGTTTCAGATTTAGCTAGGTGACTCGGCTCTTTAGCATGCGGATGAGGTGGGACAAAAAAGCTTCCCCAGTGCATGCCGAAAAGCCATGCCACCTGGCTTCTGCTACTGCCTCTCTCGCCCACTACCCCGCCCGCCTGAAGAGCCAGGCAACTCGGCTATTATTACACCGTTTTACTGGAGTTGTCCCAGAGAACTCTGTTCGCGGCGATAGCGGCTTTACATGACGATTGTTTTTAAAATAACGATAAAGCCGCTGTTAAAAATATTTATTGTTTCGGCCGATATGACATTTCTGCGTTGCCTAAGACATTTTTTTAATTTGAACAATATGCTTTCAAATATATATCGTAGATAAGGTGTGTCCACCGCAATGTTTTAAAATGGCGATGTACAATGTCTACACGCATCCGGAGTTCAGACGCTATAGAGCCTCACGATGCTCAAAAGCAACTTTGTTCATGATATTTATGTATCTATTTACATTTATAACACCGTTATTGATTGTTTATCGCAGCAACGGTATGTTCACCTGTCAAGAACTCCGGTAAAAACCACCAGAAAAATACGTCTCACTCTCGGTCACTCAGTCATTGGATTGGTTGTTTGGTAGTCAGGCCCCTAGTCAGACTCCCAGAGTCATTTTTTTTACATAGAAGGGATGACAGAAGCGATGTCATATTGTGTCATCTAGAATGTTGAATCTTGGTGCCGAATCAATTGAAATGATCATTAAGTGAGCTCTTCGACTAGCTGGCGCATCGGTTATCGTTTGGTTATCATTGACCGTGACGGTACCACTACCTACCTCACAATCATAGTCACACAATGACAACGTGACAATAAAATTGTCATACTCATTGTGCAATACAGTTGCTGGTAGCCCCGTCCATTTGAATGGCATTGCTACGAAACACTACATTGACTGGACAACTACTTACTACTGGTAGTGTCTGGGATTAACTCTTTGTGTCACTGACTAAGTAAGAATTGTTCTTCTGCTACAGGCTTATGGATCACTACCTGGACACAGCTTGAACAGCCAACTGTTAACTACAAACATCAAATACTGGCTATCTTTGATGTACAAGATGTTTCTAAAGCTGATACTTCATACATTGCATGGAGTACTTTTCCTCAATTTAATCTCATTCACCAAGAAAAACTACGAATACCACTAGTTAAGGTGAGCTGCGTGCTACTCACACTCTTTTAGTGGACTCCCTTCTGATTTTCTATTGAGCACACACCAATCCCATAGTTTGAATTGCCAAAGAAATACTTCTTCTGTCACGTCTCTGGAAAAACACCAGATGGTGTCTTCATTATAACTGTAAAAGTGGAAATACAGTATCAAATACGAATTCGTTACTCAGTACGGTTACTTGTTCCAGTTTGTGGAACGTAAAATAATATCGAAATCAGTATTCGATGCATTCAATACTCTCGTATCATTCTCTCAATAACTGGCTCACCTGTATTTAAAGGTTATGAAGTTTGTTAGTACCCAAATAAAACAGCTAGCTACTAGCACTAGCTAGTAACTTAGTAAGTACCAGTAGCTATAAATTATCATCCACATCTCGGTTTTGGCGAGGTTAGTCAACTAGATGACCTTGACCTTGATATTGATTGGTGTAGAAACAGTTGGATACTTGTTTTTTTTTATCATGGGACACCACAAGCAGGTCAATATCAATACTTGACCTCACAGTGAAGTAGATGGCGTGAGTGCTGAGAACTGGATGATTGAGAAATGGCGCATTGAGTGAGACCAGCTCAACCTTCCACTGAACTCTTACATACTAAGACCTCAGAATCCCCCCACGTAGTTCTATGAGCTCACTCGAACAACGATGGTTATGTTCAACCGGTTGAGAACCGGGTTTGGTATGTTCAACCAAACAAAGAAAAGCTATGTCCTATCCTCAAACAATCTGTGTCAATGCGGCCAGTCCCCTCAGTCGGCAATGCGTGGTCTCACCGACTGCCCCTTCGTCGCCCCGCCCGATGGTGTAAACACCATGCCCGCAGGTGATAACAACATGACCTGACAAACTCTCTGGGCCTTGTGGAGCTACACAGAGTTGGAGTAACTTGATGGAGGATTGATCGAACGAACAGTGAGGCTTATTTTTTTAGGAGCTAGGGTCTAAATTAGGAGCTCATACTCCCAACGAGAGCCCATCCTGACCGGGAGTGGAACCCAGGCTCTTTAGGTTACGAACCCAGCGCTTCAACATTGACTTACTGAGTCATTCTCTGGTATAACAACTCCGGATAGGGTGATCTAGGATTTAACATAATATGGAGCGGTAGTCATGGGTTACTGATTTACAGCTACTGGTGTGTTTTAGTCCCGCGAAGAAGATGCGAATCGAGATGGGAAAAATGACGTACTTTACCTTGACCTTGAAGTTCCCATCAAGGACAACGAGGACGTACATGGTCTCAATGTCATAATTTTCTTTACTGTCCAGCTTCAGGTTTGTATTACTTTATTTATTTATTTAAAGGGGTTATGTCACAGCCGAGGGTAGATGCACTTTCGGAGTTGTGTTCCCCATTCTTAAAGGGAGGCAACTCCGTATTAATTGCAGCGATGGCGAGTGGTCTTTGTCCACAAAACGAATATGGATCACTCGAATAACTACGGCCCGAATGGCCCAAATAGAAAGAAAAAGGAATCTAATTACTAAAACTTAGTAACCTAATGATCTTTACTCCCTCATAACATTGAGTAGAACTCGAAATTGAATGTAATATTGGAGAAAACTGAAGTTATAAGTGCTTTGCCGGTTTTCCCTAGCCCTAAATAGAGGCATTGCATTCGGGCCTCTATAATTGCACAATAATGACACTAACGCTCACTGACAGAGATGAAAAACTGCACTCTGAAGCCCTATTTCTATATTTTTGTTTAACATTTTCTCTATTCAGACTTGCGTAACTATAGGTCTTGTATACACCTGCAAGAAAATGTTTCAAACATCAGCGAATTAATGAGCCAAAAACCAACAGCTGTGTTAATTTCATATCTCGAGGCCAATTCTGTTGCGTCGACGATCTGAAAAATGCGTTGCCAAGTGCTCTAGCAATTGACTCATCTCGCTACCAGTCTGCGCCATAATTGCAGTTCGCTTACCGCCAATGGCATTTGTTGTACGTTGTACAGCGCCAATAAACTTGATACAACTTATCAGAGATAAGCTCACCCTATGGTAACTCTTCACACTTATAGAGGCTGGCAAGAATGACGCTCGAAGGAATGGCAGTCATAAACACCCAAAACTACCTGGCTGGCGCTGGCTATAACACTATTGGGGATCTAAAATTGAAGCAGAAAGTACCAATAGTTCATAAGGGAGTGGATACCACATGGAATAGTGCAGTGGTCAAGGTCGGGTCACTTATTCCAGCTGATTATGATCTGCTTACTCTCTACAAAGAATACTCAGCAAGAAACGGTGAGACCGGGAATAATCCTGTGCTCTATTTAACTCACTGCTCTGATTCATTAAACTGAAGAAAATCAGATTTTAAAGTGATCGTCATGGTTTCATCGGATGGTGCAGTCCCCGTGTTTCAGGCGGCTTGGAGGTCAGTTGTTTGCAGATCGCTCGCCAAGAGGCTCTTTGCCCTGAGAAGGAAACATTGGCCGATTCTCGGTAGTTATTTTCTTTTAAAGGCTCTGTGATGCTCATCAGAGTCCCTGAAGGCCCCGGGGTTTAAGACGGGTTGTACAAGAGACTTTAAAACCTCCCAACTGTTTACCCAGCAGTGAAGGGATACTCGACTTCCCTTAGAACTGAGGAAGGTGGTGAGAAAAGGAGTGGCACCACCTCAATTACAACATTCCTTGTGAAAATTTTCTCTCCAACACCCATTACCCCACACGGACTATCCACCAAGGGACAATCTTAACTGTTTTAGTTTGCTTGTAGTGAGTACATACTACAATGCTGATTACCCAGTATGGACAGCCGGGCGGCCTGCGGATGGAGTCTTTAAGCTACATGCCGAAATCTCTTATCCCGAACTAAACATACTCTACCACGTGGGCTTCTGGCAAATGTTTAAATACGCTTTAGTTCAGTACATTGCCATTCTTCTCATCTTTGCCTTCCTGTGTGAACGATTTAAATTCTTTGTATTCTCTCATCAGCTTATCAATACCGTGGCGATTAAGCCATATAAAAACAGCTAAGTGTGTTCTGTTAAGTTTGGTGTGTGGCGCTGATAGATGAGTAGAGCTATCGTAAATTTTTTTGTACAGTAAACTGAATGCTATTTTGTAGTTTGTACAGTTCTCCCTAAATGCTAGTGTAATAAACGATCTCTTCCGGTTTCATAACACTTTGGTATAGTGTCAGACTCTGCTGTTACATTCTGTGATGCCTGTTGGGTCCGTGTTGTATGGTGTCTGCCGCTGAAAGGTTGGTGAATGACTAAGCTCCTTTATCTAAACTGAAAGCGGAGAGACATAACCATAAAATTACACAAATAACTCTAGGAGCCCAGCAAACTAGTTACCCTGTAAGACTATGTGTAACAGTCTGTCTCACTCAAGGGGATAAATATATGGGGTTACATGGTTCAGTATAACAACGGGGTACCAATCATAGGACATAGTGGGGACATAACAAAAGAGGCCATTAGATAGCCCCGCCTATCTAACAATCGTTGGTAAGTTAAAAACCCGGTTGAGGTGAAGATTTTTTTAATGGAGCGCAGCGGCCTGTCAACAGCATTATGAGGTATTTGCATTTTGCACACAGAATTTTTTTACAAAATTGTTTTATCCAAATGTACTTATGCACAAGAACCACGTACTAATGTCCCCATTATGGGGAAAATGTAAAAAGTGGTTTACATTCTGACATCTAGTTGCATTATCATTATCAGGAGCACTCGGTAAGGGCACTGGGCATTGACCACCCAATGTGAAACTGTCCGCTGGCACACGGGCTAGCACCTATGCAAATGAGCTAGGCCTTTTAGCCAATCAGTTGCTAGCATCTAATCCGAATCTGAGTCGCTGTATTCGATGTCATCATCCGGGACCGGGAATCGGCATATCGCTGCCACACCTGTTAGCTGACCTAACTCTGCAAAAAAAAGGCGTCAAATAAAGTCAATAGTATGAGAGAAGACCTGCATTACAGATATTCATTATAACACCTGGTATACTAGCTTACAGAAATAAGTTGTGACGCACAAGGATGGAATCTACAGTTGTCACAATGCTCTTGTCTATAGGCTTAGGCAGGTGAGGCTTAGTGGTTGGACTACACTGTTTGGATGCAGCGAGTCATGGGTTCGAATCCCAGAAAAGTCAATGATGGTGACAGGAAGGGCATCCGACTTTGATTTGCTCCTAAGCTCCAACAAAGTCTCTCAGTTTACTCGGAAGCAAACCTTATGACCGAGGGATTATTAATGCGGAGTATAAACGGAAGCAAAGCAAGATCCTCTCTAGAGGCTAAACAGTGAGTTTTTACTTACGTTCTCCTGATACATGCAGACTAGAGAAGACGTGAATATCCTCTTCCCTGCCCAAGTTCCTATACACCAGATCCCTAAGTGCCACATACCGTTTACGCGTCGCAATATCATTGGATCTACAACCCGTATCAATTGATTAGGACATATGTTCTAATGGAACTGATAGACTAGATGATTATACGACTAACTACATTGTCAACGGCGTATCTGGCTGTTGGTCATGCTTCAGACCACGCCGATTTGGATTTCTGTCGAGAAGTTGTCTTTCCTCCTTTGAAAACCGTTTATTGGGTTCGAGACTGAAGTTGATCCTTTTAATAACCCAATGATCATGGTTCTAGTTCATTTACATCGGTCCCGATCATATTCCTCCATTCGCGTTAAACCACAGGAGTTACTGATAGATTCTTTTTTACCAAATACAAAACAACGCGTAGAACGTACCTAAACAATTTATCAGTGATGAGAAGAGACTCTATTGCATTAAGGCGAGCGGCCTTCTCTACATGCTTTATTCTACAAAAGATATCACCATCTAACAATGTTTATTGTTATCCCCTATCTTGGTCACAAGTTAAAACATTAGAAGCGTTACATGCGTGTAATAAATTGAAGAGGGACTGTGGGCGAGTGGCTGGAGCGCTCACCACTAGTGCTGAAGGTCCCGGGTGCAAAACACGGGATCTTCAATAACTCTCTCTGTTCACCCAGCAGTAAATGGATACCCGTATCTCTTCAGACCTCAGGACGATGAAGGCGGTGAGGAAGAGGAGTGGCACCCCCAACTCAGTCACACCGTTGCCTGGTACAAGTTGGCTCTCTAACAGCCACTACGGCCATTAGGGCTATGGGAACAACCCATAACCTAACTAACACGCGCGCAGCGCACTAGAATAGATACTGCCATGGGGCACAAACCTATCCATGCAACAAAAATACCAGCCAACTGGGACATTTCGCACCAATGTTTTCCAACACATGTGACCACGTATGATCTTATGGGTTTGAGTACAGAGAGAAGTTAACATGCCATGTAGGGCCTCTAATCAAATAATGCTATCTCAGTACAATTTATAAATCCGAACTCCGCTCTGATGCCACATACACTAGTCTACACAATTTTAAAACCTATGTTGTTTTTTGTTATTGTGCCTTTGGGGATTTTGTCCAGGACTGTCAACTCGACTCAGATTTTGGATCCTTCTGGAACCTTCTGGAACCTGGCTTCCATTTGACTAAATAGAATCTCTTCTTGCCATTTTCACGCAAAAAGGCCTAGGTGGTCCCATTCGAGTTGTCCATGTAAAATATAATAGTCAAATCAAATCAAAAGCCCTTTCCACGGGGTTAATATAGTCCATGTGTTTGTTTATTCTACTCAGGCACTTGGCCATCGTATTTAACGGACCTTCTAAGCCCGAGGCTTGTTGGAGAGGTAGGAGCTAGGGTTAAATGTGAGAAGCTCATACTCACACCATGTGCCCGCAGTGACCAGGATTCCAACCCAGGTTCCCGCGGTTGCGAGCCCAGCGCTTCTAACGACTGCGCTCTCCGCTATCCCGAGTGTTAATTGTTTTGGAGATAAGAAGTTGACTAACCCATAGACCGCCATATCCTGGTCTTGCTGGAGCCGCTCGTAAAATTTAGCTAGAATCTGCACTTCTCTATATGCCTTAGTATCTTGCAGTTGATTTGCGATGGCGGAGTCGGTCAGCAACTCTACAAAACATTGTGAGCCGCGCCATAAGATAAGAATGGTTTACATCGATGAAATCGCTGAGCCAAAGGGCTGTTTTCAGGATTGTGCGCGGTATGTCCCACGGTGTTGATACTGGTCTCCGGCATGAGACAGCGGGATAGCCCAGTGTCCAGTAGTAGAACGCCGAGCTGGCAACCGTGAGAATATGGGCTCAAATCTTTGTCATGACAAGCGCCCGTTGCGAGTTCTGGGTTCAAGACCTAGTCATGCTAAATACCCACTGCGAGTATGGGCTCCTCACATTTATCCTAGCTCCAACAAGCCTCAGACTTAGGAGGGTCATTAAATAGGATAGCCAAGGGCCCAAA
>Ga0224501_10005117_pt1 | contig 10347 bp, 7 predicted proteins | sample SF_Oct11_sed_USG_4_FD_169105 | JGI IMG/M metagenome (GOLD analysis project Ga0224501, IMG submission 169105) | Sediment microbial communities from San Francisco Bay, California, United States - SF_Oct11_sed_USGS_8_1 | ecosystem: Environmental > Aquatic > Marine > Sediment | place: USA...
AAATTATGGGCGTCCCAACTCGTAGATAAGGGTCAAGCTCACTCCATGGTTGTGAAAGAACCACCTCTACTTTTTCGTTAAGAGTAGCAGAGTTCTCATGGGAGATGTGTAAATAGGATTTAGATCGAACGACCTCAAACTTCAGAGGACATTGACCTCCAACTGTTTGACTAATGCTTTGCAACTAGTATGGAGTCTGCTCCCTGGTTAACAGGGAGACTTTTGTTGGGGCTCATACATCTCAGCTTCATATATAGGCTATAAATGTTATTTCAAGTAATAAACATCACAAAACAAGGCTTTACACAAAATATAATTATTTTACCCGTAAGTCTCCCTTTGAATTGAGAGATTATTGGTGTCCTTTTTATTGATTCATCAATCAATGCATTGATTGATTAATTGATCGGTCGGTTGACTGATTGGTTGGTTGATTGATCGATTGATAATTTGATTGAATAATTTATTGAGACTAATAATCACATTAAGGTACAAGTATACCTTTTTTTTTACAATTTAGGGAGTAGTATTCACTTTGATTACTTACAGATAGCCATGATCTGTCGTGGGGCCAGGTCGCAGGAGCCAAAATCACAAACTGTTTGAAGAATTTCTGATAATCTGTAGCCACCAACAGAAACTTAGAGGCCTCGGTCAGCATTTCCTGGATAATAAATAAAATCGCCAATCATTAAACACGATATGAAAAAAAACTACTCCTACGCAGTCAGAGTGCACACACTCTAGTCAGTGCAATTTTAAAACTCTGCTTTGCACAAGTTGCAAAAGCAGCATTTTTCCTGTTACTAGACTCTGTTTCTACTACCTGCTTTTGTTTTACTACATAATCTGATTTCCATGGACCTTAATGTAAAAAAAGACCTATGGTCTTTAAGCTTTCTGCGTTAAATTTAAAGTCAAAACAACTGAGCCATCACTGCTTCTCTCTATTATACCTGAAGATTGGTGATGAGGGTGCTGTCGTAAGGAACGCCTTCGTCAATAGCGATGAGGATGTTATGATAACCACCATCAGCGTCGAGCTGAATATCCTGGCGAGTACCGCCGATGTTACTCGCTGACGCTGCTGAGAGCAGAATGAGGACACAGAGTGCTGTCCCCACCATGTCTACAAATATGTTATAAATCATTTGTACTTCATTTATTAATTTTTCTTACTCAAGCACTTAGAGAGGACCAGCTGAACCCGAGGCTTCATTCTCACAGTGGGCACACAGCATGACTTAAGACTTGAACTCAGGATCTTTCGATTTTGGGCCAATCGCTCTAGCCGTTGAGCTATCCAGCTATCCTGAGATAAGATTTTCTGGCAAAATCTCTTCACAGTTATAGTGAAATTGCTGATTGTGAGTTCACCAGTTATGGCTCACTCTAAAGAGCAGCGCGAAGGAGTTAAGTTCTCCATCTGATAGGGCAGTTTGTTTGGTTGAGGAGCTCATACTGCAGATAGCCAGATTCATGCGATGCCAAATGAAGAAACCGGGTAAGATACTTGTTTTTTTTTACCAGTTAGCATGGAGCAACATAAGTGTATCAGTTTCACCGTAGCGAGGATTATTATTTTGTTTTAATTAGAACTAAAGTGAGGAGCTCATACTCACATCAGGAGTCAACCATGACCAGTATTTGACCCCCAGAGCTCAGTTGTGAGCTTAGTGCTCAACCACTGAACTATTCCCTTATCCTACACATGCTAAATAAAATAACTATTCCATCATAACAGTGCAGCAAGCGAGGGATTTACAAATGAGCATGAAGTATATTAACGACCTACCTGCTTGTGAACTTTCCTCGATGTATCTAGGGAAGTCAGCGAACACGGATTAAAAAGTCAACAACAAAGGCAGCACGCAAACAAAAGGTGCGGATTTAAATAATGAAAAAGGGGCAAAGAGTATTCACAACTGAGTTCCAAAGGATTTGATGAAAAGGGTATGGGTGAGACTTAGAACGGTTAGTCTATAATTTGGGGAAGTTATTTGATGGAACCTGACAGCCGTGACTACCTGAGGTGTGCTGTTTCTCTATAGAAGGAAGGGCATTGAAGGCTAGAAGACCATTCATGCGCTTTGTCTCATATGACAGTTACATGTGAAATATGACATACGAACTATGAATATACTACATGTAAACTAATGGGCAGGAATGACATTTCTCCGTATAGGAGAGGAGCAGCTGTGGAAAACCCGCAGAGGATAAAACTGAAGTGAAAGTAAATACATCCTATTATTCTCTTCATTGAGGCCGGGTACAGCGTCGTTATGTTTAGAATCTAGTGGGCAACAATAGTTAACAATTGGCTTATTATGTAGGTAAAAAGTGTGAAGGTACTAAGATGAGATTGAAAATGCGTGGGCTTGCGTTTCCATAGAGTTTTCTTTTCTAATATGATGTCCTTACTTTCATGGTGAAGATCCCAGAATGGATATTTGTTTTTTTCACCAGTTAACGCTCAGCATAGAGCACCACAAACTCGTCAGTATCAGCGATCCACCCCATAATGAGGGTTGTTCATTGAAGTGATACCATATGAGGGTTATAAGACTTATTTGGCTGGGACTGTTGTCAAAAGAGTTGTTACCGATCAACCGATATTTGTTTGAGACTACACTGTTGACAGGGTTATTTCTGGCTCAGTTAAGTTTGCATATAGTGTTGAAATTAGGAAACATGTGCAGATCATTATTAGGCAATGCTAATAGATATAGGCAAGTTGGACCATGTGTAAATATTGAAAATGTCGCACCATCTACTTGCGTGACCTAGAAATTCTGCGCGCAAATCTAAGCGTTCAATTACACAAGCAAATGTCTAGAGAAGCCTTTTTCTGTCAATTACAACTACCAGTTGTTGTTAAATCTTCTGGTTTTAACAAGTGGGGCTTTTGTAAATATCGCACTGGAAACTAGGACTTCTGGTTTGGTTGCTAGTTCTGGCACCATTTAATTGCCTCATCCTGGTCAGGTTCAAATTACAACAGAAAATAAATGTCCCTCTAAAGAGTAACGCTGTGTATGGGGCAGATCGTGCACTGTCGCGGAAACAAGTCATTGGCTTGGTGGGGTCATCCATGCAAAATAAAATGGTGAAACCCTGTCTGTGTCACGAGGCCAGCCTCGCGGCTCCTGGAACAGCTAGACCTCATTGAGCAAAAGGATTTATGAACATTATTCCAAGACCAACAAAACCTTGTTTTCTTTGTTCTCTTCCCACTGGTCTGTCCAATAGGGTAATTTATATGATCAAAAAAGCATAGGACCATAACAATATAGGTCCCAAGCGAGTAAATTGCAGTATAATAGTCATAATGAGAGAGAAAACTTTATACAACGAATGAAATGGCATAGAGTGGGAGAAAATATGTACTGCTGGCACTTAAGTATCGCAATCTCTTAACCGCACGAGAAGATTTTCCAACTATCTCCAAGATTTGGTTCCAGACCGACAGCATACCATCTACAATAAACAGTGGGTAACTTATACCTGTTCGTAACAATAATGAGTCGGATCAATAAGCAATGCATCTCAGAATAGGATTTACAGTATATCATTTTGGATACAAATCCAATGGCTTGAGCATATGAGTCTCCACATTCCAGAGTTTGGCCGTCGACGTTGTGGCAGCAACGCAAGTAAGGAAAAGCGCGCAATAATAGCACGGATCGCTATGGGGATCATCTGCCCATTGCATATGGGCAATGGGAGCATTACAAGTGGTTCCTCATCATTGGATTGCACTTACGAGGATATTTTGAGAGATCAGAAGAAGCCTTCTTTTTGTTAGGCAGAATAAGTAGAGTAATAGCGCTACCACGCCTGAAAACACAAAAATACACTCATCAGATCATCTGACAGACCTAAGTACTAAAACACATCAGAAAGGAAAATATTTCATGCATTCATCCTTCCCATAGATTTATCCATAACCAAAACATCACCGGAACCAGTTAACACATTCTAAAGGAGTTGTCTGCACATGCAAGAAAATACTAACTCCAAATCCTGCTATGCCAGGGCATAAACCATAAAATTATAGGGGAAGATAACTCTACAGCATAAACCCGCTCATGTGAAGTGAGGCCAGGCTCCATGCTAGTCACTAATTACAGGTTAACTACTTACAGAGAATGAATATCATCCAGTTACTGCTGCTGTATGATTCCAGGTGTAAAGATGGCTGACGCGCTGCCTCTATCTCACACGAGCTGCCGCTGAACCCACGCTGACACAGACAGATATCATTGACACACTGGCCATCATGGCGACAGAACGTCTGGCCACAAGGGGGAGAGCAATCTGTACCAGCGTACTCTGGCCGAGTGTCCCTGCAGGCATGACACATTGTTACACGATTTCTACCTTTAGTTTTTTGTTATATGTGTACACTTGATCATCCTTTATGGATGCCTTCAGGGGATAGCGGAATAGCTCAGTGGTAGAGCGCAGAGCTTGAAACCACAATAACCTGGGTTTGGACCCAGGTGATGGCAGGTTCCCGCTGCGAGTATGAGCTCCTCACATTTTCATCCAAGATTGAAACGAAAACAAGCCACTATGGCAAAAGGTCAAACAAGAATAAAAAATAGAGAACTTCGATGCTTCCGGTTTATTCTAGATCGATAAGAGCTAAATTATGAGGAGCGGCCTAAACAGGGCTCTAACACGAGAGCTTTCAATCTCGATTCAAGCGCTCTAGCCCCCCGAGCTATCCCACTTCCAACTACACAATTTAACCAGTGACATAAAGCGGCATCCTTTATCTATGTCACTGACTTCACCGAATGTCACCAATTTGTACAATATAAATGTACTCAAAGTCTCACCAATTTTGGCGATTATCATTGAGACAAGCCAATGAGACTAGATGATACTTACTTGTATTCACGGTGGCATTGGCATTGGTAGCTACCAGGCACATTGCGACACGTGGCATGTATCGAGCAGTTATTTGTTTTAGGTGACAGACATTCATTTAAGTCAGCGACGCTCATATAGTCTATGCTCGCTAACTCATGGGTGAACAGTGATTGGCTACAACACAAGCATTCGGGGAGTCAAACGGGGAAATTATATGTTAATACATGTACCGTATATGCAATTCAGATAGATATTGGCCATTTAGATAGACTGACAAAGGGAGGGGTTAAATGTCGGACACACATCACCCTGGTCTCTCAGGTTCGATTCCTGATTCGGGCGAAACAGTGACATAAAGGACACTGGTCGAAACTTTCTTACGCAACAATAACCTTGTCGGTTTTGGATTGTAATGTTAAGTAAAGCGGGCCCTCCCATAGAACTACCTTCTCTATAAGGCACATAGGTGCAATACTCCAATGACGCACCCTGGGAAATGCGCAGTTGGAATAAGTAGTCCACTTTTTACACTTGTTAGGATTAGACAGATCGCATCTCGGAAGAATTTCACAATACCACAACAGTCAGATCTGACCATAATAACATATGACCGGGTTATCGCACGCTCAGTCTAGCGTAGTTAAGGAGCAGATCATTTTATTATCAAACGAGGTATTGTGCTCTACGCGCTTCACCGCATAGGCCAATAGCTGATTGACCAACAAACAGACTGCACAGTACATTCAACCAAGACTTTATCCATGCTATCTATACAGCAAGTCTGGCATGCCTAAAATTCTTCAAAATCTAAGACTCAACGCGTAATTTATTAAATAAATTTGAGCAATGTCCTATGCATGAACATAACAACGGGGTGTTATCCCCATCTAAGTGTCCGACTCGATTTGGTAAGTTGGAGTGAGATATTTGAGACAGACCCGCTACATTCCCTTCGAAAGAAAATAAATTTTTATTTTATTGCGTGTGATATAATGTGGAAGTATGTCAACCTGTACGCTGTGTGTATGTCTTTAGTAGCAGGATTCAGGCCATCTGTGGTATGCATGGTCAGTGCTAGCAGTAACATGGGAACAGACTCAGTACACAGAAACTGATCCGCTTCGCAAGTCACAAGCTGTAACCATACATATGTAACATCATCAATATGCAGGCCAATCCTGCTAAGAGTTATGATTCCTTCACATCACACGCGCGCGTACGCACACACAGACTATAGTGATGACAGCAAGTTCAGCTACAAGATTCATGTAGAGATGAGGGAGCAGGAATAGCTAAATGCTAGAGCTAGAACGAAAGACTCTGAGTTCAAGTCCAAGTTGTGCTGAGCGGTCACTATGAGAATGAGCGTTTTCTTGTAATTCCTAGCTTATGCTGTTTCAACAAGCCTTGGGCTTAAGCCTGTTAAATAGGAAGGCTAAGTACCCGAGTAGACCAATAAAAGAGTTCGGCTGAATTGATGCTGCTGCCCGTGTCAAAACCGAAGGCGATGCCGCAAGTATGCGCACTGCACAACACACTACACACAGTTTATCCCTCTCTTACGTTATACGAGGTCCAAGTCTCACAACTAGCTTGAGAATCGTGAACCACCCACCTTCCATGGCATCTCATGGACTTTATGATGGTTCAATAGTGTCTGGCAGATCGAGTTTGTTATGACTTGCGAGAGAGGCAGCGTGGCCGCCTCCACATTCTGGCAGTTCACCGGGGAGTCGGTGAATCGCTTTATTCGCAGTTTGATACTGTATCTATACATATGATCTGCAAGAAAATACCTTCCATTGAATCAACAGTGGTGCGATAAAAACGAACAATACCGACGGATACAATGGGTCCGCCCAATACTGGTCATCGGTCATAAACTCCACCCAGCTGGTCAATAAACAGTAGATCAACAGATTGACACGGCAAGGGCAAACAATATCACTGGATTGGAATTAGGGTGGGAAAGGCTTGGTTCATTCAACACTGCCCATTGGCCATAAACTTCACCCTTTTCTCAATAAGCAGTAGATGATATACAATTCACAAAGGAGTCAAACTTTGGATTATTTTTCAAACACATTTAACCAGGCATGAAATCCCTGGAGGTTGCCGATAAACCACCTAAACGTACAATACCCTAACATCATGGCAGCGCAGGATGAATCAAATTTTTCATTCCCAATAAACAAACAGCACAAAATGAGTGAGGCGTGGCTGCGAACTTGTGATATGGTGTCGTATGATGGTACTGATCTGGTTTCCCACTGCATTCCTACGAGGCAGTCCACTAACTGATATTTTAAGCATCACCCGGTGAAAAGTCTGCCACTCTATCGCGAGAAGGGGGAATGGGATCCTTAACAGCAGCGGCCGATCTTATCTACTGGTTGAGGATCTCCATAACTTATACCTAGGAGATGCTAGCACTACTGGGAAACTACCCTCCCCCAACCAGTAGGAAGTGAACTCAACTCACAATTCTTGGAACACGATTCCCATATTTTACCAACTGAGCTATTGGGGCTCTTTATCCTTACCATAATCAGCGAGTGAGGACAGGAGACGTCTACATTCGTACCCAGATAACAAGCCGTAGATCAGAAGTATTCCAGCAACCCGTATGACCATTTGCATTCTTTTCAGGTACTAAAGTAAACCATAGCCAATTAGCCAGCAGACAGCGTCCAATGGCGCCATTGGCATTGTCCAGTTGGCATTGGTAGCGTACACTTTGCCTAGATTATGTATAATCTTACACAGGCTGATTTACTGTCCGGAATCATATTTCGGCAGGAATTGAGTCAGTACAGAGTGGTCAACATTACCAGTGGACAGAGCTTAATTTGATAAATCAGTAAAAGCAATAAATTGCAGTACACCGATCAGTCCCAGAATACCTGGTCCTGAAAAGCTATGGCATTTGGCGATCTAAATGGTCAGTGTTTGTTGTCTATATTAAGCCAAAGCGCCTTACTGACTTTACAGCAGCACAGTAAATATTGACACCGGTGCCGTTTACAACCCAGGCATCAGATACTTGTTTTGAAATAATAGAATAACTCCAGTAAAAGAGACCTTAAATAACCGAGTTGCTCAGGATTTAAAAAGCCACGGGTCTGCCAGTCTCTGAGCATACGGCCATCACACTCTTTATGATGGGTAAACTTCCCAGTCAATGTGACTCATTAAGTTTAAGCAATGCAGAAATCTTTGGAATTCAGCATACAGAAGTTCTTTGGCTGCCACTGCTCAAGGAATTATATTATTGTATGTATTATTATAGTATGAACAGTATAAATTAAACACCAAGTGGCTTGCGCTTGAGGCGTAGCCCACTGCTTACGATAACTTAACACTAGAGACGCTTTGTAAGTTGAACCAGTGTAATCGTTAGTCTTCAAAACACAGTGGCCCATTACATTGTCTAGATTCTTGGAAACACAAATATTGAGCACACATGTACCAATGAACATAAGCTGGTTTCATGAAAAGAGAGATTGATGGAAGAAATTTTCAGCGCTAGCAACGAGTACCTATATATCATCGATGCTGCCGCAATTACCTACCAGACAGCGTGAAGCTCTATATGGAAATGAACTGTTTCACAATGAGCCTGCCCTGCTACTGACAAACATGACACTTCATTCTGTTATGGCTGTCATGGGTCAGTAGTAATATCTATTATGTTTGATCAATGAATTACAGTGGATGCCTGAGTTAACGAGGGGGGCACTGCAAACGGTATGCGAGTGTACACAAAATGGCCACCGCCCTTTTGGTCTTGAATGAACAATAACAATTAAGAACTACCACTACAATTATATTAGGTAAATTAGCTGGTTGGTTTTTTTAATTATTTTCTCGCCCATTATAATTGTGGTAGATGTTATTTTTATAAAACTGTCCAAGCGTCTAAGAAGCTGTGTGGGTGGTTTTAGCTGCCATATACATAGGTATAATACATGTGTAAGTACTCACTAGACCACGGTTGACAAAAAAGTGCCCACTCCGTAGTCAACAATTCGTTAATAGAACCATAAAACCAGAATTTCAGCACTTGACTGTAAGATTAAAACAAAGCAAACATGCCTTACACACATAGTGTTGACCCAATAATCTCTACTGCGAGATCCGATTGATACATACATACTTGTACTACCTAACAGAGATACGCAAGGAACCTTATCTCATATAAATAAGCTCGCCAATACCAAAACTAGTCTATTAGAACATATTTATCACTCATCATTAATTCATGCATGGTTGAACGTCTGGTTTGCCTTTCATTATTAGGCCATAGGGAACCCCCAAATTAGGGTGAGCCTCACCCGTAGTTGGGAATTCACAACTTACCTTCTCTAGGAACATATGACGGGTAAGAACCACCCTCTTGCGAACTATTACCCACCACGAAGGGCTGCAAAAATGAGCGATTGAATAAACTGAATGCGGAGCAGTTTCTTAATAAGCTTGGCACTAAAATTCACGAAGTTTCAGGGATAAAGTAAAAATAAAGTCATGACTGAGAGCAGGTTTTTCGAACCAGGGTGACATCAAATGAACAGCCATCTTCAAGAGATGCGAAGTGTTTTAAGTACAACATATGGATGGACCAAGAAAAGGATTCTACAGCAATGGCTACTTACGCAAACGAAAATAATCAATTCCAGCCATTGGTTAAATGTCAATGATCAAAATTGTGTACTTACTGGTTTTAACGCTTTAAAAACTCTTTGAGCAAAGCGCTCGACCCTTCTGGCAATAATTCTTGCTTTTATGTGAGTAGCGTCAGATCTAAGAACGCATTTCAGTCCGTCCAGCAGAATTCCTATAAGCCTCCTATGATCGTCAGTTTCGAAGTTTTGATCGGGTTGAGAAGCACCAAGGAAAGTCTTCAAACTTCTTCAGAACTTTCATAGGAAATAGTCGGGTTTTCTACACCCTCTCTTATCAGATGCATTCCTCACTTTGATTGCGCATTGACCGAGAAAGACTAATGAACATATGACTGTGTTTGTACTTTGTCTCGGAGTCCATCAAATGATGGGCTCCGTCTTTCTCTGGATGGCTTTTCTTCGGACACAACAATCTACCTTTTTTCTTCAATAAGGTTCTTTGGGGGTAAAAACTGACTGTTATGAGAAGGAAGATCACACGGAGACAAAAATTGTGAACCTGGTGTTGCATATAAAAACATAAAATGAGAAAATTTATCAAAGCTTAGAATGACATTCGACCTTGGATAAAGGCAACAGACATTGGTTTTACCTTGACCTTCTTCAATAATACAAACCGACTACAAAACTTGTCAAAAATGATGTGATGATGATGCAAAGAAATGTGATTCTATGCTTGTGTCAGCCATAGTTGATAACTTCCAATTCCATAGATAGAAATCGATCTAGAGATCTAAGATTGACTTGACTTTTAATCGAGATTTATTTTGATAATGATACCAAGGCT
>Ga0224501_10005118_pt1 | contig 10347 bp, 4 predicted proteins | sample SF_Oct11_sed_USG_4_FD_169105 | JGI IMG/M metagenome (GOLD analysis project Ga0224501, IMG submission 169105) | Sediment microbial communities from San Francisco Bay, California, United States - SF_Oct11_sed_USGS_8_1 | ecosystem: Environmental > Aquatic > Marine > Sediment | place: USA...
CTGATGGCCTACAATATGAGTTGAGTATGAGCCCTTACACTATAGAAACTAAAATTCAGAAAATTTACTGCTAAAAAGTTTTGCGGGTCACTTACCACAGGTCTTCCTGGTCCGCGCCACATAATCCCCACTGCTCATTACCCAAAACACCAACTGTCAATAGGCTGCGCGAAAGTCAGCAGCGGTGGTAGCGAATTGCTGCCTATCCGATCGACGCATCTCAGTTATAATTAGATAAATTATCATCAGGCTGTGTAGGATCATAGCTACTTATCATGATTGTGAATAGGGGGTCGTGTTAAGCATATAGACACATAATTCATACCAATAATCTTGGACAATGCTAGCGGTAGATTGGTAGCAGACGATGCTGTGCTCTGAATGTCAGAGGCTTTGATGAGCCACTGCACTAATTGATTCTATACTCTGCTGCTCATTAAGCTACCTGGCCAGTATTTTATCCCTAGTGCTTTTATGCTGACCCAAACTGGACGCCAAACTCGCCTGACGGGTTATGCATATTTTTATTAACTATGACCTAGTACCAGCAGAACGACACTATAACGTGTACGGAGGTATAGGATTCAGTGGACATTTATTAGTGTGTTTGATACCATCATCATTCGCCCCGCAGGCACAATTGTGTATACACAACTGGACCGTCAATTTTTAGCTGTTAATCGATAGTTTGGTGATAAGATGAAATCCAGTTATTTCAGACAAGTCTCTAAGGTCGCCGCGTCTACCACAATTCATTTAGGGCTCAAATTAACGAGTCACACCATTGATCTGTATCGTGAGCTTTGATATAATGTAATCGAGCCACTGCTAAAACAAGGGAATGTTAAAGATTTTTCCAGTCACGCAGTGTCATAATTTGTGCGCCCGAGGCGAGGCGTGTATGAAAAATAGCGCTGATTCTTACCTGTGGTATTTGTCCCAAAGACATGACGTGTGTCCTAATGTCCGACTGTCACTGCTGAAACAAAGAGCCTTGTGAAACGGTCAGCCAGCGTGCTGACCAATCACACATGAGAGAGTGACTGGTGCCACAACACAAAGAGAGATCACAAACAGGCAGCGCTAATTATCTTCCGGCTGATTGCTGACCTCTATCCGCTAAAGGTAAAGCTTAATATATGGCTGACGGCCTGACGCTGCGGGCCAATACCGAGCTGCCTCTGTTTAGTAAAAACGGTTGGTGTTGTCAAGTGAACCCTGGAAGGCTAAGTGACAGGTTACACTATAGGACCCGCGACTCAATATCACCAACAGCCAATTAAATGCGAGTATAAGATAATAAGTCCAACACCGCATCATCACCAATGCCCTAACAACAGATATGTCACAACAGTCAGTGAGGGGATCGTGATGATGGCTGGATAGTCCTAAGACTAACCGGGCTATATAAAAGGCCACTGATGAGCGGTCATCAGTCTGCCATCATACCTTTGCATCTGTGGACTGATACCGAATCAATCTGAAACCAAAATGAGTAACAAATTACACTTTTAATTTCTGGTGATTTTCCAATGTAACCAAATCACTCTCTCGCCATAGTTGTGGTTTTAGCATCATAGAAAAGCAGCTATCACAAGCCCAGAGTTTTAGGTGACAGCCACAAGCATTGACAAGGATCATATATTGCGCTATGAAGATTGTGGACAGTTTGGGATTATATTACTTTACAGAGGGGAGACAGATCTATGCAACCAGAGTGCCCCAATAATACTGGCACCGTGGGAGATATGACAACACAGGTACCTCACACAGTAGCCGAGCTGTAACTGAATCTCAAAACAACAATCATCGGATCACAAACACAACTAGCAGCTAGTTAGATGTCGCAGAAGCCACTCCAAAATCTATGACAGATGACAAATTATACCATATTCAATCTACGAAATAACTTCATAAATTTAGTGAAAGAATTCAGTGGCACAGGATCAATGTATATAACTCAGCGGACTCATCGGGCGATGACAAATGATCGCGGATTAAAGTTTCGAATACAGCCACACACATTTCACTGCCTGTCCCAGTGATAAAGCTGACAGGTTAAGGTGACAAATTAGAAGCTCTCATCGCCTCATTATAATCATTTTTTCTCTAACGATTATAAAAAATTCATCACCAAGCTAGGCATAAGGATTCATCATTTTAATTCCGTTATTTACTTTCATTTTTGTCAATCAGGGCGCGTTGGGCGAACGACAGGACTGTCAGTAATGGCTCCATCTGAATGGTAGTGACAGATGGCAATGTAGACCACAGAAACGCATGAAGACGGGTTTTATACTGCATGTAGAAATAAGGCAAGTAAATAAAACTGACCGACCGTGACTGCTAAGCAAAGGGAGCCCCGTTTAAATATCCTAGGCCCGTTAATGGCCCTGTGTTTTCGTGAGATCGAAAGTTGTGACATTTTGGAGCGTGGCCCAGAGCGTAAGAACGCCAATCTTGACAATCGAAGTGAAGCAGTAAGGTCTACTAATTATTTCTTTAAGTAATTAGTTCTAGATTTCATGAGTTGTCCTTTAGTGATCATCATTAGGCGTTGATAATGAGAAGAGAAGCTGCTTTTTATAGCTATGCCATCCTCTCATGCTACTTATCTATATAACCCCACCTAGGGCGGCTGACTTGCACTCGGCAAGCGGCATGTTATGTTATGACGTACTCTCGATCTCTGCTTGAGGAAGCGGGGTCACAGCGCTACGCTGATAAGCGAATTTGTTCTCTCCATATATGTCTCAATAATGGACAGATCGGTCACACTGTGACTGTGAACAATGGGTCTTTGATGACTGGTGCAGAAGACAGCCACCTTATTGTGGGGTGTACTCGTTAAATGTCACCATGTGTTTATGATTTACATTGTGAGCAGACTGAACAACAGGCAGCAATGACACCAACAAAATAGTGGACAGTTAGTGGCATTTAGTGCCCATATGTGGTTTTAATTATCAATCTAAACCAATGAATGAGATGGCCCTTTGTTCTTTGCAGAATCCGCTACTTATTGACAAGATTGTCAGCCTCTTCTCGAGTAGATAACTTGGTGACATTTTGTCACTAGACTTCTTCAAACCACCAAACTCAATGGGGTCTTATAATTGGATCAATTAGCACTTAGAAATGTCATTTCTAGCACTTACTTCAGCTATTAGGAGAATAATTACCTTGGCTGCAAATGATAACGGAAAGGCAGCAGCCAGCGCACTAGAAAACGGCGATGGATAGTTAGTCAGCAGTGATAAGTTTCATTGCATAAAAGCGGGTTCAAGATCAATGATAATATAATGACAAAAGACAGGGAGTCAGCAGATTTTGTCCCATTGGTCCACTGCACTTAGATTATGTGCACTGTCAAAGGATATCCTTGTGAACAATAGAATAGTGTCACACACTGCAATCTCAACACAATACCTTCTTATTGAATCTAATGACATTTTATAGATTTCTAGTTTGCTGCACGGGATTTCGTATCTATTCTTTATTTCCTGTGTCATTATATCCCATGTCTCTGTGCACAATGGGACTTCAATTGACCAATCTTAGCATTCATTTACATGCAAAAGTATCTCTAATATCACCTCAATATCCTTGCACTGGCTATCAATGTCTGATGTTGTTAATTATTAAAGGCTCACTTGAGAATAAGTTTTGTCATCTTGACGTGAGACAATAAGCATGCTTCTAGGACAGTCATCGCTAATGTCAACTGGCAATCATTACTTGGCAGCCACTTGAACATTAAGGCTTGTCTCCCCCTTGCCCACTTATCTCTAATCTATTTTGGTGCAGAATGCGATGGAAAGGTTCTGAGCAAGTCAGATCAATATAGCGCTCTCAACCTCAGTGTCTACAGGATTATAAAAGAGCGGACATTATATCTGCTGTCCTATTAACTTTCTCTTTGAAAAAGACTTAGGAATACTTACTAATACGTCTAATCTTGTCACAAGTGCTCGTGTGAAGTCATGTGAGCAAATATCACCAACAGTCAACTGTGTGTGCATGAGATTTTATTCTGATGACACAATCAAGTGGATGTGATACGCATTTCTCCTCATACAGAAGCTATAATGTTACTGCCGTTACTCGTAGCCCCATTTGAGGAGTGTGAGATTATGCAGATCTACACAAGCCAATAATATGGACAGGCACCTGAGCAGCTAAGGGGGCAGGCAGCTATGGGCGATGTCCTCCGGTATCCATTCCACCAACCCCCTCCACGTTTCTGTTTTATTAAAATACCTGGATTTATTTATTATTCCCGTATGCCACGCAATGCAGTCTGGGACTATATTCTAGGCGCTCCGAGAGCGAAGCGGCTAGTAATAGCTGAACACTCCTATACATATGCGACACACTGCCAGGTGAAAATCCATCCTGTCACCAGCTTTCCCACAAGGTTTGATATGTAACACTTGTTGTATTCATCAAACCAGCCAATCTGACCAGTAATCAATTACACCTTTGTAATTGATTCTGCCATGCGAATTCTGGGGTGACAGACTGTGGCATGCTCAAGAGGTCTTATGCTAAACTATGGTCACAAAGTAAAGTCTAAAGGGAAATACCACCTAAAACATGTTCAGCTGCAGGAGACAGAAACCACAAGCATACCGCTCAGTCAAACAGGGTCCTAAATCCATCAAGAGAACTCCACCCTATAGCAAGATTGTCACTCAATCATCACTCAATGGCGGCCAGTTACCATTGATGTCTTTGCACATTGGGAAGTCACAGCAGTGTCTACGATGACAGAGAACTTCAGTTGAGCAAATACTTTGAAGTCATAAAGTCACACAAGATGACAAACTAATGCGTGGCTAGAACAATACACCAACATTACTATACTAGCAGATAAAGAAAGATAATTAGCATGGGACGATTATTCCTCAGTTGTGAAGTTATAACACATTATAATCAACAGGAAAATCTTATGTCCTTTTATTGGGGTATAAGCTTATTGACAAAGTCACAGCATATTTGTCCTAAGATGTAATTTGATATTATCGGCTATGTACATTTGTCAGAGTTTGGCTCAGTCGATGAAACCTAGTTTATATCTAGCATCCTTTATCCTGTCATAATGACCAATACGTCTGATTATCCCACCCAATACCCTTTCACTGCGAACCCGTTTGTCAATTGTGCTCATTTGCCAGCACTGACTTCCTTCACTCATGAATAAACAGCAGGTCTTGCAGCATCTAAGTAGAGCACTGCAGTCCCACTGATGTGGTCAGTCCCACCTGGAAGATATGGTGACAATGATGAGCAGGTTGTGCAGTAATGACAGATTTATGGCCATTGGTTCAGCACTCATACCTTAAGGTCTGCTAATTACCGGCCATCAGGGGTTCCCACACATGGTTCTGAATGGACTCTTTGACATTAGCCAAAGAGTGCATGTCCAGTGCACCACTAATGATTTGTCATGATTTGTCATCAAAACTCCAGGTTGGGTCGTATACAATAGTATTTTGCACTATGTTGCAAAGACAGTATCTGCGGTTGTTGAGTCATATACAGATACCTTGCCATAACATGAGTCACTTAGATGAATATCACTGCAGGGCTGACCCTGTGAACATCCGCATATTGAATGAAAAATACTTTGCAGGCCGACTGTCCTTGCGCAAATCAAAAACCGCTATCATCAGTGAAAGGAGTGTTAAAACACACCTGAGCATAGAGAAGGCAATTCCCAAGCTGCCTTATTATAATAACTATCTTTCGCCCATATAAATTTGGTGCCCAGTGTATACATTATGATCGGTGACGGGAAGGTCTATCTGGAGTGACACACAGGAAGTGCTGCTGGCTGCCGATGCTGTGTCTAGTCCGCGAAACTCATGAATAAACAAGAGAGACACATTCATTAGACGTAGTGACACCCTCGGCCATTCTGTCTCGCATACGAACAGAAAAACTCAAACAAGAACCAGTTTGTCCATCTTTACTGTAGGTTTTATTGCCAATTCAAGGATGTACTAAGTGACGAATGAAGGAAATAGCCTACTACCGAGTAAAAAGTTTTGCGGTGTACATGCAGTTCCATACCTATCGACCTCCAAGCTATCCAATTCATGCACAGACTGTTATAATAATTAATGAATTGGGTATGCTTTGGGGTGGGGGTAATGCCAGGGGGTCAAAATGTTAAGGTTTCCCATCAGGTGCAGCTTCTGTACTGCCCTGAACATTGGTCTGCAAGCAATCTGACCACTGCAGTAATCTGGCAGGTTGAGACTGCTGACCACAAATAAATTAAACCAAAGCTCACCACTTGAGAAGAAATCAATGAACCAACCACCAATGCTATAACTGTCTGATTGGGTACAAACTCTCAAAAAACAATTAACTCTCTGGTTTAGCTTCAATAAGGGGTCATTCTAGAACACGCAGTAATATGCACTGAATTCTTTCAGGTATTGAATAGGTATGATCAGTAGCATGTATCAGTCCATCAATCAGAGACCAGAGCTGAGATGCCTGCACTAACGCTTAATCAGAAGAATTTATTTCAGAAAGCTTCAGTTTGTATTTCCCAAATCATTATTGGTGCTCAGTAGAGGATATGGTTGCTGATGTCCGAGACATGGGCTGATTTATAATTGACTATGTATTAACTGCCTTTATCACAGGCTGTCCACAAACAGCCGGGAGTTACCTACCCTTGACTTGTATTGCAGCAGTGTCCGTTGTCTCTGTTATAAATTTCTCACTTGCACATTTATTTGTATACGGAGACCATTTGAACTCTGCCTATAGAAAAGGACCCTTCGACCCTTTGGAGCTTCTGCAAGAAACAAAAGTTTGCAGTTGAAAGCTTTGAAGCCCCTTTTCTACCCATTTCTTGCTTGACAACTTTCATGTTACATAGAAAACCAGCATCTGTATTGCAAGTACTTATTTTCACTAGCTCTTAACTTTTTGTAAGCTTCATTCAAGGACATTGTATAAAAAAGTAATGAATCAATGTTGCCCTCAATGTTAAAAAATAATGGGCATCTGTTTGAGGTATGGGATTCAACAGAGCTGCTCTTTCTCGGGGGGCATATGGGGCTTAATCCCCAGGAGCAATGGAGAACTGGTGAAGCACGAGTGGCATGACTATATGAAGAATTCCTCATACTAGCTAAAATTAAAAAAAACAATTCATGCAAAGCACACCACTGCAATAAAATTTTGTCTATATCGACTTATGCATAAGATAAAATGCTATAGGAAGACGCATCTGTGGGCCTCATCATTCGTTGAATTGCTTATTTGCTTAAAAGTTAAAGCCTTTGAATTGCAGGCTCTACACACCAGCTTGTATGTACATATGCATAATCTGTTGTTTTGAGTCTCCTATAAACACCAGATGTGACATTATTGGACAGGCCAGTGGCCAATCACAGAAGCTGCATGGCTGCAGAAGGATGTCACGCGGTGTAGCAGGTGGGTAATTCCTGTGGTAAGGATTATCTGTCAAACCGGATGGTAAGGACTCACCATCAGAGTAATCATAAGCTACTAATATTATTATCACATAGGGTCCATTCCTGTCATAGAATCATTATTGCATAGTTAGTGTTTTTATTCCTCTGCTTGTTGAGAATCGTTTTGTCGTGAGTTGACGTTCTCAAGGAGGGTTGTCGGGCTCTGCCCCGTTGCCCTCCTGGGTTTCCTTTCGCTACATTCTTCAACTCAAGCGGTGGTACATTTTATGATGAATATGTTCTCTTTATCACTTTCCTCCTTTCTTTTTCTGTATGGTGACATTTGACATAAACTCATCGCCAACTATTGCTTCGCAATTCCGTTGTTCGCCGCCCGCGATCTCGGCTGTAAATTTTTTCTACTAGTTTAGTATTTACTTGATGTGATTTTTCATATTTTATGTTAATTATGTTCCAAAACAATAGTTAGCTATGACTAAATATAGCACCCCCACGCCATGGATGAGATTTACAGCCCTTGACTGTAAATCTCATAGCACCCCCACGCCATGGATGAGATTTACAGCCCTTGACTGTAAATCTCATAGCACCCCCACGCCATGGATGAGATTTACAGCCCTTGACTGTAAACACCAGGGACATGGTTTTCACGAATTGTCGAATTGTCGAATTGTCGTCTGAATTTATTATAATTCTCTGTGGGAATTCATCATAATTGCCCAAGGGAATTATTCAGTAGGTTGGTGGTTGGCTATGAATAACCAGAAGAATTGTAATTGAAATGTGTTACAGTTTTGCAGCGGTGCACTTCATCCTGGTGCATTAAAACATGAAATGCAATGTCTTTTAAATTTAGTGGATTCTCACATAAATTATTGTGAATCCAGTATTCTAATACATCATACATCTACATCTCCTCTGAATCGAGACCGTCTCAACCGAGAGGTAGTTCGAGACGAGATCTCGAAATGTACTTTTCCCAAATCGAAAAGAAAGAGGAGAAATCAATTTAGTTATAAAACTAAAACAGTCAGTTGCTACTGACTACAGCTGAAAGTAACACTAGTTCACTCGCTATCCACCAATCAGTAATCACCAAGTGGTCTGGTGCCTTACGCTCCATTCGAAAGGGTGAAATGGACTGTGGAAGTAGAAAATCAACAGGGAATTCAAGTTAACATAAACAAGATTGGCTTTCAGTTTGCACTTTCCACCAAACTTTCTTGATCACACAAAATAACCTTGACTTCCAAAATCTCATGTCATTCTCGTCTCGGTTTGTTTGCTTATTTCTTGATCTTACCTTGTCTCAATCGAGAAAACCATGCATGTACATTCATCTTTAGTATTTGTTGTAGATTATAAGTTTAAGCTGAAATCTGAAGTTCAATCTCTACTGAAGTCTTGCTCACGTGTAATATCTGAATCCATTGGCAGAGAATCATGTAAGGCTGCACAGACTTTTCGTTATGTAGACTGGGTGCTCACGAAAATGCACCACTTATAAGAGCAAAATGGGTGTGCACTGGGTCTATTTCCAGGGTTGATGACCTAACAATGAATCTCAAAATAAACTACCAAGAGGTTGACCAAAGAAGTCTGGGATACTGTGTTTAAACCACAGTTCATATTTCTGAGTTCTTTGTGTAGTATAAAACTGAATGGTCTTTCAGAGAAAATCTCTAACAGTCAAATGAACCAAAAAGTGACAAAAGTGGCAGAAAGGTATGTCACCGAAGTGATTCAGTTATGTGACCTCTGATTCCATGAACCTCACGATAGAAAGAGAGGGTAACTCCTTATCAAAATGTGCGTTTGGATCCTCACCTCCCTCATGTCAGTGTCACCGCTCATGCTAAGCCTGCGCACATAAACCCTTAATATGAAGACATCCGAAATGCACAGGCATGATAATTTAGTCTAGCAGTTTAATGGGTTTATATCTACACCACAATTCAATTAAAAAAAATGTCAATTCGAAGCAAAAAATACACTGAATTGAGTTGAAAGGTGGCGGGTGTATCAGCGCCTTATTTACCAAAGGTGCATGTTCATTAATTGTAATGCATAAAGCTATCTAAAATTCATCTCCTGGGTAAGACCGATTTTTCTTCTATGTCTCCAACCAGGTCAATCAAAAATTCACTGGGCTGCGCCTGCAGCCTGTGTGAGGTAAAATACCCATAATAAGGTCTAAATGAACATAATCATCTCAATGACATCTAGGGCCCAAGGGATACTAAACCAATTACGGTATTAAAAACTAAAATTAATTGTGATGGTGAATGTCCCAAGCTCCAATGTTTCGAACCAATTCTAGCGATTGTAGTGACAGTAAATATGTGTCTTATTCACACAATGGCCATAGCCACTGACATGCAAGCATGGGAATGTGGTATTTTATTTGTGATACAAAATCATAGTTTTAATTTTTGGATCTGATCCATCAACTTTTTATGAGCTGAAACCTCATGGTATACTAGCAGCCTGATCATTTAGCCAACTGCAGGGTATCTACAATGAACGCGTAAAAAAATCTTACAGCCATAAATACAACCATATTTTTGACAGGGAGCCCAATGCAGTCTGTAGAACTGCACATACACACAATAAGATGACCAATTGAAACAAGGATATTATATTATATTGATGAATTGAATTAAAAGAAATTATTTTATAGAAATATATTCTAAATTAAAGGGGTTATGACATGGGCAAAAGTGACTTCATTTGTTTGTAGATTCTGAAGCCTACCATGAACCAATGGGCCCAATACCCAGTTCAAATGGAAGCTTGGATATAGCCCTATTCAATGCGCATACTTAGAGCCCTCAATGACGTACTTTTCAGATCATTGACGCACCAGAATTGGCCTCGAGATAGGAAG
>Ga0224501_10005121_pt1 | contig 10343 bp, 8 predicted proteins | sample SF_Oct11_sed_USG_4_FD_169105 | JGI IMG/M metagenome (GOLD analysis project Ga0224501, IMG submission 169105) | Sediment microbial communities from San Francisco Bay, California, United States - SF_Oct11_sed_USGS_8_1 | ecosystem: Environmental > Aquatic > Marine > Sediment | place: USA...
ATCAAATATTGACACCATTTTGCTGTCAGATATAAGCACAATATATGAAGTATCAGGTGCTGCCCTTTACTGTAGTAGTTCTGATTGTAATACTTTGTGCTGGTATCACTGAACATAAGATTTACGGAGGCAGCATACGGGTCAGTGAAACTTGCCATAGGCATATTGCAAGACATGCACCGTCATATTAAATGACTTGCAATGTGCACTGTATACGCGGTGGATACCCATGATCGCAGTGTTGACATTCTGTGTTATATGACTAAATGGAACTAGTTTATATATAATAATATAAACCTGCAACCTTCAAGGAACTATCTTATAGTGGGAGGATAAGGTGAATCCATAGTATTTCTGTGCGAATTATTTCCATGGTTACATGTATTATTACCCATTTCCCATGTTAGCCGCTGTCCATTTCTTGTTTATATATACCAGGTTCTTTCACTGGATCAGGAGACCAGGGTTCACACAATACTGAGAAGAGGGGTTGGGTGGCTTATGGGGAATGAGATCTATAACTCGTATTTTGACCCAATAGCGGTGACTGCTATTATTATTCTTCAATAGAACTGTTGTTAATAACACTATTGCTCTAACTTTAACTCATCCTCATACAATCTGTCTTCATATCTTCATCATCTTTTTATTCCATGTAAATTGTGTTATCATAGCCAATCTTAGACGGTATAGTATTCTATCAATAGAGGGTAAAATGATTTTGGGGCACTGATTGATTACTGTTCCGCAAGGTTGTGTCAATATTTGAAGACCTCATTTGTGACAGAAAACAGGGAACTAGTGAAACCAGGCCAAAATAATTATTCCAGAGCGTGCGTACAACCTGTATCCAGAATGCGCTACTTGGAAGAGATCGAAGGCTTGTTTCGGGCATTTGGATCTCGTTTATTGAGCCGCTGAATAGATTTGGAACACACTGCCGCAAAGACACGGGGTTTTCGTTAGTTGACGTCAGACTTATTGTGGCAGCGTGGCATACACATTGATTGATTTCTAATAGCTTCTGTGCTTGCATCGCTTTTTTTCCATGTTCACGCTATTGACTAAAAACAGATCAAAAAGAGCTAACAATAATTTTAATATTTAATACCATTTACATTATTGAGTTTAATCATGAGCGGCAGAGTGAAATAATAGGCGAACGTGTGTGTGAATAACTAATGGACAGGTATAACATAGCGTTTGTGTTCCAGAGAATTGAGATTGTTTTGTCAGCTTGAATCAGTTGATAACTGTACATATATAAAGCAATTATGTAGGGTAATACAAGATAGACATGCATTAGATATCCGTGTATACGTTTCTCTAATCTTGGCAGGTTTCACGGAGACACAACCATCAAGCTTTTCGACTAGCTTGTCTGAATTAAAGGTTGCATATCGGCCTGTATGTACACGTATGAATATAGGGTCAGCACACACACGCGGGCGCACACACATACACACTGTGCGCATTGGTTCATGCTGACTATAATGCTGAGTCTCTCCAATGACAAATGTCACTGTTCTCTCATACACATTGGGACTCTCAGGCGTGTGGTGGAATACTATCTGCATCACCGCATTTATATCTCTAAGAGAACACGGCTACCACCTGAGCACCTCCTCTTTAAAAAGAACTGGGTACACTGACAGGATGTAAAATTTTAGACTAATCATGCTTTATTGGGGGTAGTAACGTCTTACTACAGCTCAACTGGTTTGTACAGATCATATACAGACCCTTCGTTTAGAGCTTCAGTGTTCTAAATAAAATATTATGATACAACACTCATTAAGCAAATGGGCAATCACAACCTTGCTACCATTTACAATGGGAGAGCATATTGAATCCGTCAACTTCAGTTTGTATTTCAGCCCGGGAACAATTATAAATCTGTAAAGTACATCTTGATAGAAAAATACTGAAAGATAATAGTAATCAGTTAGACTATCAAGTCTCTAACTAATATTCAAGCTGGGTCTATATGAGTGTCAAAACTACTATCTATATGTACTAACAGGAAAGTATTGTTGAGCCTAGATTACTAAACCAACAGAATTAAGACTGTAGTATCTTTACTTCTGTTCAAATTTACACTCTCAAACAGTCACTAAGCTAAGATACCTCTATAAACCATTGCAATTATACAAGCATTAGCTGGTCAAGAATACTTGGCTCAGCATTACTACGCTGGAATAATTACTCAGATTTGGATATTAAACATTTTAGAACAGCTTATCTGTGGGGATTTGTTGAAGTTCAGGGAGGTTAGAATGATAATTGTATGAGCGATGATTGTTCTTATAGTTCTTGGCTAAGCTGTGGGATCAACCATTCAACTAGTTCACTCGTTCAACTCTCTTCACAAACAATTGCTTGAAGCTATGGACAAATTGAATATTATTATTGTTTATGTGAGAGGGCCCCGGTGAATTTTAAATTCCTGTTTTGAAAGGAGTCGAACATGCTCTGTTATTTTTACTCGGGCTGTGTATGGACGCCGTTCTAAAGCAACAGAGCAAGAATGGAACCCATTATAACTGTCAGATATCAGTAATCTCAGCTGCAGAAAACCAGTGACAATGAGTGAACTCACAAGAAAACATCAACTCCTTGTGTTTACTATTGATTGTGCCACTGCATTTTATGGTGGACTGTTTTACTAATAAATTACTTATTGTTCTTGTGCAATAATCTATCCTCCCAATTATTAACGCGGAATACCTTTGCAAAGACATACGCAGGCGGCTTCAATGTGACTGAAATGATCTTGAATCGGTTCAGATTATTTGCCAAGATGGCCGACTGCCGATGCCAGACTTCTATATGAGTGTTCCCTTGCCAGCTGAGTTATGACTATATATGTAAGAGCATGTGTGTGTATGAATAGACTATTGGCATGCTGTAATAACTTATATTGGGATGTAGATTACTAGTTCCCATCAATAACATATAAAATTTGGGTATAGATTAGCATTATAGCATTATTAGCATTACTAGCATTATATAAATTGTAGGAAAATCTCTACTTTCTACAAACGCTCGCACTCCTTCTAGTCCCAACTGGTGAAACTAAATCCGGATGCAATCAGAGTTCCGATGGTAAGATTTTTTTGATTGTTAGATCATTGGCCTATTGCAGCTGCTGCCAATTGTATGATTGGCTGCTTTAAAGTCAGAGGAAAATCACCCAAAAAGCTGTTATGAATCCTGCAGCTTGTCTCTGCCTAATTAGGTGGCTGCCGCAAGTAATCACCTAAACCCCATCCCTGTAATAAGTTCAGTGAGTGACCTACACATGAGCTATAAAGCAGATGGGTATAGTAAGGCACGTACTAGCTGTCTCTGCCTGGTAGTTAAGGGAATAGTTAGTTCTCTGCCCAGGAGAAAGTGACTAGTCATTCTATTCAATGTATGGGTATAAAACATTCACACTAAAATCACCACAAACCAAACAACTGTGTATTAACAACTTGGTGGCCACCAAATAAAAAAGTGTCTTATCTTGTGATGAACAGGATTTTATGTGTACAATCTATAAACAAAAGATACTGATAAAAGCCTGGTCTTATCCTGAACGAATGTTACATGTCCTTAGGTTGACGAGAGACTAGTGGGATTAACCCTCTGAGAGGAGGAATGGTTATCCGATCCTTATACAAGAGCTCAGCAAACACTGCGGCTTCACTACACCCTCCAAGAACATATTCCGCACCTAGCCTTCACATTCGGTAGACAACAAATGTGGTGCTGTTACACTCATCATAAAAAAAGTATGGTCGGATGGTGAGAAACCATGTCAACCTTTGGCTGGTGACAGGCAGCTTCCCTATCACACCATTCGTGTAGTGATTTCAGACAAACATTATATTTAGTTGCTTGATGCTCGCTAGTGGTTATCAACTCAGGCACGCTTAGAAGGCTAAATTGTATGGGAGTCCCATGACAAAGGTTTATATCCCTATTCTCCACAGTTCTGGGCTCTGCGTTAGCTTATTTCATGGGCGGAGCCTACTACGCCTGAACAAAGAACCAGTAGTGCCAATGACTATCCCATTAGGTGAATATAAAAGGCTAACTGCTAACGTGTGCAGCATACCGCTAGCTACTGTTTCGGTGTGCGCTTTCGGTGTGATTTCCATTTTTAGTGTGATTCCCTTTTTCTGTTTGTAACTATGTCTGCACCTGGAGTGACTAACCGCGACACCACTATGACAAAGCTGTTCGTTGGAGGACTGCCGTACCACACAACTGATGACACACTGAAGGCACATTTTGACCAGTATGGAGAGATTGAGGAAGCCGTGGTCATCACCGACAGGGTTACTAACAAATCTAAAGGCTACGGATTTGTAAGTTTTATTTAGCTGTTCCTGTTGTATCATGATTATCTACTAGCTAGTGACTTGAGCTGCGGCAGGCCTCATTCTATTAAGGGTTTGAAATTAAATTAGGTTAGTAAACAAAATCTTTCCATGTCTCGGCTTGCAGAAGTTGCCTTCGGGTAGATAGTAATAAGTAAATTTTACACTCGGTGTTCTCCTTGAATAGCAGATGCAAATATCAAATTGCCGATTCTTAGGAACGAGGACAGTTCGACAAATACCGCAATCCACCCATGATATTCTTTCAGGTGTTTGTACAGTGTTATTGTACCGTAGTATAGGTCGTCTATTAGTTTTCTCTTGGTCTAGGTAACTATGATTGAGCCAGAAGGTGCTAAGTTGGCCATCCAAGACCCCAACCCAGTGATAGATGGTCGTAAGGCAAATGTTAATTTGGCCTATCTCGGTGCTAAACCCAGAACTACGCAAGCAGGTGTGTATCCTCAGCAGCCGAGTTATCAGCCATGCGCTACAATGAAAATGGCATGATTCCCTATCATCTGGCCAGCTGTTGTTAGTGTCTCTTACCCTTACCAAAATTTGTAAATGGCTCCCATTTTACTGAGCACGTGCGAGAGCCATTTTAACAAAATTTAAGTATTTCGTCCTCTAGTGGCTAAGCTGTGCCTTTTATTAGTTGCTTTGTGATCTTTGTGCTGACCACAATGAATAGCTATAGGCTAAAGTTCTATACGCAGAATGTAGCCACATAACCACTTTCTGGAAATAAAATCACCATGTTTGTACCCTTTCTGGTCTAAACGAGCTTGCATTAATTACGTTCCTTATGCGCTGGCCAACGCCTGTAGCACTAGCTGAATGGAAATGTTATAGCAACAAAGTTGATGATGTTCCTTCTTTGTTTCTAGCCACAATAAACCCTGGAACATTCATGAAGCCTGGGCTGATCAGTCCACAACTGGGGTGAGTGTCATGGCACACAATGCCTACCTTAGTACTACAGCTACTGAGTGAAATTTTAATTTCATCAGTGTCAAACCTGAAGTATTATAAACATTGTGGAGTTTATTAAGAGAATGGCAGGCTAAGCTGGGAAGCTGAATATTGGTGATTAGCATTGGATGATTAGACCATTCCCTTCTCTCTGTAGCATAATAGTCATGTGAAGTGACAGCGTCCGCGCGACATCAGTTCCGTGACTATTCGCGGGCCTCTCAGACCCATACTGTCTGACATTCAGGTCGAGATATTTTCATCTAGAAATGGTGTTATGTTCGTTTGGTGTGTACGAGTGCATTGCTTCTGATTGACGGTTGATTTCCGTTTCAGCCCCTTCCATTAATCAATGACGTTGGTTTGTGCCAGACCTCCTAGTTCGACCATATTAGTTTTTGGACCATTAGGAATGTCACATGTGTTATCGAGAAACCAAATACGACAATAAGAGACAAAGATTCTATGTGCCAGTGTGAAAAGGTCCGATCTGTACATAGTGAGCATTCAATATAGCCCATTGATTATCCAGTCTTCTACTAAAGTCTTGCCAACAAAGCTTTGAAAACACAATCAACGTGCACTCAAAACACAAAGCCATTAGTTTTGATAAGTGTTCCCAACTGGTCAGACTATGTCTTGATAGTGAACATTGCATGGGTTGCAGTGGACCCCATGTTTGAGTGAGGTTAGGTTGCGGTTGCGGACCCCATGCTGATCCCCTATCTTATTCTGATATAACCTTGATTCCTTTATAATGTGACTACTAAACTCGAAGCTAGTCCTCGCTAGTGAGTGTTGTGGCTTTATTGATTTGGAGTTGTCTCAGTTGCACCTTACAGTTTCAGCAGTGCGTGACGGAGTGGCTTCTGTTTTAGGATTCCACAGTTCTATATGCCGGGGATGATGCCTGGAATGCCTATGTCCCAGATGCCACTTCTCCAGCCTGCACAGATCAGTCCTACTACAGCTGCCCAATATCCTGGCCTCGCTGAGTATGCAGCTGCAGCAGCATATGGCTACCCACTTGGTATGGAGTTTGGTCAGGGTCCTGCCGTGACAGCTGGCTATCCAGGGCTAGCTCACGCACACTTTACCTACTCTATGCCACCAACCACTGGGATGGCTGGCATGCCATTCCCAGTACCAGCTGAAGCCAGACTTCAGTAGTTACCAGGAATGAATGATGCTCCCTGAATCTCGGCTCAATGGCCCCTGATTCCTTCCCCCAGTATCTCTGTGTGTTATTTATTTCTCATCGATAGAAAGGATGCAAGCAATATTTCACATTATAACTCTTCTTGGCTAGTGTCTCGCTAGTGTCTGGACCAGCATATCTCTTCATTCATTATCACACCCTTTATAACACAGCTCATCCAGCACCACTGTCCTTAAAGGTCAACTTTGAGCTAATCCTTGTTATATTTTTGTTGGCATTCAAATATTCTATATTTTGAACATTTTGCTGCATCGTTTCAAGTTAAAGGCACAGATCAGTGCCTTGTAGATCATTGTTGCAAGTTGATCATACAATCAAATACGTATCACTTTTTGTCATCAAGGCTAGCCTTAAATTATTTTATCTTGTCATACCTCTAATTATTTTAGGTATTTATGCAATCCTTATCTTAGCTATACATGAATACTGTATATTCATTACTAAATCAGTACAATCATTCTTCATGGTAGAAATAAACATTCTATCAAGCTTCGACACCACTACTGCAACCTCACTGCAAACAACCACTTTTTATAATGGGAATTGCAGAATTAGTATGCGCTAGTGAAGACCCAAGCTTCAGGTTTGTTAACTCAAGTAAAAAGTCACAAAGCTAACAGCAAATATTAAGTTTCAAGGTTTTCCGGTTCCAACTACCCATAACAAATGGCTGGTCAAACAAAGCATAAATAATAGGAATAATCATGTATGAAAAGTGTCTGGCATCTCTAGGCATTTAGCTTCAATCACACTAGATTTAGAAGACGGCTTCTAATCTACATGCCTGCTCATTCAAGCACAAACCATATGGAACGATAACTCTATGGCATGAGCCATTTTCATTCAGTTAGGACGAGGCAAACAGTCTACTGCCTTTTCAGACCGGTGGAAAGATCTTCAAATTTCTTTCGAATACCACAGCAACCACAACTGCCGGCATCCATTCACGCAGGTCTATCGGTAATATCTTGTCCAATGAAATTTCTACCTGGGAATTGTTCTGAGTGCACCATGTGCCACCCACTCCACCATAAAGATCATTATTATTAGAAGTTGTCTTTTATTATCAGGCAATCAGTTAGACCCAAGAACCACAAAGGCTTTAAAGTGCACTGGGTATTAGATGGGTAATATGTCCTAAGGGTACATGACTCTCGTTAAAACCAATTATTTTCCCAGTCCAGTGACCCCAGTTTCTGGTGTACAACAAAATCCAGGTGGATATTTGTTTTCTTTTCAATCATTACAACTAGGATCACTTCACAAAACCAGTCATGCACAGTCGACCGGACACCTCGAGCACATTACTGCATACATTTTATGGTTAGAAGAGGGAGTTTTATAAAAACATAGGTAAAACTCTTTAAAAAAAGAAAGAATGCTAAACTAAAATCAGCATGAAACTGATTCAATTGCACAAGACCAAATATTTGACCCAATAAAACTGTTTTACTTGCTGGGAGGGAAGTGAACTTTGGCTACTTGAGAAAATCAAACAAGTGACATGCATAACCAATGCGAGGATGTACCTTAAACATCACGCACTGAGGCTGCAATTAGAACATGTGCTGGATTGCCTAGCTGCTGAGTATATTTTCAAGCAGACAGTTTAGTAAGTTCAATGTGGGTTCGTCTGAGAGAACAACATCATATTTGCTCAGGTATTCAGGTAACGCTTCTTCTACCTGAAATAGATGATTATGCTGATCAACCTGCACTTATTGTGAACACGCTAGTCAAACGTAATGGGTCAGCTTTCATTTTGATGGAATCCTGTAACTTTCTCAGTTCGATCTAACAGAAAATTAATACAAGGACAGAAGGTGAGAGGTTGAAATAGGTATGAGTAACATGTTGATCTCTACGGAGCTGTCCAGGAAACAATCAGGTGGCCACTGAGAGTCACACAGAGACTAATCCTATGGTATACAGTAGTGGATTATGGGCTACTCACATGATGATTGAGAAAGCCTATGGTGAGAATATTCTCGGTGACGGTGATGCCTTCCGCTATGTCCAGGTCACCGAGTGAATCGCCTAGTAAGATTACGTTGTGGCGCTGTCGGATGTTCTCAAAGTAGCTAGAATTCTCTATCGCGTGAGTATTCTTGTTAAACACATGAATATTACCTCCCTTGAAGCCGACAAGAAAGCCCTGCAACATATATTGGGAGTTGTGTTCCCTTGTCATTAATCCAAACCGAGATGATAACTCCAATAATTTGAATCCACTGCACAGAACTGGTTTGAGTAGGAAAATATAGTTGCATAGTGGTGAAGCCACGCCAATCCAGTGAGGTGAAGAACTGCACAATGAAGCATAGATAGTATATGCTGGTCAACGTTTTTATTAACATATAACGGTATATACTCCATTAAATGAGCATCCAAGGTCGTTACATAGGGTGGGTAGCTAGTGGGAAATAGAGTGAGTGAGGAGGTTCTGGGTCAACTACTGGTCAAAGAAGAAAAACAATTAAAACAGCCAATATGTGAATGTCATTTACCTGGTGGTTGAAGTCCATCCAATTAGCAATGATGTGCATATTATCAAACATTTTGTATCTTTGCTTAAAACATTCGTCTATCACATCACCAACTCCGGCTGAAAATACTAACAGCGGCACATCCGCCTTGTGTAGAATATCAAGAGCTTGATCTCCACCTTCTCTATAAAGTATGAGAAAGACATACTTGACATTGAGTGTCGGCATAACGTTATGATGATACAACAATATATTCATTACGAGTCTTTATGGGGTCGCCTGATGGCAGATGGATTCCTGCCAGTAGATACTTTACCTTAGGTATAGATTAGATTGAGCTACAGCCGCCTCTACATTTTTGTGATGGAGGTTACACTGTACCAGCAGGTCGTGAGCCTCATCTACCCACTTCTCCATGAATGGATACTTCTCCTCAACAGTCATATTCGGATTAACCTCAATAGCGAGATAATATTCTCTCATCTGATTGGATTTCTCCGCAAACCAGTCAGGCAGACCCGGACTGTGCTCGATAACACCTAAAGAGAATAGAGTGGGCTGTAGGAGATGACACACCAGACTTTTGTTTCCGTATGGCCTCTTCAGAGTTATAGTGAGGTTGCTGGGTTAGAACTATAAACACAACTCAATGAAAGTGAGTATTGGGTGTTCTGCGTAGTTATCTGTATGTAGTTCTATATATCATCAGCGAAAATGTGGGTGGATGACACTTACAGTGGCATGAAGGAACAGGTTTTCCATCATGTTGCAATGCTGTGAGAGTCCTATCAAAGTCAGCTACTATCTGCAAAAAAAGTCAATTACTAGTAAAGAGGAGTAAGGCCTTTCAACAAGGCATCACCAACAAAGTATGACTTGTGTGTGTTTGCTTCGCAGGACGAAGTGTGAGCATATAGGCTTCCAGTTCCACAAAAGAAATCATACCAACGGAACCTGAAAAAGTGTCAGCAATACTCGAGTCACGGAATGAACTCGGGAGGTTTAACTGAAAATATGCTAATAAGAAACATCCCTATCACCTATTTTCAAACAGCAGTAAGTGATGGGTACAAGGTTTTCCAGGTACAAGGTTCTCCAGGATTCCAGAAATCTGTTCTGTAACTACGCTATCACCGTGATACACGTATTGATGGACCCAGCTTGATGGTGAGAGAATACAGAAGACAATGAATATAAAGACCTAATAAGCTGAGTGAGATGGATAGCGACATGTGTTATTTACCTGAAGCTCTTCAGCACCTCCTAGTATGAGATTATCAATGATTTCCTCTAGCC
>Ga0224501_10005122_pt1 | contig 10343 bp, 10 predicted proteins | sample SF_Oct11_sed_USG_4_FD_169105 | JGI IMG/M metagenome (GOLD analysis project Ga0224501, IMG submission 169105) | Sediment microbial communities from San Francisco Bay, California, United States - SF_Oct11_sed_USGS_8_1 | ecosystem: Environmental > Aquatic > Marine > Sediment | place: USA...
CAGGGTATTATTTAAACTAACTTCAAATGTCCGTAAGTTACGATTATTTACACCAACCAGCTTTGCACCTGTCATGAGTGCGCGTTCCATCTCTTCTACATCATGGACTTCAACTAACACATCCATATTCAACTCATGCGCCAGCTCAAGTAACTCATTTAATTTTGCATCATCCAGGGCTGCCACAATCAATAAAATACAGTCTGCATCTATAGCACGTGCTTCATAGACCTGGTAAGGATCTATAATAAAATCTTTTCTAATTACTGGAATACTGGTGGCAGCTCTCGCTTCCTGCAAATAAATCTCTCCACCCTGAAAGAAATCCCTGTCTGTTAATACGGACAAACAGGCAGCACCATGCTGCTCATAGCTACGTGCAATTTCGGCAGGATTAAAATCCTCACGTAACACCCCCTTACTGGGAGATGCTTTTTTAATTTCAGCAATTACCCCGGGGCTTCCCTGTGCGATTCTGTTTTCTATGGATTCAATAAACCCACGAACTGGCGAGGCATTGATAATTTTCTGCCGAAGATCATCAATACTGACATTTGCTGAACGCTCAGCTATTTCCTCTTCTTTACGTTTTATAATTTTATTTAATATATCTGGCGTATTATTTGACATTAAGGCATCAACTTTTTAACAATCAGCAATTATTTGAATAATGCACCAGTGCATCCAGTTTCTGCCTGGCAGTACCATCAGCTATCACCGACTGGGCTTTTTCTATACCTGCTATTAATGAATTTGTAATTCCAGAAACATAAATCGCAGCACCGGCATTCAGACAAACAATATCTTTAGCTGAACCGGCTTTTCCATCAAATACTGATTTAATTATTGCCAGGCTATCTTTGGAATCTTTTGCCCTGATCTCTGATAAATCAGCCCGGTCCATGTCAAAATCTTCCGGCTTAATAGTATAAGTAGAGATACTGCCGTCTTTTAATTCAGCCACATGTGTCTCACTGCCTATACTGATCTCGTCCATACCATCTTCCGCATGCACCACCATCACATGACGACTACCCAGCTGCTTCAATACCTGTGCCAGTGGCTCGACCCAGTCTTTACTGAACACCCCAATTACCTGGTTAGGTGCAGCCGCAGGATTAGTTAAAGGTCCCAGCACATTAAAGATTGTGCGTACGCCCATTTCTTTTCGAGGTCCAATAGCATGTTTCATTGCACCATGATGTTTAATAGCAAACAGGAATCCAACACCTACATTATGAATACATTCAGCCACCTGGTCTGGATTTAACTCCAGGTTAACACCCGCTGTTTCCAGTACATCCGCACTACCTGATTTACTGGAAACAGAACGATTCCCATGTTTAGCAACATGAGCACCGGCAGCAGCAGCAACAAAAGCACTGGCAGTTGAAATATTAAAACTACCTGAAGCATCACCACCGGTACCACAGGTATCGACCAGATTATCTTTCTGCACATCTACTTTTGTTGACAACTCACGCATGACGGTTGCGGCAGCAGAAACTTCATCAACTGTTTCACCTTTCATACGCAATCCAATTAAAAAGCCACCGATCTGAGAATCAGTTGCCTGGCCAGTCATAATCAGATTCATGACTTCTATCATTTCATCTCGAGATAAATCTTTTTTTTCAGTGACTGCTTTGATTGCAGATTGCATATCCATAAAAATCACCTTTTAATGTCTAAAAAATTCTTTAACAAATCATGACCGTGCTCAGTCAGTATCGACTCTGGATGGAACTGAACGCCTTCAACAGCCAGCTCTTTATGTTTCACACCCATTATCTCATCCATACTACCATCATCATTTTCTGTCCAGGCAGTAATTTCCAGGCACTCTGGCAGAGTTTCTTTTTCGATCACCAATGAATGATATCGAGTCGCTTCATAAGGATTTGTTAATCCTGCAAAAACACCTGTATTCTTATGATGAATCATTGAGGTTTTACCATGCATAATTTCCCTGGCATGTATTATTTTTCCGCCGTAAACCTGGCCAATACTCTGGTGCCCAAGGCAAACCCCCAGCACAGGTATTTTGCCAGCAAAATATTTAATCGCTTCCATGGAAATTCCTGCCTCGTTCGGCGTACAGGGCCCTGGCGATATCATTAGATGATCCGGCTTAAGCTGTTCAATTTCTTCTATTGATACTTTGTCATTACGATGCACAACAACCTCTGCACCCAGTTCACCCAGGTACTGCACAAGGTTATAGGTAAACGAATCATAATTATCAATCATCACCATCATGACGGCATTCTCTCTAAACTGTTCTGCAGTCGTTGCAATGCTTCCTGCGTTGCTCTCAGTTCTTTTGCCAGCTCATCTTTAGTCATTGGCTTACGCATTTCAGCCAGTCGTTCCTGTTTTGCTTCATCCAGGTTATTTAATACCACGGCAATGAACAGATTAATAACAACAAAGGTACCCATAATCACAAAGCTAACAAAATACATCCAGCTTAACGGGTTCATTTCCATGGCGTTATACATAACATCTGTCCAGTCTTCTAACGTCACAACACGAAATAATGTTAATAAGGAGATACCCAGCGATCCCCATAATTCAGGATTGTGTTCATTAAATAAATGGAAGCCGGCTATCGCATAAATATAAAAAATCACACCCATTAACATAATGACATGCATCATGCCCGGTAAAGAACGCACCAGGGTAGCCACAATCAGGCGTAACTCGGGAATAGTGGAAATCAGACGCATCACTCGTAGCAAACGAGCCAGGCGAGCAATCATGGCATATTCACCTGTTTCTGGTAGTAATGATAAAACCACAACTGAAAAATCAAACAGGTTCCATCCCGAACCAAAATACAAATTCAACCTGGGAGCAACGGCAATTATTTTCATTACTGCTTCTACAACAAACACAGCGAGAATAATATTATTTGCCAGTAACAGCCAGTAGTCGTAATTAGCCATCATTTCGGCTGATGTCTCCATACCAAGAATGACACCATTCAAAAGAATCAGACCAATAATGGTTCGCTCAAATGCAGCATGACTTACCACACGTAAGCAAAAATTTTTCATAACTTCTCCTAACACCGTTTTATCACTCCAGACCCGCTTCTGCCCTGGCCACTGCTCTAAAGATAGCTCGACCCTTGTTCATAGTTTCGGCCCATTCATTCTCTGGAATAGAATCATAAACAATCCCGGCACCGGCCTGAATATTTAATACTTTGTCCTTGATAACAGCTGTTCGAATCGCAATTGCTGTATCCATATTTCCATTCCATGATAAATAACCAACAGCACCAGAATATATGCCTCGCTTCACCGGCTCCAGTTCATCAATAATCTCCATGGCACGAATCTTCGGTGCACCACTCACCGTGCCTGCCGGGAAAGTAGCACGCAACACATCAATCGCACTCATGCCTTCCTGTAAATCACCGACCACGTTGGAAACAATATGCATGACATGAGAATAACGCTCAATAATCATTTTATCGGTTAGCTCTACACTACCCGTTTTACTCACCCGACCTGCATCATTACGCCCAAGATCAATCAACATTAAATGCTCAGCCAGTTCTTTTGGATCAGCCAGCAATTCTTTCTCCAGCGCACGATCCTCTTCTTCATCCTTGCCTCGCGGTCGTGTACCTGCAATTGGACGTACAGTTACTTTTTCATCTTCAAGGCGCACCAGTATTTCAGGTGACGAACCCACTACGTGATGATCAGCCAGGTCAAGGTAATACATGTAAGGCGAAGGATTAAGGCTTCTTAAGGAGCGATAAATATCCAGCGCAGAAGCTTCAACTGGAATCGACAGGCGTTGAGACAACACCACCTGCATGACATCACCATCAATTATGTATTCCCTGGCTTTACTGACAGCCTGTTTGAAACCTTCTTCAGTAAATCCCGAAATAAAATCATCTTCAGCGATAACACGTTTACTGGCCGTTGGCTTATAAACAGGTATGGCGTCATGCAACTTCTGAGTCAGTTGATCCAGTCGTTGCTGGCCTTTTTCATAGGCGTTGCTTTCACCCGACTTAATGTTGACTATGAGATATAACTTACCCGCCAGGTTATCAAATACCACCACTTCTTCTGACAGCATCAAAAGAATATCCGGGGTATTCAGTGTATCCGACTTATGACCATTTTTTAATTTTGGCTCGATATACCGAATCGTGTCATAACCAAAGTAACCAACGAGTCCACCCGTAAACCTTGGCAAACCCTCGATTTCAGCGACCTTGAATCCCTGTTGATAATCTTCAATCCATTGCAGGGGATCTTCCACATCCAGGTTTTCAACGATCTGACCCTGTTCTTCAATCGTAACAGTGTAAGCATTTACCTTGATCAGGGTTCGACAGGGCAGGCCAATAATAGAATAACGCCCCCATTTTTCGCCACCCTGTACAGACTCAAACAGATAGGAATAGGGTAAATTAGCCAGCTTAAGGTAGGTACTTAACGGAGTATCAAGATCAGCCAGTACTTCACGTACCAGGGGTATATGGGTGAAATCCTGTTTTTCTAATTCAGCAAATTTTTCGGGGGTCATGATTCTTTCCAGACATAATTATTCACACAAACATACATACAAATTGGCCATAGCCAGTCTGTCACCATCGCCAGGTAATGAATGCGCGTAAATCCGTATGTCTAAAAAGTCTATACATGTTTCTCTTTAAGATTCTGTGTCCAGGAAAGTTCTATTATTCCGTGTGTTTCATGACCAGTCAATCAGCTGTTTCACTTCAGCCATAGAATCAACCACCGCATCCGGGTTGTAATCACGGATATCTTCACCATGGTTATAGCCATATGACATGCAAATGATATTAAAACCTGCTGCACGCGCTGCTTTAACATCTGACATGGAGTCTCCCAGCATTAGTGACTGCTCCGGTTTAACACCCATTTTTTCAGCTGCATGCAACAATGGCATAGGATCCGGTTTTTTCTTTGGTAGCTCATCGCCACAGATAACAATTTCGAAATAATCCCTGATACCAAGATCCTGTAAAATCGGCAATGTAAACTGTGATGCCTTATTTGTTACACAGCCGATATGAACACCCGTAGTCTTCAGAAAATCCAGTGCTTCCTGCACCCCTGGGTACAGACAACTGCGCTTAGAGGTATTTTCAGCATACAGTGCTTCAAATATGGGAATTGCTTTCTGAAATAATGCCTCATCCGGCTCACCATCAAGCTGATTAATCAGTGCTCGTCGCACCAGTCGCTCAACGCCATTACCCACCCAGTGACGCACACGCTCCTCGCCACGTAACGGCATATCCATCTGCTTCATCATCTCATCAACACAATAGGCCAGGTCTGGTACGCTATCTACCAATGTGCCATCAACATCAATCAGAACCATAGAGGGTTTTTTAATCATCATTAACTACCTTAGGGGGAGGTTATAGCGGTCACACAAACCACGAAACTTCTTTATATCTAAAAAGAGCTTCATTATTTTATCTGACCAGCATCGCTATAAAAATTAAACTTTAGCTTTCGCCAGCTCAGCTCGCATAGCACCAACGACTGTATCATAGTCATTAGCATCACCTTCACTGGCTGCTCCAAAAATAGCTGAACCGGCAACGAAGGTATCCGCACCTGCTTCGGCGATTTCACGAATATTATCGACCTTAACACCACCATCAATTTCCAGGCGAATATCACGACCAGAATCATCAATAATCTTACGAGCTTCACGCAGTTTATCCAGTGTTGCAGGAATAAATGACTGCCCGCCAAAGCCCGGGTTAACAGACATCAGTAGCACCATATCAACCTTATCAATCACGTATTTCAGGCAATCCAGAGGTGTAGCAGGATTGAATACCAGACCTGATTTACAACCGCTTTCACGAATCAACTGCAAACTACGGTCAATATGCTCAGAACCTTCGGGATGAAATGTAATATAGGTAGCACCCGCTTCTGCAAAATCAGGAATAATGCGATCCACAGGCTTAACCATCAAATGAACATCAATATCGGCTGTTACACCATGCTTACGCAGGGCATCACAGACCAGGGGTCCAATAGTGAGGTTAGGGACATAGTGATTGTCCATAACATCAAAATGCACAATATCCGCACCGGATTTGATTACATTATCCACTTCCTCACCAAGACGGGCGAAATCTGCTGATAAGATAGATGGGGCGATCTTGAAATCTGCCATGTTTATGTCCTCACCAAGAGCCAAAATTTAAAGAGCTGCACACTTTACCTGATACCACGTCGTTTTTCAGTATCTCTTAGGTGCTAAATACGAAACTACCCGGTAATTCTCAGGTCAAATTAACCTATTAAAAGCTCGAATATAACCCATCATTGTAGTTATAACTTGTTGATATTATTCGAATAAATAATTTTTAATTAAAGCAGACATCACAATACTGGCAAACAATAATTTACTTTACTGGCCTGCTCTGAGACAATCTGCGACCTGACTTTTTAATGACTTCGTTACATTTACACAGGAGTAACCTGATGAAGAAACAAATCATAGCCCTGCTGGCAGCTTCTGCCCTGACTATGTCTGCAAACGTTATGGCAGCTGATGCCGCTGCTGGTAAAGCCAAAGCTGCTACATGTGCCGCATGCCATGGCAATGATGGTATTGGCAAAATGCCAACTTACCCTAACCTGAATGGCCAGAAAGAAGCTTACATGGTTAAACAGCTGAAAGCCTTTAAAGATGGTACTCGTAAAGACCCAACTATGAATGCTATGGCTAAACCACTGTCTGATGCTGATATGGCTAACCTGGCTGCATTCTACTCAAGCATGAAGTAAACAATTATCATCTGATGATTGTTAGAAACCCTGTTAACAGTTTCTGTAACAGGGTTTTTTATTGCCTGCTAATATCATTTTTAACAATAGCAGTTGTCAGGCAAGGCTTTGCGTCACAAATCGTCCCCTTTGCTACTCACAACCAGAATCCATTAATTTCTATTTATGGCCTGCCTGTTCCCACATCAGCAGACCTGCTACCACTCAATGAATCGGCACTGCAATTAACCAGCAACTTCAGTAATACAATTAATAACGAATCAACAACCAGTGAAATACTGTTTATCGATATAGAAACCCATAATCTTAATTTGATTTACGATATCGCATTCCGCAAAAACATGATGCTTAGACTTCATATACCCTTTATTAAACATTATGAAGGCTTCATGGATAAATGGATTGATGATTACCATGACATGCTCAACTTGCCTGACGGAATACGCCCTGCCTTCCCTCGTGATCAAGTAGCTATTTATTATGAATTAAATGGCACCGCGCTAATTAATATGCAGCAACCTGAAAGTGGCCTGGGAGATATCTCATTACAAATGGCTTTCCAGGCTGTTGCAGAAAACAACTTCAGTTTAAGTTACTGGGCAGGCATTAAATTACCAACTGGTGATCATAAAAAACTTACCGGTAGTGGCCATATGGATTTTAATTTCTGGATAGCCTCCAGTAAACAGTTAAATGACTCACTGTCGATTTATACTAATGCAGGCATGATCCTGATACAGGATAGCTATATATTAAAGCCTGTACAGAAAGATCGAGTTGCATTTCTAACTACTGGACTGCAATATCAAGCCACCGAAAAAATACAGCTTAAAGCCCAGCTCGATAATCATTCTGCTTTCTATAAATCTGCAACCCGTTTCCTGGGATCAGTGACTCAGCTTACTTTTGGTGGCAGCATCCTGTTTAAACATGATTCTGAACTTGATATTGCAGTTGCTGAAGACGTAAAAACCAATGCCTCTCCAGATGTTAACTTTAATCTTACCTGGCGACTGAGATTCTAAAAACTATATATTAACGAAACTGTTGTAACTGTATCTTTCTTTTCAGCACCAACTGGAACAGTGGAATTTCGCTTCACTGCGTAACTTATTTTTGATGATAAATTGCCATTAATTTTTGTTTTTAACGCGGTTAGAGATTCTGAATGAGTATTCTCTTCACCCGATTCAACCAGAATATCTTCAGAAATCTGAGCGCTTTCACTAATGATATATTTATAATTAGCCTCAAATTTCACAATACCGTCCTCAACAATAAAAAGCGTTAGCGCGTCTTTTGTACGTCTAAAGCCAACACCTAAAGAAGCATCAAGAACATGTGAATCTGTCTCCAGAAAACGGGAACCTATACCCAGGGATGCCGATGACTGATAGACAAACCCTGTAAATTCATCGTCTTCGTAACGCAAACTTATAAACGAATATGTTTTCTCGCCAAACAAATATTCTGTTTTTTCAGTAAAAACAAACCTGTCAGCACTATCAATATTATCTGTCGACGCCTTTAAAGCCTCTATAGCCGCTTTATGGCGCCATTTATCATGATCTTTTTCGATGCTTAGTTTTGTATTTAGCGTTTCTGAATCCGTATTACCTGAAGTTGTGGTATATCCTAACTCCCCCTCGCCTTTCCATTCAGCAGCAATTCCATTTCCTGATATACAGAAAAAATAAATTATTGGCACTAACATTTTTTTCATTTTAAATCTCTTGCCCAAATGACTTTATAACCAGGCTATCTTACCTAAACACAATCAGTATTAAACCATTTTTTTGTAGGTTAAAATATCAACTTCCTGAATGCATTAACAAGAACATTAATATCTGCATGGCGTTTATTCGCATTCTCACTTAGATAACGCCGCCATGCCCTGGCTCCAGGAACACCGAGAAACAGCCCCATTATATGTCGAGTCATCGCATGCAATTTCGTACCTGCCATTAACTCACTTTCCACATAGGGCAAAAACTCATTAAATATCTCCTGTCGACTTTTTGCAATTTCTACTTCTCCGTACAAAAACCTATCCACATCACGCAGAATATATGGATTATGATAAGCCTCACGCCCCATCATTACACCATCAACATACTGCAAATGATTTTTACTCTCTTCAATAGACCGTATACCACCGTTAATCACAAAACTGAGATGGGGATATTTATTTTTCAACTGATAGACCACTTCATACTTTAAAGGCGGGACTTCTCGATTCTGTTTTGGACTCAAACCTTTTAGCCATGCTTTACGCGCATGAACAATAAAAACAAGACATCCACATGCAGCAATTTTTTCTACGAACTCACACAGTTCATCCCAGGAATCATGATCATCAATTCCAATACGATGTTTAACAGTCACCGGGATACCAACAACCGACTGCATTGCATTTACCAGTTCCGCAACTAATCCTGGCTCCGCCATTAGACAAGCACCAAAACTACCAGATTTTACACGTTCACTTGGACATCCAACATTCAAGTTAATTTCATCATAACCAAACTGCTCACCGATGCTAGCACTCTGCGCAAGGGCAATCGGATCGCTGCCACCCAGTTGTAAGGCAATCGGATGCTCTGCCTCATGAAAGCGCAAAAAGCGCTCACTATCCCCATGCAAAATAGCACCCGTCGTTACCATCTCAGTATAAAGCAGGGCTTTTTTAGTGATCAATCGTAGAAAATATCGCTCATGCCGATCAGTCCAGTCCAGCATGGGCGCAATAGAAAAAATTCGATTAAGAGACATTCGCTTATTTTACAGCCATAACAGATGAATACTATGATTATAATTGAACTATTAATCAGTCACTAAGGGCGGCATAGGGCAGTCCAGGCTTTCAGATATTGCACGCAACAGCTCGGCTTCTGGAGCAAGAACAATACCATCATCAAGTACGCAATCAGCACAGACTGTAATTAATGTTTTTTTCAACATGGGTGCCAGCGCATTTAAACGTTTCATTACATTTGTCAACTTTTCCAGGTTACAATCTTCTGCCGGGTACATTGCCACATCATGCGAAATAAATGTCCTCATTGCCCTGATGAAAACCTGATCCTTCTTTTCAACTGCCTGTTTCCCTGCCTGCACCAGCAATGAAATAATGACTCGTACATCTTCTGTTACATGCTTAAATGAATGATATTTTATAACATCAATCTTTGCTGAATGATTACTTAAATGCTGCCTCATAATAATCAATAACACAAACTCAAAAACTGTTATACGCTTATCTACCTTTACCATTGCATCCACAGCACGTATAAATTCCTGTTTTCTATTGACACTCATGGACTTAAGCACTGGTAACAAAATATCAATCAAAGGCAGCCACTGTCTTTTTTCAAGATTACCAGTCTTCTCGATAACATCACCTATAATCTCTCTGCATTCCACATCAACAAACTCTTCAATAACATCGTCCTTTTCCGTGTTTTTAATACTGGAGAGAATCAGAGAAAACACAATCGCTCGTGCTCCAGTAACATTCTTCATATAGCC
>Ga0224501_10005123_pt1 | contig 10342 bp, 6 predicted proteins | sample SF_Oct11_sed_USG_4_FD_169105 | JGI IMG/M metagenome (GOLD analysis project Ga0224501, IMG submission 169105) | Sediment microbial communities from San Francisco Bay, California, United States - SF_Oct11_sed_USGS_8_1 | ecosystem: Environmental > Aquatic > Marine > Sediment | place: USA...
TAGCCTGTTATTTGAACACGTAGATGAATTTTACACATGTCTTCTTATGTTCTAATGTTCTAACAATGGGCACACTTAGCGGACGTGAATGAGTACAATATTCTCTAAAGGATATTATGAACCAATCACCTTTGATATCTTCGCCCTGAAATGACAAAGATAGTCACATTTTAAAAACTGTGAATCCGCAAACCAAGAACCACAGCTTATAGCATTACATATCTGATCGACTGCCCATACAGGGAATCTAAGTTCATCTCATTTAACTTTCCACAGAGAAGATCTGACATTATAAAATAAATTATTGATAAGCACGCCTTCAATTCCCGGCCATGGCGGACTATTTCAAGGGTTTGTCCCCGACTGATCACACTCTGCCAACCTCCCCTCAATGGCTCTACACAATATGTGGACATTGAGGAGGATGGCCGAAGTCCAACCACGGACAGACAATGGCTAAACATAAGTAAACACCCACCTTATCAGCTAGAAGCTTTTTCTCGTGTAGATCCTGGTTGATGGAATCAATGAATTTCTTCATATAAATGATTTTGAGCTGATTTTCTCGGTTAATCATGTCAGAGGTTTCTGTAGGCAATGCACTGAGGTCACTACAAATACAACAATCCTTGTTTGCCTGCTGCCATTGCCATATCAGGCGCATAATAGTAGATATCTGTGAATTCCAGAGTGTATCTACCTTTTATTGTTAAGAAGAAGAGCTATAATTATGAGTGATACACGCGGGACATTTATAAACTATCACTCCAAAGGAAAACTAGGGGAATTGCTAAATGGTCATAGCGCTTGGCTCAAGACTGAAAGATCCTGGGTACAGATTCTAGTCATGCTGAACACTCACTGCAAGAATGAGCTCTACACAATTCCTAGGTTCTATTACTCCAACAAGCTCTAGGAGGTCAGATGGCTATGTGTCCAAGTAAAAAAAGATAATGGATTCCTCTATAGGCATATGCAAGAAACTAATAACTTCAAGATTTCACAGCCAAGCTGTCCTTTAGGTCATATGATCGAAGTGCTGAGTAAAGTGGCTAGGCTCTACTAAACTTTAAATTTCAAGATTCTGTAGAGTGAAAGACCAATGTCAATGCCACTGTGCTAGTCAGAGGTTTACCTGGCTCATGAGCGAGGGGCCAACTTCCTTCTTTAGCTCAGTAATCCAAATACTAACACAATCACCTTGCATGGGTTCACTAACCTATCGGTGAAACACCTTAAGCTAACTGTATCCTGTGGTACAATGATAGGCGTAGAATAATTGTTAGTGGCGAAATCACCAATCAATGGAAATTCAGCTACTTGCATGTTCCTAAGTTGTTCCTAAGCTACTTGTACGTTTCTAATTTATTAGCTAGCTTATATTAGTTTGCACAGTTTTCAGATGAATGTGATTCTCCTACATACAGAGTATTATGGTCCATGGGTTAAAATAACCATGGCTGTTGAATGGGGTGAAAATCAGGGTGAGAATTTCAGCTAAGAGAGCTGTCAGTGTTCCCAGGATACAGACCTTTCTTCATTCTCAGTACAGACTCTACAGTCCTCTTCACATAGGTCAGAGTCAGAACTATCCACAAGCGATGCACCATCATCATCATCGACTATATAATCCACTTCATCATACTGAAAACCTGGAACCTCCATTTCTCAGCCTAGTAATGGAACAAGGCTTGGAATTATTCACAACATATAATTGCAAGTCCGTGGCTCAGTCAATGTATGTATATTCCCGGTCGGCTGCAACAGCACATCAAAGGGTGAGTAAGGGATCACAAAATTCGCACTGACTGGCTCCCACTATGAGTCACTTGGTAACCCAGAGACTAAGGACTAAGAAGTGAGTGAGACTGAGAATGACTGACTCTGATCTGAGACTCAGAGTCAGTCATTGATTGAGAGTAATTCAGCTGTCAGCGTTAGATTTGACGCTCAAACATAGCCTCAATAGCCAGGGAATTTCGTCCTGAACGACCAATGATTATGAAAGACTCACCGGTAGGTGTATGAGTGCTTAACACGGCTACCAAGGATGCTTATATGGCATCAAACCCAAGTTAGGCTGCCAAGTAGTGAAAATTAACTAAACCTTCCAAGCTAATCAAGTCTCTATGGAAACTACAAATAGGTTAAAGAATTATCGCAACAATTATTAGGAAGAAATCGCGCAGGACTGCAATGTATGTGGGTTTTCGACCTTGACATTATAGAGCCCATTGGCCTATAAAATACGGATTCGCTAACTTTTTATTCAGTTGATTCATTGCGTTGCTTTCCAATAAAATCTTGTATCTGACGCTTCCACACAACGAAACCCGCTACAAAAGACCAATATGGTCAGTACACGTACTTCACCAAGGCAATGTTCAACATTCACAGTCTAGACTGTATTACAATCACAGTTGCACTAAATGTCTGTAGTGTACTGTAGAGTGTAGTGTATCTGTATGTAAGTTGTAACAATTGAATTGATTGATAATGGTATTGATACTATCATACACTATGTATTGTAATCGACTGAGTATGAATTGAATATGATACAATTTCAATTTGTATCATACTCAATCGAGTCATCTGTCATACTCATAGCCACCAACTCCGAGACTGACAACACAACAGTGAGAGTGACAGTGACTCAGTCGAGCCACGCACTCGCTCATTCTCATTGGTCAGTAACGTAAGTGCTAAGTCACTACTATTCAGTTCACTTCACTCAGTCATCATCAGTGTCCAGTCGCACAACTCATCCCTGATCGGACATTCACTCATTGCCACTTATGGGTGATTCCCGTTTGAACTGCGTGACTCCGTCAGGGCTAATTATTAATTAAATCCAGTACAATCACATCCAGACATTGCATTGCGCTGCTGCATGTGATGAGACTGAGAGATAAGACTACAAATACAACTACAAGCATGATCATGTAATAAATAATCCCTCGAATTGGACTCAATTTTACTGACCATGTCTGCAGTAAAGGTTCAAATCAAGGAATGGCACATGAAAATGACAGACAATGGGACATGTATGTTTATGGCCATCAATCATAGCTCAACAACCACACCCACAGACTTGTAGTACGACGTTGTAGGCCTACATAGAGTACGATAACCTTTTTCTAGGCTGTGATGCTGCACACAGATATCGGGGACATAAAGCTGGAGTTGTTTTGTGAAAATTGTCCAAGAACGTGCGAGAACTTTCTCGCTCTTTGTGCCAGTGGTTACTACAATGGCTGTACCTTCCATAGAAATATCAAAGGCTTTATGGTGCAAACTGGTGATCCAACAGGTATGTACAGTTCTTCTTTGCTCTGAAGCCCTTTTGCAATTATCTGTCAGCCACATGCGTTCAGAATAGCCGCTGTGGTACACATATACATACGCATGAAGACAGTCTGAATTTGCTGGGAATCTTTGCTAGGAATGAAAATCTGCTTTTAGATTAGCTTAGTAGAATATAGGTTCAATTGTCCCTTCATTGAGTCTAACACGCTACACATATTGGGAGTCAGATCACTTCTATTTAACTGGATTGTAAGGTTCACTTACCTTGTATCAAAATTCAAAACATAAATATTTTATCTAAAAGATACTTCAGTTGGTAGGAAGCACCCATCACTTAGTGGTTAGAACACACAATTGGTCCTCAGTTTAACAAAGTCTACCTGTGATGGAGTTTGCTCCCCATCAACCAGGAAGAAAACTCCGTCACCCCGCGCTGATGAAAATGAAGGCCTTCGAGTGATCAGCCACCGCTCTTAATCAGTATTTTGCATTGTTATCCTCTTCTGACAGAGGATCAGTTTTATGTTCAAATAATACCAAGTGGGTTTTTCAGGCACTGGTAAAGGCGGAGAGTCTATCTGGGGTGGGAAGTTTGAAGATGAGCTCAGGGATCTGTTAAAGGTATGCATGGCTGAGTTAGTCAACTTAGAGGTATCACCTGCCTCATCATATTGTACAGCTAGTTTTCTACAGGATGGTGAAATGGACATTTTAAAGCCGCTTCCGACAACAATGCATGCACCTATGACCTTCTTCATGTTGTACTAGTTTCAACGCTAGGCCTATCTTTATCTTACATGTATCTCATCTAGAGTTTATAACAATGATTTCACCTTCATCAGCAGATAAATAAATCAGATTACACTTTTGTTGTGTTGTAGCATAACACACGCGGCGTTGTGTCAATGGCAAACAACGGGCCTGATACAAATGGCTCACAGTTTTTTATTACATACGCCAAACAGCCTTCGCTTGACATGAAGTACACAGTCTTTGGCAGGTAGGTGGATAATATAAATTTTTGACTACTCATAACATATGCATCTCCGTATATCATTTACATGCCGTAATCATGACAGAAGATGAAGGTAAGGGGTCTCCCTTAGCCATTGGCTATGTGGAGGAGTGCCTGTTAAGAGAGCCAACTTATACCATCAGTGGTGGAACTGAGGTGGGGAACACTCCTTTCCGTCGGCGCCTTCACCTTCCCAAGCTCTGAAGACAGCTAGATACCCTATCTCCTAGGGGGAACAAAGAGATTTTTTAAAAATCCTGCCCGTAAACCTGGAACATTCCGCACCAGTAGCGAGCCCTCTATGTACCACTCAGTCACCGCGCATCCCAAGCTATGGCTAGCTGGCAGTCAAATATATGTCTTAAATTGCTGCGTCAAGAGTAACCTTCTCTATGGGCACGCGCATGCCAATCGAAAGGATATGAAAGGGGTTAAAAAGAAGCACAATAGAAATCCGTCTTGTTTGATCTAATGGAGTTTGTTTCTCTTGTCATAGAGTCATAGACGGCATGGACACACTGGATGAACTCGAGAAGCAACCTGTTACTGAGAAGCACAGACCACTAAATCCCATACACATTAACTCTGTGACTATCAGGGCTAATCCCATAGCTGCATAGCGGGAGAGGGTATACATAAGGGTACTTATATCAGTATGTATACTTGTACAGGAAACATTGCCAAGCTACTGATCTTTTAGTTAATTTGATAGTTTGACAAATTGACAATGTCCAAGTTGTAAATCTATAGATTGTTTGCTTTGCTGTACTAGGGCAGTGTATATCATAAAGAGATCTTTGTATAGTAATAAATAATAAAATGTAACCAAACACACCAACTTTCGCGAAGCTGCATCATACCATGGGAGAGATGACCTATCGGAGAATTGAGCTGGTCTAATATGCCTGGTATGTATGGTCCACCACAATTTTGGGATCTTCCACCTTCTCCCAGGCTCTGGTCTAAATAAAAATAAGCCATCGAGCATGTTTAGTAGTTACATGTATTCTTCGGGTCCTATTGCATTACGCATGCTTGTCTGACAATCTCTTCCTGCTGGGTTTCAGATTTCCTGGACGTGGAAAGAGTAGACAATTCCGTCACAGTCATCTCAACATCTCAAAAGGAGACAACTTCGGTTTGTTATTGTCTGTCCCATAATGCATCGCAAATAGTATGTTCCGGAGGATTCTGTAAAATAACCCAAACGAACTTTCCCCACCAATCTGTTGATTAGTGTTACTTCACGGTATTTTAAAGCGGTTTCCCTATTAACACCAAACCTACAGGTTGTGTGAACTCCCTTCATAGTACCAACTGTGCTAAAAAAGTAGGTACCATTATCCACGGTCATGGATGACCAATTCTTGAGACTGACTGAGTGAGTCACTCACAGTCACTGTCACAGTCAGTCAGTGACTCGCAGTCACTGTCAGAGTCACGCACTCACTGATTCAGCTCCTCTCTCTTGCCTTGAGTTCCATCCATCCGGTCTCCGTTCCTTTCAGTTTCAATTAGTTGCTTACGACATTCGCACTAACGACTAACTAAGTCCCTAAGTTAGACTAACTTGTAACTTACTAACTAGTAAGTTACTAACTAAGTAAGTAAGTAACTCACTAACTGACTAAGCTAACTGGTCAGTCGCTGTTTGTCCGGTGACACTTTTTAATGACTCCCTAATAGTACTAGTAGCAATGTCCACTACGGCCACTAGCTCGTTAAAGGGTTAATTATATCTACTTACTAACTTGCAGCTAGTAAAGTTAGTACTCAGTCAGTACGGTTCACGATTCTTTCCCAGTTTCTCAGGAATAGTATTAGTACTAGTAGTAGTACTGCCACTGCTACCACTACTACTAGTTCCCTTTTTTTAACTAACTAGTGCAATATATTACTACCTAGTCACTAGTTCTGGTGACTCCAGAATTTTTTTCGGGGGTTATAGAATGTTATAATTATATTATAACCCACCCAATTTTACTTGCCCTGGGGGTATTTGAACTGCACAATGTTTAAGCTTGCATTTACTAACGCAGTAACTGTAACTCCTATTCTCACTACAGAAGGGTGGCTGGATTAGGAATTAGTTATCAATGGTTAAGGTCCATGTCAATCAGATAAGTTTAAGCTAAATGTTTTAAAGATCGGCCATGAATTTCAAAACAGGGCATGCTGATTCCTGGCAGATTTTCAGGGCCAAACCCGGTTGAAACAATCCCAGACTAGTGAGACCCACTCTCTCTCTCCCTTATTACAGAATTTCCTCTGACAACAGTTTAAAATCATGAATGATGGCGGCCAACCGCAGGCCATCTTATGATGACACAACTGACAGTGATTCTGACTCAGTGGAGAGACGGCGAATCCTTAAGCGAAACGGTCAGAGGTAAGACTGTGAACCACAGTATACATGTGTCAGTTGATTTTTATACTTGGGCACTCGGACATCCTGATTAACGAACCTCTCAAGCCTAAGGTTTGTTGGAGGGTTACGGCTAAAATTATGTGAGCAGCTCGTTCTCACAGTAGGAGCTCAGCATGACTAGGAATGAAAATGTGAACCTTTCAGTCTTGAACAAATCGCTCTATGCATTGAGCTATCCCGCTATCCATCACACTTGTGGATATAAGATTAAACTACAAGGACAGCATGCGGTAATGTAACCCAGTGAGCACATTTATTTGAGTTATGCTATTGGAGAAGAAACCCAATCATAGCCTGCCCTGTCTATTAAGCCGTAGAAGCTGACAGCAATATGGTTGTAGTTAGGCGTTATATGCCCGCACTTACTGCAATATGTGGATGCCTTCATTCCAATCCAGCCATGGTATATCCCAGTCATGATAGCTCAGTGGTAGAATGAATGAACTTCACTGTCTGTCCTCCCTATGACCCGAGTTCAACTTCCAGCCATGGCGGAGTATTTCAAGGGGTTTTTCCCTGGCTGATCACACTCTGCCAACCCGGCCTGAGCCAGCGTGGCAGAAAATGGTTCAATCTCCCCTCAATGGCACCACACACACTGTGGACAGCGAGGAAGATGGCTGAAGTTCAATTATGGACAGATGATGGCTGAAAAAGAATCCCAGCTACCAAATAGATTGCGATGATGTTAGTTAGATCTATCGAACAGAGGTTTCAAGTCTATTAGCTTTTTCATCACATTTGTTTGAAGGAACCTGATTTTAACTTAGTAGTAACCCTGCCCCTTATTATGAGTTAGCAGGTCACCGTGTAGATTTATGCATGGCTAGTCCTCACCGTGTCAATGAAATGCTTAGGTGCAGCTGCTGTCGATTTTTGCTCAGCGCAAAGTACATAATTTATATACAATCTCCCATGTAATTGAAAGTCAATCACTGCGCGCAATCGTGCCCCATTACCAAGTTCTAATTCCTGACGTCTCCCTGGGTCAGCCCCCAGCGGTATTTCATGCTACATTGGGCTAGCGGCCTGCCACTGATATGTCAAATTAAAGGTCGTGAGATTAGGTTGAGATGAGCGGCAATTGATTTTTCCTTAAGAAAGTTGATTAGGTTTTATGTAAATTCTCTCTCTCGGGGAGATCGTGCTGTGATTAGTTGTTGCACACTGGCTGTCAGTTGCGGACCGACCTGTTGTCATCTAGAGAGGATCGCCATCGCTTCTGTTGGAATTGGTAGGAACGGGAAATTATTTCTTGGCTTGGGAGAAAATATCAAAACACCTGCGCCTTAAATGTATCAGAATATTACTAGTTAGTGACAGCTTTCTTCGAACTCATAATACAACCATTTAGACATGATTTCACAACCAGTAGTGGTGACGTTTCGCTTTGCCTTAGTTTTTTTTACTCCCCCATTGTATTTCTACCAATTCCGCAAATTTGTGTAAACTCGTTGAGTTGTCAGTCTCATTTGTACTGCCGTATCGGGTATGGCTGAACCCTGTATCTCCTCTGTAAAGCAGACAGGCCGTGTCACACGTAGGCTTGGATTCTGCTTAGAGATTTAATGTGGCCTGGCATGGAAAAAAACCGAAGGAATGAGTATTACGACTCACTGCCACAAGTCACAGTGACTGATGTCATATAAATCTGGGGTTACTTTGAATGCTACGTGTGCGTTCAATAACCTTGCCATAGTGCAACTTCACGTGGAGAAGGTAGTATCCAGTGGTTGTACAAATAAAAATCTATGAACGAGGCATCTGCAATGCCACGATGTGATGGTAAGCTAAAGATCTAATGGAAAATTCACAATTTTTATGAAACCGTTCGACTGACAACACAAAATTTCCTACGTCGCTAGAAATTCAACATGGGAAGTATAGCACTAGGGGGAAAGAAAAATGAGGGCATTCCTACTGCTAGTTAAACCAAGGCATGCTTGTAGGTATGCTGTTACAGGTCACACTGTTGGTGGTAGGTCCTAGTTGATGTAATGTTACGCAATTAATTTCAGGTCAGTGCTGCCACGGCAAAGAGATTCCGAGCCAAAGACTCGTCCCATTCTCGTGAATCGCGCCTCGTGTGAGAACTCGGAGGCCAGTGGGGGAGAGGAACTGCACGGTGTGCTTAAAAAGATGTCAGCTGACCAAAGATCATCTGGTGAGGCTTGTCACTGCCACAGCTCGCTGCTGGTGGGATTGACTCATATTTACTGTGTCTCTCCATGACAGAATAGCTGTCGGGTGTGGTGCGGAAATTGGCCTACTGTATCTCTTTGCCAGTGTGTGTGTGTGTGCGTGTCATTAGGGCACTTTCTGTTTAGACCTGGGTGCGCTATAGAGAAGGTTACTCTATAGGTAGACCTTTCTGTTTAGCGCCACGATTGGATAAGGGCATTGCGGAAGACAAAGTTTTTTCTCTAACTAGGAACCGAACATGGGACCGGGTAGTCCAAGGCCTAATATGCTATCGACTCAGCCTCTGCTTCACCCTAATTGGCTGATATGAGGAAGGGACTGATTCGTCAGGGGGGGGAATAGTAGGGACTAACAGCAATCTCACAAATCCTAAGCGACTTTGAAGTTTTTTTATCGGCCAATCAGATCACAGCAGTGGCGGAGGTTCATGTAGTTTAAAGCGGGATCGAAAACTTGAACTGGCACTTCTAAATAGATTTGTTTATTTAATTACATACATAAAACTGTCATTGGAAGTTTAATCAGTGGAAATAACAACTCAACTTAGTTGTACTGATTCACAGCAAAGCATTGATTCATTAGCGCTTGGTCAGTGACATAGTCTGATAGACATTGTTTCAGCCAATCCTATATTCTGTGAAAGCAGTCCTACCTTGACGGACCAATGCCCAGGATTTCCTACTCGAGCCTTGATCATCCTAGTTAACAGACCTGCTAGGCCTGACGTTTGCCGGAGCCTTGGGAGCTGGGAATTATTTGAGGACCTTATTGGGCGCTCAGCATGACTCGGACTCAAACCCAGGATTTTCTGATCTTGAGCCAAGAGCTCTAGTCATTAGCCTATCCCGCTAACCTGAGCCAACCCTCTGATTTGTAGGTCAGTCGGGAATACCGGTGCCTGACCGGCCACGTCGTGACTCTTCAACCAACGGAGCTACTCCGCGCAGCACTTACACAGAGGTAACAGTGCGCGCGTCTAACTCACAAAGCAATCAGAGTAAGGCGACAAGCAAGGTGAACATTCTGGTGGACAGCACACGATTCAACATCGACCTGGAGGTGTTGAGATCGAAGCCAAACACCATGCTCGGACGGTCAGTAAACCAAGAAATGCTACACGTTATTATGACGTACAGTAAAACCCAGGTGCAGGTTTCATGTGGATTAGCAAATTTTCGGTGTCCTATCCAACCAGCCTAGTTTCTATCTACATCAAAAATTTAAACCGGAGTTGCGTGTTCATACAAAAGCTACCCATGTCTATGACTGCTATGTTTTATGACACTGAACCAGATCGTTTTTGACTATGGCTTATGACCTTTATTTTTCCAAGTCTAAACTAGTTGAAGAAGTTGGCGAAGGGGCCATCTTGTAGACCGTTTTGACAACAA
>Ga0224501_10005124_pt1 | contig 10341 bp, 8 predicted proteins | sample SF_Oct11_sed_USG_4_FD_169105 | JGI IMG/M metagenome (GOLD analysis project Ga0224501, IMG submission 169105) | Sediment microbial communities from San Francisco Bay, California, United States - SF_Oct11_sed_USGS_8_1 | ecosystem: Environmental > Aquatic > Marine > Sediment | place: USA...
AGCTAGAGAATACATAGAACGCAAGTTGAAGGTGGATCAAGAGATGTGGACGTTGGGGCCGAAGCTCACAATGCTTCAGAATCCGTACAAGACAACGAGCTTAAGTGTGTCTGGCACCTATGGGACCATACTCGATCTAGCAGATAATTTTGAGAAAGAAGCTCCTATTTTGGGGGTTGACACACGAACGGTCAGTAATGTTGTGAAGGACCTGAAGCGGATCCATATGGTGGTGAGCGCTGAAAGCCAAGGCTGAAGCAGTAGCGCCCTCGAGTGTCCGATCAAACCATCTGTCTTGCATCAACTGGGTTTACTCGGCCCAGCTATGATTGCGTCCAAATGAAAGATCTGCTCCATTGGTTCAGCCATTGTCACGGTCAATCGATCTTCTTCGATCGGCGAACTTCATGGTTTTCTAGTGTTTCTTGAGAAATATTTTCTATGTTCGCCATTCCCTTGACTTTGAGCTTGATTTTGGCTCCGTCCAATTCAGTGAGTTGTTCTTCCAGATTATCTTGAAGGCGAGAGATGTCTTCTTGAAGTGACCGAGTCGTCTGGAAGAGATTTTCCTTCTTCTCTCTCAACTTCTCGACCAAGTGTTCCATGTCCGACAAGTTCTTTTCCGTTGTCTTCAGATTCTCTAGGACATCAGAAGAGGAGACCTCTTCCTCCATCTTTCTTAGTTTGTTTGTTAGCTCTTGACGTTTCTGCTTTAGAGGCATGAGGCCGTCAGCGAGAATCTTATCTATGTGTAGCAAAGTCTTTTCTCGACTTCTCTGCCGCAGCTGTAGTTTCTTGTTGGTAACCTCTTCTCTTATCTCCGCAAGCAGGGCTTTGAGTTGTGGATATCCATCAGCCTCGTTCAGAAACGTCTGCGTCGGTTCCCTAAGATACCCTTCCAATATCTTTTTAGCATTCATGTTGATTTGACGATCTGACCTTTCTATCTGCTTGACATATTTCCTGAATATTCTCGCTAATAGGCTGAGGCGTCTGTAGATGTTTTGCTCGAGATGTCTGATTTTCTCCTTGTACTGCATAATCTGTTCTTGCTGTTTTGAGGCAGCGAGATAATCTTCGGCTTTCCGAAGGTGGTTTAGACTTTTTCGAAGCTCGGCAATCGATCTGTTCATCCTGTCTATGTCAGCTTCAATGGCGGCTTCTCTGCTCCTTGATTCAGCTAGTAGCTGCATTTTCTCGCGGATCTGATTCTTGTTGGATGAGATCCGCTGAAGTAGATCGAATACCTGCCTCTGGTTGGCGATTGTACGCTCAAGTTGTTTGGCTAACAAGTGGAGGCGGTTTAATTGCTGTATGATTTCCCTGTAGACACCTGGAAAGAACTCGGCTACATAGCGACCTTGACGCACCCGAAGGTTCTGCACGGAGTTCAACGCATCGTTAATAGTCGATTGTATAGAAACCACATCGAGATACGATGTGGGTTCCTTGAGTTCCATATCGCCTACAATCGTAGCAATCCCCCTCGCGAAATGCTTGCGAGCGTTCTCGGCCGGGGCTCGAAACGCGCTCAAGACGTCTTCTGGAACGTGATGCTGAAGAAGTTCTTCGGATAGTTTCTTGACCTTCGGCCCCAGCTGGAAGATCTCCGCTCGAACTTGCTTGCCAAGTGGAACAGTTCTTTCATCCAACGCTTCGGTCTTGTTCCTGAGCCACAGATCCAAGTCGTCGAGTTCGATCGTCTTTGCACTTGGTTTTTCCTTCCCTCCGAATATTCGTTTGAAGAAAGACACTGGAGGACGCGCCTCCGTCCCGTGTTCAGATGGGGCGCACTCAGATATAACGCCATCCCCTCCTACTCATCGCGCGTCGAGGGATTGTAACCAGATCTTCTGATCGGTCGCTGTTCTCAAGGTCGATCAATGCGTGAGGGGTTTGGCTCAAAATTTAAGTAGACGACGGACATCACTACCTTAAATTCCGCTTGCTATATGTAGGAAGGAATCTAGATGTCACAGGAGAAGAGGCATCCTACTAGGTATTTGGGTGAGGAATTTCAGCGTCTTGTAGGCGAGAATCTGAACTGGGAGCTCAGGACTCTGCAGTCGCCCAGCCTACCTGAATGTTTGGTTGATGGCAAGAAAGTAATCATGCTCTGTGCCAACAACTACCTGAACTTGGCGACACACCCCAAGGTTGTCAACGCTATGATGGAGTCTACTAGGAAATATGGAGCTGGCGCTGGCAGCGATAGATCGATCGCTGGCAATATGGATGTACATGAAGATCTTGACCGTCGGCTTGCTGCGTTTAAGCGAGCACCGGCTTCTCTGACTTATCAGACGGGCTTTATGGCGAATGAGGGCCTGATTCCCCAACTGGCAGGCAGAGGCGACCTCTTCGTGTCCGACGAGCTCAACCACGGCTCTATCATCGACGGAGTGCGGCTTTCACGTGCAGAGCGCGCCGTCTTCAAACACAAAGACATGGAAGACTTAACTCGTGTGATGGAAGAAGCCGAGAAGCATCAGCCGTTCTATCAGCACATCTGGATATTGACAGACGGTGTTTTCAGCATGGATGGAGACTTGGCTCCTCTTAGGGAGATAGCCAAGATCGCCAAGGAACACGGGGCGGGTGTCTACGTCGACGACGCTCATGGTGAGGGGGTTCTGGGTGAAGGTGGTCGCGGCATCGTTTCTCACTTCAACCTCGGTCGCGATGAGGTGCATGCAGAGATGGGTACATTCAGCAAAGCCTTCGGAGTGGTGGGTGGACATGTGAGCGGCCCTGAAGAGTTGAGAAATTTTGCTTTCAACAAAAGCCGCACTTGGCTTTTGAGTGGGGCTGTACCTCCCGGGGTTGCAGCGGCCTGCATCGCAGCCATAGACATCTTGGAGAAAGAACCGAAACATGTGAAGAAGTTATGGGAGAACCGCGAGTATTTCCTCAAAGCCATACAAGACCTGGGTTTTGACACCGGGAAAACCGAAACTCCCATTGTCCCGGTGATGTGCGGTGACAGCAAGACCGCGAAGGACCTGGCAGCATTCATATGGAAGAAAGGCATCTTCGCCCTGCCAATAGTATATCCCATGGTTAGCCGGGATAAAGCGCGCATTCGAACTCAGCTGTGTACTAAACACACAAAGGAACATCTGGACAAAGCCATTGAGGTGTTCGAAGAGGAAGGGAAAAGGTTAGGTCTGATCTGAGCCTGCCCTTCGATCCTCCGCAGATCCTTCGTCGACAGCTGACGAATCCGAGAGCAATTGCTGGAGCCTCATGAGCGTTGGGTGTCAGACAAAATGGTCGGCACCCAGGCTCAGTCTCTTCAATGCCACTCCAGCTTGAGGGCTACCTTGGCTGCCTGCTTGTTGGTTATCAGGTCCATGCCCTTGGCGATGTCGAAGATAGGAAATCGATGCGTTATCAATTGTGTGATCTTCTTCTTGAAGGCGGGTTTTGAGAGGAGGCCTTTGACTTGGTACCAGGTCTGAAACATTCGCCTCCCCGTGATGCCATAAACTTCGGCTGCCTTGAAGATTACCGCATTGTTCAGGTCAAGCTCGACAGTTTTGTCGAAGACTCCGAGTAGGGAAACACGTCCTCCAGGGGTGAGAATATCAAAGGCCTGCTTCACTGCGAATGGATTGCCTGACATCTCCAAAACTACGTCGACTCCTCTGCCGTCAGTGGCGTCAAGAATACTCGAGACGATCCGCTGACCTTCCTTCTTTGCGCCGAGAACCATGTCCGCGCCCATAGTGGAAGCGAGCTGCATACGTACTTGGTTCCCTCCTCCTGCTGTAGCCAGCACTCGGCTTGCGCCTAATTCTTTGACAACGGCGATTGCCATTAGGCCTATCGGTCCGCAGCCGAGGACCGCCACGGTGTTGCCTGCTATGTCTTCAACGTTGTCTTTGGGTAGCGCCGCGTGCACGGCATTTCCCAGGGGTTCTTGAAGGGAAGCAATCTCTGGTTCAAGGCTGGGATCGTTCTTCCAAGCATTCTCCTCTGGAAGCGCAACATACTCTGCGAAGGCTCCGTCTCGATCCACGCCCAGAATCTCCATGTTCTGGCAGACGTGTCGTCGATCAGTTCGACACTGATAGCAGGTGCCGTCAACGATATGAGTCTCAGCCGATACTTTGTCACCCTTCTCAAGGGTGCTAACGTCCTGTCCAATTTCGACCACTTGTCCCGCGAGTTCGTGTCCAAGAATGAGAGGTATCTTCTTGATCCGTTGTTCCGCCCATGAGTTCCACTGCCAGATGTGAACGTCTGTGCCGCAGATTGTGGCTGCCTCAACCTTGGCCAACACTTCACTGTCACTTATCTCCGGTGTTTTTACCTCGGTTACCGAGCCTCCCGGACCGCGCTTGGTCTTTACGACAGCGTGCATGCTTCATGTCACTCCCGAAGCATCAGAACGTGGCTTAGTTGAGATGGATCTACTCTAAAGGTTTTCTCGAGTATAATCGACGTGGTCTACGTCGTAAAGACTAAGAGCATCGGACATCGGCAGAGTACGGGTTCGAGGTGCCTGTCAAAGATCTTAGTGTTTCCGCTAGGATAGGATTCTTCATCAACCCAATTGCAGGTATGGGCGGAAGGGTGGGGCTGAAGGGCACAGACGGTGTTGTATCGAAGGCGCTCGCATTAGGTGCGAAACCGGTTGCGCAAGCGCGGGCGGTCATGTTTCTTCGAAGTCTAAAGAGGCTTTGCAGGGACAAAGAGTTGCGGGTCTTCACCTGTCCAAGTCCCATGGGTGAGAGTGAGGTAGTCTCAGTAAGGCTGAAAGCTGATGTACTGCCTCTTCCAATAGCTGAACCCACAACCGCCGAGGATACCAAGCTGGCGGTTCGAGAGATGATGAACCGCGGCGTGAATCCAGTAGTCTTTGTGGGAGGAGACGGAACTGCTCGGGATGTGTTAGAGGCGTCCCACGCGAAGAAAGAAGCGTTTTTCCTCGGTGTGCCGGCTGGCGTTAAGATGTACAGCGGGGTCTTTGCTAATACCGTGGAGGATGCGGCTGAGGTAGTGGCGGCTCACCTGCGCGGCCAGGCCCAGATAATGGACTTCGAGGTTGTTGATGTAGATGAGGAAGACGTGCGGAGGGACCGGTTCTCCGTTAGAATATGCGGATATCTCAGAGGTCCATTTGTTCCTCTCCGTCTCGCTGGAGTCAAGCGGATAACCCCGGATACACCTGATGAATTCGAGAACCAACGCGCAGCGGCAAGGTTTGTGTTAGAGAGCATGGACCCAAACGGCGTCTACCTGCTCGGCCCTGGCAAGACTGTTAAGGCATTGGCTGATCTCCTGAGTGTCGAGAAGACGCTCCTCGGCGTGGATATCTACTCAAGGGGAAGAGTGGTGAAGGATGTTAACGAAGCCAGAATTCTGCGGGAGGTGAAGGACTTCGGCAATGTTCGTATCGTGGTTTCGCCGATCGGTCGCCAGGGAATACTTTTCGGCCGTGGCAACCAGCAGATTAGTCCGGAGATCATCAACCAGGTCGGTAGGGAGAAGGTCATCGTGATCGCCACGAAGGGAAAGATGCAGGAAATCGGAGACGCCGCTCTACGGGTTGACACCGGTGACCCTGAGGTAGATCGTTTGCTACGTGGCCACATCAAGGCCATCGTGGGGTATCGAGAGTGGCGGATGGTACAAGTGTGTTAGCTCTGCTGGTTCAGGCTCTCTGATCGATTGAAGCTTCTGGAAGGAGCGGAGCAGAATCCTTAACCTTCACCATTTCCTCTGTGTGTTGGCGTCGTGCAGTGAACAGAGGTCTGGCGGCAGGCGCTGCTACAGCAGCTGTGATTGCGACGGGAATAGTGGTGGCGTATCTATACGTTGTTCAAAACGCATCGATATTCGAGACCAATGAAACCCAACCGTCAATCCCAAGCCTGTCCGTCACACGCAAAACGGGCCTGGATCTAGGAGGCATCGAGCAACTAGTCTTATCGAACGCTTGGGCTGAAGCGTCAGAGACAGTCATGTTGCTGCATATACAGGTGAAGAATAGCGGAACCCGCGCGACAACCATAGATGACGTCCTCATAAATGGGCGTCCCTCAACTGAATTCGGTTCCGGCGCTCGCGTCACGCTCGATGAGGCGCCTCTTAGCCTGACATCCATCGATCCAGGTGGCAAGGCTAAGCTCACAGTCTACATCTCGAAGAGTGACGTAGCATCCGGCCAACACCTCGACGTGACCGTTCACACGGAATTGGGCAACCAGTTTTCGCTTCACGTCATCTTGCCATAGAGCAAAACGCCAAGATCGACCGCTAGAATTGCCTTATATGCTGTTCAGGCGTGGCTATTTTAGGTGACCCAGAAGTGATGGAATCGTTCCTCAAGTCTTTTCTCCCTCTGCTGATGTCGCCTGGAGTTCCTGGGCGCGAGGGCGACGTTACAAAATGGTTGTACGAACACGTAAAGCCCCACGCAGACGAGATCCGTGTTGACACACTCGGGAACCTCATCGCCGTAAAGGAAGGAACACGAAGCGATAGACATCTCATGCTGTTGGCTCACACGGACGAGCTGGGACTCGTAGTGTCAAACATCCTCGAGGACGGCTTGCTCAAGTTCAAGACACTGGGTAGCATTGACGATAGGGTCCTCGCCTCCAGACACGTGATCGTTCACGGGGTGAAAGGGCCATGCGAAGGAGTGATCGGGTGGATTCCTCCTCATCTCGTGATCGACCCCGATGAAATGAAGAAGGTTGTACGATGGCAGGATTTGTTCATTGACGTTGGCGCCGAGTCTGCGGACGAGGCTTTTGAGATGGGAATAAGGATCGGAGACCCGATCACCTTCAAGAAGCAATTGTCCGTACTCAACAACAAGCTGGTTGCCGCTCGAGCGATGGACGACAGGATTGGTTGCTGGATACTGATGCAATTCATGGAGCGAGTCGGCAGCGTGAAGGCTAAGATCTCAGCCGTGTTCTCGTCTCAGGAAGAGATCGGTCTTAGAGGAGCTTCGGTTGCGGCCTTCGCCCAAGATCCTTCGTTTGCAGTAGCGGTTGACACGGCTAGTGCGAGTGGTTTTCCAATGGCTCCACAAGCTTTGGGATCGTTCCGAGTTGGCCGTGGGCCTGTGTTACGGATAGTTGATTCACGTATGGTCGTAAGTGTGAAGGCAAAGGATTTCATCGTAAAGGTAGCAGAGAAAGGGAAGATTCCTTACCAGCTGGGAGTCACGGGCGGCAGCACAGACGTGGCCGCCGTTCAGTTAGCGAGAAAAGGAGTCATGGTCTGTCCCATCTGTGTTCCACTCAAGTACACCCACAGCTTCGGCGAAGTCGCATCCCTTACAGACATAGAAAATACTCTGAGCCTTGTGCTTCGGGTGGCTGAAGAATACTAGATCTGGTTGAAGTGTTAAGGCACCTGTCAGCTGAAACTCTTTGAGTGCTAGTTATCAACAGATTGGCATGCGTATTCTTGGAGGCATCAGGTCAGAACTGAGGCGCAATCGCTCCAATGAAGTCGGCCCGGTGATGGGTTCCATTTGCTCAGCTCTCTATCTAGTTCTGTTTCAGCTGGAAAACATTCACTCAGAGTCATCGTAGCCGATCAATTGGAAATCTTCACACGAGGACCTGACAGAATCTCAGTCGATTCGCCTACGTGAGGTCGTACGCAATCCCAAAAAAGAGTGGGGCATAGTCAGCTCGCGTGTTTTGGTCCCCAAAGGAGGCGACCTACTCGGTCTCCAAACGATCCTTTGTTCCATAGGAGACGGCCGACCCGATCGCCTTTGTTTCCTTTGAGTTCGCCTCCAGAGTAGGCGTATGCGCTGAAGGTGGAGAATGCGAATGCGAAGGTGACAAGCAAGATTAGGCTGACTATCGCCCACTTGGTCCAGCGATGCTTTCTTGTCATGTACCTCCACGGGTGACTTGGCTTCTTATAAGGCCTACGCGGCGCCTTGATTGCTTGAATGTTCATGTTTTGTTGAGGGGGCTGAAGAGAGGCGTGTTGTGAATCCGCAACTTCGATTTGAGGATGTTAGGTTTATTCCATTCTGTGGTTAGTTTGTTGAACACCATTCCCTGAGTCGATCGATCGTGTTTCAAGTCGCTCGGCGGCGCTGTGTCTAGCGCCTATAGATCCAAACAACTGTGGCGTACTTTTTTCTCCGCAGTCGTTTCGCTCTCTCCAGTTCTCGTTTCGTGAGTTGGCTTTCCTCCAGGTGCATATCCAGGGTCTCCTCGAAGCCCTTAGCCATAGCCTCGCAGACCTGCGTTGGATGTATCGAGCGACCTGTCTCCTGGCTAAGAGATGTTATTCTTGTCCTTGCGTGTTCAAGAAGGTTCTGTCTATCTGGGAGAAAGGGAACCCGGAGGAAACTGAACATCGCTTGATAATCGATCTTCAACAATATTGTGCCGTGCTGAAGCAGAGTGTCTCGCAGCCGTGTCTGCGCGTTTCCCGAGATCTTGCGTCCATTTACTCTCAGGTTTGGGCATTGCCGTGGACTCGAGGCGTCGAACGTCGCCTGCACGCCTAAGTGTCTCAGGCCGGCGATCAAGGCCTCGCCGATCAATATGTAGGAGGCCAGCAGATCTCGTGCTCTCAAGACTTCGGTGTTCTTCAGAACAATGGAGTAGGTGACCTCGTTTTTGCTGTCGTGAAAGACGGCACCGCCGCCTGTTGGTCGCCTTGTGACTTCGATGCTGGCGTTGCGGCACGCCTGCAAGTCCACCTCTTCGTAGATTTTCTGGTTTCGGCCGACAGAGACTGCGGAGGGGCTCCACTGATAAAAACGGAGGGTGTTTGATACTTCGCCGCTGGTTCTAGCAATTAGGATGGCTTCGTCGATCGCCATGTTCATGTGAGGGTCATGTGTCGCCAACGGAATGAGTCGCCAGGGATTCATTTCTCTGCTCCTCATGCCCGCCTGCTATGGAGTGGCGGAGCTGTTCGGTGAGGTCTCTCGGCTTTGCCGGGTATAAGAATATCTGGGATGATTCCGAGAGATTGATGCGGCACAAGGAGATGCGCACAGAGAATTGATCGATCGATATTACAGCGGGATGACCGCCTTATATAGGCTGGAATACTTCGGTGGCCACCCCCGCACGCATAAAAAACCAATAGGGGGGGTACTTATCGATGCGGAAGCCCTTCCACCCGTTGCTTCATGCGGAGGTAGCGGGGAACCCGTCTCGATCGATCCATAAGGTTAAGAGGTGATTTCTATCCAGTACGGTGGTTTCTCAAATGGCTCTACGTTCGTTCGATCGCGGGGTTTGCCGCCACGGTTTGCCCGGTGTTTGCCTCACTTGTTTGGAGAGGGCATGGTGGAGGACCGTTCGAGCTGTCGAAGCGGTTGAATGGTATTGTCGCGACGTTGAGATCGTCTTCACGGGGAGAGCGGTTTTCACGTCCACGTTCTAGACTTCGACCCGTGAGAGTGGACCCGTCGAAGGGGGAAGTCCGTCACAAGGTTTCACGCCGATGCAAGATATCGCTTCGCCAGCATGCTTGAGCTTCAAACCTTTCCGTGGACTCGAAGCCACTTCACGTTGAGCGTGGACCCGTGTCGAGTCGCAATGATTCCGTCAACCTTGGATGCAAGAACCGGCCTCGTCGCCTTGCTCATGGAGTCCCGGAGAGACTTGGAGGCAAGGGACCCCTACTCGATCGTTGAAGCCGCCAACGCCGTGAGATTCCTTCCCTCACGGTTCACGGTCACGCCGAGAGTCCGGACTCAATGAAACACGCCTAGCTAGGTGTCTCGATCGAAAAACCCGGGTTTCCGTGAACAGTGCCAGCGTGACGGCGATGACCACGGAGACCCATCGATCGATTGTAAAGGAGCACTTTACACACGAAAAGCCGGTCGGTCGATCACTACCAGATCCCAGGGAATAATTTATGTCTAACTCGTTTGGCGTATTCTGAGTATCCATCCAGTTCCTCATTGAGAGTCCTATCTTCCAATAAAGTACGGATCATCATCAGAAGAATATAACTTCCTACTGGAATAAGGGTTAAGACGGACCCAATTACCAAAGGAATTGACAAAGCTAATAGAATTGCTGCCAAGTAGCCGGGGTGTCTTACAACCTTGTACGGCCCGGTTGTTATCACTTTATGATTTCTGTTTCTTTGGATTCGAACGGTTGGTTCGAAATGTGGGTTTACTATCATGGCCCAGTTGATGAGAACTGTAGAAATGATCAATGACCCCAAGCCCACTAGCACAAATGAGATATCGAGATTTGACCAATGAAATCTGCCAAGATCCAACCCGGCTACAGCAGGTACAATAAGTATAACCATGAGATTGCTTACTCGCATCAATATTTCATCCCATAGTTTAGAACCCTCTCTTTTTCTCTTGAG
>Ga0224501_10005125_pt1 | contig 10341 bp, 5 predicted proteins | sample SF_Oct11_sed_USG_4_FD_169105 | JGI IMG/M metagenome (GOLD analysis project Ga0224501, IMG submission 169105) | Sediment microbial communities from San Francisco Bay, California, United States - SF_Oct11_sed_USGS_8_1 | ecosystem: Environmental > Aquatic > Marine > Sediment | place: USA...
CGTTACTACTTGAATTCATAACTCAAACTTTCCATAACTTAAACTTTTTTAGTGGTCCCCTGAAGTTCGAGTTATCCAAGTTTCACTGTATATGGATTGGCAGTTAGTCTGTAGTACCAGACTGACCACTCCCCTTAGCAGTCTCCGTGGGTACTAACGTCATCAAGACGTAACAGTTGTAACTATAAACTTCATGAAAAAAAAGTAGCCCACTCCATAAAATGAATGCACAATAGTGCGGAGTTGTTTGCTTTCTGAAATAAAAACCATTCACTAGATGACCTCATTCCTGCGTAGTTTACGTCTGTTTATGAGGTCTGAAGCGAATCAGTTTGATTTAACTTGAAGTTGTCAGCAGCCTATCCATATATTTACATCAATGTTCAACAATCTGTTGTATTTCTCACATTTTCTCTGAAATTTAGACTCCTGACCAGACCATGGCATTTGCTTCATTGAAACCAAACACGTCAACTGGGTATTCTGAAAATTTGTGCGCTTGTCATCAGTCGGACTCGGACTCACTCATACGCCGAGTGTGATTTTGCAGTCAACCACTAGAGGTAACCAGGCTGCCGCCTACGGCCAGTGGCAGGTAATAAAGGAGGATGAGGAACCCTTGCTTAACCTGCAGCTGCCGTCAGACAGCTCCAACTATGAGGTGGGTTTGGTACGTTTTGAAGTAATAACAAGGCCAAAATTAGTTTAAATGATTTTGGGGCCCATGGTTGGGTGAATCTAATACAAATTAAATTCGTTAAGACGTAATGATCAGAAAACTTCATAAATGACAGTAATTTAAAAAGTGAAATAATTCAATTGTCTTGTGAATATCTGTATCTAACATGATAAACCAGCGTCGGACTCTCCTGGCTATGTGAGGCTATCTTGAGTAACATGGATCAGAAGCTATGATGCTGGATGTGGAATTGAGGCCCATGACACCACTCTGTCACCATAGAATCTATATAACTTATAAGGTTTTGGTTTTATGATCAACCACCAGCAAAAGACAAGTTTCAATTAACTTATTGTGTAATGTCTTCAATACCAGCAATCACATAGTACTTGGAAAAATAACATCAGAAATATTATATAATAGGTGAACGCAGACGAGATACCACTGCCCAGTGATGATGCCGCTCAGGATCCCACCGAAGACCAGGGGCCGGCAGCCAAAAAATTCAAGGAGAAGGTTGTCTCACTTGGTAAGGCAACGACAGGACCGTGCGGATTTAAAAAGAGGAAAGTCGGCAAAAGGCAAAACCGCAGACAAAACACAGAGGATAGTTGACTCACATAAATGTACGCGAACTCGCATAGATATATGCAGACTCGTATAGATAATATGCGCAATGATATCTGTGTTTGTAAAGCTACGTAATGTATAGTGATAAAAATAGAGAATGTCGCTGAGTGTATACGCGGGCGATGCAGGTAAATGAACCTCTCTCCTCCTTTATGTAATCATAGGCACCGCAAATTACATGTGGGTATCAAGCACAGCTATGGATCCTAATATTATTCCATCACCCTGTAATTCATACAGAGACTTCATAAGTGACTGTTCACAACCCGAATTAGCGACACATGCGAGATAGAACTGTTTCATGCTGTTCAACATTCAGTTTACAAAATATGGTGATGGACATGAAACATGCAGCATTTCAGAGGCAATAGGATTCTGTGATGTAGCTTTGGGTTCAGATTGCCTGCATTTTTGGTTTTTGTATTGATCTAGTAAAGATTGGTTTGTTATCTTCTTCACCCATAGAGTTATCCACCCGATTACTCGGCACGGGTACAGGTACAGAGTGCCGCTGGCATGGTATATTGAGCCCCAGGATATATTCACCATAGAAAGATAGGTCACCTTCTAAGGCTCCAACATCGGCGGTAGATCATTCAGTCGCAGGTCAGTATCAAACACAAGGAATGACGATTTTAGCAAGTAGTGGTCCTATAGGAAAATACATGCATGAGTACAAACACAAGATGCTGTCGGCATTTCCACTGCTGCCGTACTGGAATGTGACGAACTGCAGCCGGAAAGAAGCGATGGAAATGCGGACGTCAAAACGTTTTGTAGGATTAGCTCTCCAGTTGAGCCATGCGCATGCATTGGCACACATAAGAACGACCATGATCATATATTATTTACATGAATAGCAAGGGATATTCCTTTTAGAGTATTTTATTACCATTGCACAACACATTTACCTAAGGGTCAGTTATTTGGGTTATATAGGGCCCAATACTGTTACAACAGCCAAAATGCAGTTACATGTATGTGAAGATGTTATTAGTAATGCTTACCCTATGGCACAGATCAATAAATTTGTCCATTGTTAAAGGTTCGTTTCGATCATGGCACACCTTCTACAAGGACAAACTCGGTATCACACACTGTGGGCGCACAGCATGGCTAGGATTTAGCCATTGAGCTATCCAATTATACACAGTTGTTTATCAAACAAGCGCTTTGTTGACAACCAACGATGATTCCTCTGGTCTACTAAAATACCACGCATGGAGCCGTAATGGAGGGTGTCCAAAGCGGCATCAACAATTCATAGAAACCTCATGGCTGTTTTATATGTGCCAAACGCGAGCGGATGCTTTGCATGAATAGCCGTCCGTGGCTATCTGAAAATATCATCCCTTTGAGTGCATGTAGCGTTAGACTCTGAAATTTTTGGGTGATAAAGTAGCCTCTATGGTGCTCACGGATGTAGGCAGAAAGTTTCCTAATGACTCACCTCGAGAATTGCAGAGTCAATTCTTTTTATTTGATATTTTTTGAACTACTCGGCCCCCTGGCCATCCTATTTAACGGACCTCCTAAGCCTGAGGCTTGTTGGAGCGGTAGGAGCTAGAATAAATGTGGGGAGCTCATACTCGCAACGGGGGCCCGCTATGGCCTGGAATTGAACCCTGGTTCTCACGGTTGCATGCCCAGCGCTTTGTTCGAGCTATCCCGCTATCCCTCTCTATCCCGCTATCCTTCTATCCCACTATCCCTCTCTATCCCTCTATCCCGCTATCCCTCTATCCCGCTACCCCTCTATCCCTCTCTATCCCTCGCTATCCCTCTCTCTCCCGCTATCCCTCTATCCCGCTATCCCTCTCTATCCCGCTATCCCTCTCCCCCGCTATCCCTCTATCCCGCTATCCCTCTATCCCGCTATTCCTCTATCCCTCTCTCCCGCTATCCCTCTCTCCCTCTCTATCCCTCGCTATCCCTCTCTCCCGCTATCCATTTCTATCCCTCTCTATCCCGCTATCCCTCTCCCGCTATCTCACTATCCCGCTATCCCTAAATAGACTCCGTAGGCCACTTTTTGCACCTTTCCTGACAGCTGTTCTGTCTTGGAAACGGTCAATAATTAGTTTCAATAGTTGATGCCTTATGAAGTCAGAAATTTATCGTTTGCTGCGTATTCATCATTGGATATCATCGACAAACAATTACATACCCTAGCGAGGAAGTTTCCACTTACTCTGTATAGATCATTCACATGTTCTTGAACTGAGTTCTCATCTATGGCCGGATCAGTGCATTTTCCCATCATATCATAAATAGCAGCCGCTATTTCTGTGAACTCGTCTTTTGTAATTACGCCATCACCATTGATGTCATATAAGGCAAATGCCCATTGTAGTTTCTCTTCCATAGTTCCTCGGCACAGCATGGAAAGTGCACGAACAAACTCCTGTAAGCAAAACCTTTCCTTCGAACCAAAAGGGACTGCTTGAATCTGTGAAATTTGATTGGTAATTTCGGCTCACAGTTGATACCCGGAGTTGCATACCCGCTATGAAACCGAAATTTTAGCAATTTTACCTACAAATGTATAACGACTCGTTCGGTGAACCGTGCACTCACTCAGAGGAAATATTGCTCACTTTGATTGGAAATACATGTAATACTAGTGATTCAGTGCATAATATGGGCGCAAATATATGAATATGTGTGGTATAGTAGTTCATAACATCAGTGATTGCCTACAAACTGCAGCAGACTGATTGAATTGAACTAGAAAGAGGAAATATATTAGGCATCATCCTACAGAAGTTTGAACAAATTTCGTATAAACATATGATAACTTGTCCACATTTTAGCGCCAATGACGTCAATTCAATGTCATTTTCCGTTTCTGTATTTGGAAACGCAACTCCGCAAACTCTCTAATGCAAAGCTGTGAGGTTCTGATTTCGAACTGCGGTGGGCTAGCTGAAATTCACCAACCTCAAAACTGATAGATCCATTCTTGTCTTTGTCGAAGGCGTTGAAGACAAAATGGGCATATGGATTGGAATCTACAATATATGTCAAGTCAAATAGCAGCAACTCGCAATTCCAACAACCTTGATGCAGCGATTTGATATACATCAACATATGCACATCAATATGCATACTTTTATATCAACTATTGGATACCCAAATAGTTATATCCATGTGATTTCCTCTTACCACTTATGTACACACGCATTCTGTATTTCAGTGATGCGGGCATCATCTCTCAATGTCACCGGGTGCAGGTATGCAATATGTATTACGTGCGTTTGTGGTAACGCATTTTGACCCCTGTCTTTACAGTTTGTGCCGCTAGGCTCTTGAAAAATTGAAATGGTATTTAGCGTGTAGCTGCCGTATCGCTCATTCGCCCATTGAGTTGGTTGGCAGTGAGGTAGTCAGACAGGGCATTCTATTCTCATCACAATAGTGGAGCTGCATGGAGCACCGCAAGCGGTTCGGTATCAATGCTCAACCTCACAATGAGGCTTGTTTCTCTCTGGATCTAGGATTAGGACGTGATGAGCTCATACTCACAACAAGAGCCTGCTTTGATCAGGAACTTAGCTTCTCCCGATTGCGAACCCAGCACTCTACCACCAAGCTATCCCATTAACCCATCAATGCAGTGAGATAGATGGGTGTTCTCTCTGACAACCTGTCTCTAGTATATCACATATACTGAGATGTGAGAGCGGATAAACTTGTTTCTGTCTGCATACTTACCACCTTGGGGGAAGAATTGACCATAGATCTGTTTAAATGTATCCTCATTGACTATTCCGGATGGACATTCCTACAACATGTGCAAGTACACTTTATGCTGTGATGGGACTTCTATATGTATCATATTTGTTTCCCACCTGCGCAATATAAACAAAATAAAAATAACTAGTAAATACAATATTGTGATATAAACAAAAAAAGAAATAAATAGTAAAGACAGTATCGCGATAGTATGTGATAATGCCTGTAGGTCTGTTTCCAATGGATTCAGCTTGAGGTGTTGATTTTGGAAAGTGCAAGCAATGTTACCAACTTCAACAAGCAAGTTCTGATTTAAGGAGGTTAATTCATGACCAAAAGTGGCTTCACTTGTTTTCAGATTCTGAAGCCTACCATGAACAAATGGGCCCAATACCCAGCTTAAATGGAAGCCTAGATATAGCCCTATCCAATGCGCATACTTAGAGCCCTTGGCCACTCACTTTTCAGACCATCGGCGCAACAGAATTGGCCTCGCGATAGGAAATTAACATAGAGCTGTTGGTGTTTGCGTTGAATTCTCGGTTTACGCGCTGATTTTTGAAAAATCCTCTTGCAGGTGCACACTAGACTTGTAGTTACACAAGTCTATATAGAGAGTGCAGTTTTTCACCTCTGTCAGCGAGCGTGAGTGCCATTATTGCAAAATGATGGGAGGCCCAAACGCAACGGCTAGGGAAAACCGGCGAAGCACTTCTTATAACTTAAGTTTTCTCCAATCTTACGTTCAATTTTAAGTTCTACTAAATGTTATAAGGGTCAAGACCATTAGGTTATTAAGTTTTAGTAATTGGATTCTATTTTATTTCTATTTAGGCTGTAGTTATTCAAGTGACCGATATTCGTTTGGTGGAAAAATACCACTCGCTATCGCTGCAATGAATACGGAGTTGCCTCCCTTTAAGAATGAGGAACACAACTCCGAAATTGCGTCGACCATCGACAGCGTCATAACCCCTTCAATAATGCTGTTAACGTATCAAATAAAATTATTCTGCCCTATCTCCACAGCAACTCTTGGCTGTGTGAAATAATTTAATGCATCCCTGGCCAAAGCCTATCATTCCGTTTACATGACTCACCAATACCCAAATGACCAATCCGTTGATCTGTTTAGTGGTCAGCAGTGGGTTCTCGAATTATCTTCTGCTCTGACCATAGAGCTATCCTCCATAGAGAGGGAGATAACTCTATGGGCCTTTATGCCTCAAAGGAGCTTTTTAAAAGTGGGAGATTGGGGAATTGCGTACCAGTTACTGAATCAGAATTATTATGTTTTCACACGTTTAACATTATTGTGACTCACTCAGTGAAATTGTCACTGACTGGGTATTACATGCACACAGTAGTGAATCATTGCACAGAATCACGAATAGTAATATGCATACTATAATAGTTCACAAGGAAGGCGACAGGAAACCATCTCAGTACCATCCCATGCCACCATGAAAATGACAAGTCATAAGAAACCTGCCTTTAGCAGTATACCTCATCATCAGTAGTTCATAACATCACTAATACCTTATAAGCTGTCATTTACCAATTTAGATTTAGGCTAGGAAAAAGGAACTCGCTTTGGGTACCAATTTAAGAAATTAGGAAAGTCCCTTTTACTTTTACATGCCAATGACATCATACCAGAGTCGTTTTTCTTTCACAGGCATACAAATGCAACTTGGTATTCTCTCTAAAAACTTTTGCAAAATACCAGAATCAAAAGCCTATATACTTCATAAAGCAGGTGGTTTTTTCTTAGGTCGAGCACTTGGCCTATTTAACGGACCTCCTAAGCCCGAGGCTTGTTGGAGCAATAAGAGCTAGAATTAAAGGAGCTCATTCTCACAACAGAAGCCCACCATGATTCGGGATTCGAAACCAGGTTCTCAGGGTGGCGAGCTCAGCACCCTGCCACTAAGCTTTCCCTATCTCTTTCCGATTACAGTCATACACGCACCTGTTTGAATCCTCGATACATAATCTGTAGTTCCTTTTTAGAGAATTTTGTTGTTTTGCAGAGACTGTCCAGGCTCTCTGGTTTATATCTTGCAACGGACACTTCCAGCTCATCCTGTTCATTTTCTAAAAATAAAGAGTTATACGGTTAGACTACTGCATTGCCTTACCATAACATTCAAATGCTCGGTTAGTCAACAAATATGCATTAATAAAAAATATTTTTGACTCCACAAAGGTTGATCGTTGATTAAAGGATTTCAAACCCCTAACTTTTCGCAAAACTATTGATTCAAGGACTCTGAAATTCCGCAGCGATAATTTTTGGTAACTACGCTAACATTAGGTAATTCGTCAGCACAACGGATATTCGGGAGGTCACCTCGAACATTGGATGAAGTACCGCATAGAAACCGAGCAGGACTAGCAATTACAACCCCTATATATGAACCGTTGCCTGACAACTTGACCTCAAATTTGCAGAAGTTCATTATTTTTGAGAGGTCAGAAATAACATATATAATATAGCAATACGTAATATGGCCCTAGAGTGTGGGTTTATTTAGCCATTATTTACCCTCCTTGATTTCGTTAATGTTGGAAGATGTTGCCACGCCTGACTAAGGAGTTTTAACCAAGGGGGGGGTTTGTACGTCTTGGTATCCCATCCACAATTTAAAACTGACCAATAAGGCCGTTGATACGCGACGCCATCATGGCTGATAGACGGTATACGCGCATACAGTGTAATCGTATCCCCGATATGCACTGATGCCGGTAAAAGTTGGTTCTCTAGCAGCCACTTCCTCACACAGCCATTGGCTAAGGACAGCCTACACCTGTTTTTACTACACCGAGGAGAAAGTATTCCTGCAATCAGTATGATGGGATTTTCTATATATGACCCTGCTAGCAAGACTGCCAATCAGCACAAGGGACCTTCACCTTGCTAGCGGGACATCCAATAAGCACAAGGGACCTTCACCCTGCTAGCGGGACAGGCGATCAAGGCAGATGACCTTGCTAGCGGCAACCAATCAACTGAGGGTTAATGCGGCTAATCTGTGACATATATAGTCACTAGGCTAATCAGGTTCCAACACTGGCCTCTATCTCAAATAAGTTCATTGATTATTACAGACTCTTTGAAATTAGCACATGTTTGCAAACAGACATCCTGTCTAATAATGGCCTTCATTGATCTGAGGAACACGATTTTCCACTGCAAGATTGCAGTAAAAAAATCAATCCGTCTTCACGCTGGCATGATTTTTGGTGAAATTAAAAAAAATTCATAATAAACCTTAAAACCTTAAATTTTTGAGCTTATTTTTTTACCACAATCTCTGAATTAAACTATACTTATTGGGGCCAAGATGAGTGCTGTGTTGCATTGTTACATGTACCACTCTTCACTAGACCCTGATTTATAAGAGGAATTTCTCCTCATTCAGAAGTAAAAAAGTCTTTTTTTTAATCAACAAATAGAAATTGAATCGGGAGCAAAGCGGTAGTCAGTGACCAACAGTTCGGTGGCCATTCGGCTGTGATTCTTTCTATAACAATATTCATTCAACAATAGTAGCATAAGTTATGCACTTCCATATGGTTAGCACATGACTTGTGACAGTGTTGTCAGCCTAATGAACCAACTGTACTGATATTGATTCCACTTGAAACCCATCATATATTTTGCTGTTCGAATCATGACAGCAATAAAATCGTCAAGTCAGTGATGGCAGCATCTAAAATACATTGCCCAATAACAGCTAAACTGTGGATACTAGCAAAAGAACTAATCAAAAATCTTGATCAATTTGAGACGCTTTCCACCGTAAGGATTTCTAGATCTAACTACGCCTCTCCGCTGTGTGTAGTTAGTAAGTAATTACAGAACACTCATTACGATCAATAGTTCAACATGGTTGCCAGAAACCCTTGTATGCGCTATTACGATCTACTATACTAGTCAAAATCTTTTCACTAGATACATAATGCATGCTTGACCGTGTGAATATAAAATGTGGTGTAGTCTATCTTAGACTCTATATCTGTAAGCATCATGGTGATGATCAAACAATAGTTAACTAATCTCCTGCCCCAACTTATTCTATACCAAAATTTTGTGGATATGTTTGGACTGAAGCAACAAGGGACAGGTAAAAATTGGTAATCTTGGGCAAACCGCAAGTAATCTCTTTATATGATAGACTCTAGCATTCTGATAGCACAGTCAATAACTTCAGCTTCACATATTATACTAGTTCTGTGTGTAAGTTGATTCAAGAAACCAACCATATTGCTGAATAAATGTAATCACAAATCATACAGAACACACAAACTGATGAGCCGCAACCTACAATTTTTGCTTCTGTTTCTACTCTACATTATTATTCGCTGTGTGAAGTCGTGGAATTTGCTTACTGGCTCATAGGAAGAATCTGTCGAAGTCTCAGGAGCGAATAAGGTCTGGCCACCACTAAAAATAACGAAGTCTCAGGAGCGAATAAGGTCTGGCCACCACTAAAAATAACGAAGTCTCAGGAGCGAATAAGGTCTGGTCACTACTAAAAGTAATCTCTGGGATCCTTCTCACTGAATCCAAGCTTTATTTTTAACCACTTAACATGTTTTTATAGTCATGTTCGGTCTGCCTCAGACCGGACGCCTGATGGATTCGAGGTGTTTTTATAGTTCTGAACAGATCCCTGAGACACGCGATCCTGGATCACTTCTGAGCCAATAACTGGTGCCAAAGCTGTAAGAAGCTGTAACTATGTTCGATCATAATTCCAAAATAAATTTGATTCGCTCTTGAATTTTTTCACTGTAAGTTGTCTCAATTCTCAATGCAACTTTGTGTCGTTTTTCGAGTGAATATTGAAGCGAAATCAAATAAATTAAAGCTTTAAGCAATTCTAGACGAAACTGGAATCGCTCAAACGTTGCTAGGTAATTTCTGGGCAAGCAATTTGATTGGTTGATGAGTCGGACATCCAAGGCACATCAGACGCATTTTGTCTCTGGGAGGCAAATGCTCGGATGTCCACGGGATCGTCCGAGTTATTTATATTCACATTTTGGGGGGTCGGGCGTCCGTTTCGAGCTTCTGATCTGAGGCGGGCCGGAAGCAGCGTGACTATAAAAGCACTTTTAGTCACAGCATTACCCAGCATGAGCAGAGTAATGTATGGAAACTATTTTCCTAGAATTACCATTATTTAAATGTATATATGCATAGGAGTATCCTACCCAAAGTCTAAAGCGATCCATCCGCAAGCACGAGGCTGGGCAAAATAAAACCGATGTAGTTTCCTCGGCACATG
>Ga0224501_10005127_pt1 | contig 10338 bp, 6 predicted proteins | sample SF_Oct11_sed_USG_4_FD_169105 | JGI IMG/M metagenome (GOLD analysis project Ga0224501, IMG submission 169105) | Sediment microbial communities from San Francisco Bay, California, United States - SF_Oct11_sed_USGS_8_1 | ecosystem: Environmental > Aquatic > Marine > Sediment | place: USA...
GGAATGGCAAGGAAGATCTCTGCGAGATGATCAGCTCACCCACTCTCGGCCGCTCATTCCCGGCTGCTCACTCCCAGCCGCTCACTCCCAGCCGCTCACTCCTAGCCACTCACTTTCAACCACTCACTCCCAGCCGGTTTCTCCTGCCCGCGCACGCCCAACCGGTTGCTCCCAGCCATTTACTTCCAGTTGGTCGTTCCTGGCCTCTCACTCCTGCCGCTCAAACCCGGACGCGCACTTCTGCCGCTCGAACCCGGCCGCTCATTCCCAACCACACACTCCCAGCCGCTCACTCCAAGCGGCTCACTCCCGGCCGCTCATTTCCAGCCGCACACTCCTAACCGCACACTCCTGACTGCTCACACTGAGTCGGTCGCTCCCGGCCGCTCACTCTCGCCGCCACTCACTCCTGGCCACTTGCTCCCAGCGACTCACTCGGAGAATATAAATATCAGTGAGTGACGGGAGGATGAGCTTGTCCGAACGAGTAATGACTGACGTCAAATCCTGTTGATGGATGGATACTGTGACAGGAGGGCCGTTAGTGGGATGAGGTACCCATCATATCCTAAGCCACAGTTTCCTGTTACATCAGATGTTATAGAGCATAAAGTAACTTTCAGTACTTTACTCAGCAAATAGCTATAAATTGATTCCCTGAATGGTTTGCAGGATAATAATCAATCTGTTCTGTGAGAATTAGCAGAGTAGGGCAATGGCATTATGTCATTAAGAAGAAAAGAGTAGCGACAAGCTTTCCTGTTTGGTGTCCAATTTATATAACAGAGTCGGAGTTAGATGGAGAGGTGGTGTGTAAGTGCCACTAGCTCGCTGTAATCTGTGCGAGACTATAGCAGAATTACTGCGTGGAGTATGGTGCCAAGCGCTCAGCAATGATAAGATACACGAATGTACCATTTCATGTTGAGTAAATGTGGCCCGAGGCCAACTCACCAGAGACAATACTCTAACTCCAGAGATTCTTTATTTTGTGGTTTCATTCATTGAATTCCTGCATATGACATGAAATAAATATAAATTAACAATGCATGATTAATTCTACAAGTTGTTTGCAGTTTTGTGTGAATAGGTTTCAGAACTGATGACTCATAGATGAGGGAGTGACCTCCCTTGTGTCCACCGAAGTTCGGTGCGGTGCTCGCCAGCGATTCCTCCACAGTCCAGAACGGGGCTCAAAGCGTTTCCGTCGCAGCTCAGCGCAGTGCTCGCCAGCATTTCCTCTGCAGTTCAGCGCAGTGCTCGTCAGCGTTTCCTCCACAATTCAGTGCGGTGCCCACCAACGTTTCCACAGCAGTTCAGAGGGAAGCTCGCCAGCGGTTTCTCCACAGTCCAGAACGGGGCTCAAAGCGTTTCCTCCGCCGTTCCGCGTAGCGCTTGCCAGCATCTCCGCCGTTCAGCCTGGAGCTCACCAACAGTTCCTCTGTAGCTCAGTGTGGTGCTCGCCAGCGTTTCCACTGCAGTTCAGTGCGGTGGTTGCCAGTGATTCTGAGATTAAATCTTGGACATGATAAAATCTGTGACTAACACTGAGAGGTAAGGGTAGTGTTTAGCCACCCACCGTGAGTTCAGCTCACAGAGTTCTTGACATTATATCATTATATAATGTCCAAATATGCATACCTCTGCTCTGCGTTTACTCGGTCCGATTCAGTGGGGGCCTGCATATAAATCACCAGAATCATCTAAGGATCCGACAGCTTCACCTCAATCATGTAGCTGGTTTAATCGGCGCATACTTGGGTCACAGGTGGTTAGTTCTGTACGCTCGGTCGTTTGGATGGCGCTTGGTCCTTGGAAGAGGGCCACTGAGACGCATTTCATTCTAATTGACCAAACCATTACGAATGCCATGACACAAGACTGCCAAGTTTAGACTTTCAGTCATGAAGTATTATTCTATAGTTACTTCATACCGCTGAGGCAGTGAGGTGAAAGGACAGGCAGCAGTGATTTATAACTGCCTGTCATACTGTAAGTCTCAGCATAGTGAATTCACCATCACGCAGAATCTAACCTTTGTTAAAGGTAGCACTGCACGATGCGATGGCATTCTGCATACAAAACAAAAAGATTCAAACATTTCGGGCTTTTAATATTTTTCTATTTACAATCAACTGAAAAAATAGTAGATAAAATAATAGTAAGAGAAATAAGTTAACTATTATGATGGTAGAGGAATGAGTGCTTGCATGTGAACTCCTGGCTGTTATTATATGGGGAGTGAGAGACTGACCACTCCCCTGACTTCCCCCAGGCTAAACGCCTGTATGTCTTAGTGAATTTCGCATGGAATGATTTACTCCTCAACTCGTAGAGGATTACATGTAGAAAGTTATTAGTAAAGACAAGCACCATGGCAATCCAGTCAAACTGCGTGCTTGGTAATGCCTGGAATGCATGCAGTAACAGCAAACCGTAAAACGGTGTCCAGGTCAGCACGCTCGTACCGATAATGAGAGCGCCAGTCTTAGCGGCCTTTCGATCGTCTCTGTGAACGAGACGCGGCGGGCGGAGCTGAAAGCTGGGCCGACGTGAGGACCCGCCCTCGGTGAGTCCATGTGAGGTAGAGATATCCGCTAATAGAGATCGTTCAGTGGGTAGGCTGTTACGACGGGCTCGCGCCGTTGTGCATTTAGTCACTCTATACAGCGAACAGTAAATAAATGTGTTAACTATGACCGGTATGAGGAAGGCGATGAGAGTTAGGGTGAGGATATAACCTCTCCACTCCCAGGTGGCCAGGTGCCAGTCCACCCCGCAGACTGTCAGATCACTCAGATAGGTGATGGCGTCGGCTCTCCGCAGCTGGAGGAGAGAAATACTGAAAGCGGCCAGCCAAAGGAAGGCGATGAGTATGAGGCAGGTGGTGCGATTCATCCTGCGATCATAGCGGAGGGCACATTTCACTCCGAGGTACCTATCGATAGAGATAAGAGCGGCGCTCCATGGTGTGCTTATACAGAATGCTACCAGAGTGATAGCGTAGATGCGGCACAACACCGGAGAGAGCAGCCAATCAGCGGCCAGAGAGAGGATGCCACTCACACAGAGCAGGAAGCTGCCCACGAGGTACGTGCCGAAGCACAGATTATATAAGAAACGCGTCGAGTTTAGCTGCTGTTTTTTCTTTGGTTTCTGAGAGAAGGAGACCCAGGCGAGGAGGTTACAGATGAGAGCGGTAAGGAAGATTAGTCCGTACACAGACACGCGTGACCATGTTATGATGTCATCAATTAGTGTGGAGTTTAGTCGGGTCTTTACTACGATATCATCCGTCATGTCCGAGGGGACGTTATGTCACATACGTGTAGCTGAGGTCTTCGGGTTTATTATTGAAACGATCCTTCTCTACAATGTTATAACAGCACATAATCTCAGACAGATGGTAGGAAGACCAGGCTTACCAACACATGGTGTGTGGATCAGGCTTACCAACACACGGTGTGTAGATCAGGCTTACTAACACACGGTGTGTAGATCAGGCTTACTAACACACGGTGTGTAGATCAGGCTTACCAACACATGGTGTGTAGATCAGGCTTACCAACACACGGTGTGTAGATCAGGCTTACTAACACACGGTGTGTAGATCAGGCTTACCAACACACGGTGTGTAGATCAGGCTTACCAGCACACGGTATGTAGACCAGGCTTACCAACACACGGTGTGTAGATCAGGCTTACCAACACATGGTGTGTAGATCAGGCTTACTAACACACGGTGTGTAGATCAAGCTTACCAACACACGGTGTGTAGATCAGGCTTACCAACACACGGTGTGTAGACGAGGCTTACCAACACACGGTGTGTAGATCAGGCTTACCAACACACGGTGTGTAGATCAGGCTTACTAACACACGGTGTGTAGATCAGGCTTACTAACACACGATGTGTAGATCAGGCTTACTAACAGACGGTGTGTAGATCAGGCTTAGTAACAGATGGTGTGTATAGATCAGTACTAACACCAGTATTATATTAAGTTTGTATGATGAGGGTGTAATGCTGATTATATAGACTTACCTGAGATATTTTTCCTCGCTGACGCTTGCTGAGACCGAGATGGTGATGTATCTCCTGTAATACTCTAGCTGAGAATATCAGTGTTATTTCCTCCACAACTTGTTTACCAATGAGTAGCAGACCCGTTTGAACTGTAGCTTAATAGGTAAGACTTGCCAAACGGTGCTATATATAGAAGCCTGTGTGTGTATGTAAAGATGCAGGATTGTGTATTGATTGGATAATCGTGCATAACTGCGTGACCGCTTCCTCCCATCGTGCCTTTTATACACACACACTGGTTTTATGCTTGCTGCGCAGCTAACAATGATAGATTGATACCGTGCCAGGAAACATTGGTCACATCTCACGAGGAGGGGAGACTAGATACAGCTGATATGTTAATGGAGACTATAAAGACTTACAGCTGTGGCCGCCTGGTTAGCGGATTTGGAGATTATGATGCTCATACGAGATGGATATAAAGCTGTATTACGCCATCAGTGTACAGTGAATTAGACAGTTGTACAGTGAGTTAGCGCTGTTCGATTCAATGAGAGGATGTTGTGTCACATGTTTCAGAGCTTTATTTTATTAACTTGTTAGTCAGTGTAATACAATCTACATAAACACCGGAAACAATGGTGTACAGGAGGTCCACGAAATTTTTACAGCAAGCAGCCAATAAGGGCCCAGAAGGACAGCGGATCACAGTACGCTAGGTAGGCGGAGGTAACCTATGACAGCGAATCACAGAGCGTGGTGATGGAAAAAAATAATCGAGTTACCATACATTTATATATTTATACTATATACTTATATATATGTAAATACATGTATATGCGATATGATTATCAGTTTACACACTACGTGGTCAGTGGATGACTAGGTAACAGGAAGTGAAGCTTCACACCGGTGGAGCAGATGGCTGAGAGTTTACAGTCAGCCTGTTGATATCAGGAAGTGGGCGGGGCTTAATTCCGTGCAATCGCATGTACTGTGTGAGCTGTCCCGGTACTTCTGCTAATACAGCTTGAGCGAGGCGAGCCTGCACCATGTGATTATCGCCAGTTGAGAGGAAGTCCCTCATTGGTACAAACTACAAACAGCATCCAATCAGTGATGAACACCAGATATATTGACATTGTAACCGATTTAGATACTGTCAATCGGTGTGCAGTAATGGAGTCGGGCAGCCAATCAGTGAGCAGTAATGAAGTTGGGCAGCTAATCAGTGAGCAGTAATGGAGTCGGGCAGCCAATCATTGAGTGGTAATGGAGTTGGGCAGTCAATCGGCAAGTAGTAATAGAGTAGGCGTTGTGGTATGATAGGAGGGGGTACTTAGTGATAAATTCTGGGCGGCTGGCCAGGGCTGTTAATTATCTTATGCTATGTCTAATATTCAGTAAATTACAAGAAAATCAGGCCAGGTAACCAAATGAAGGTGATTTTATAGTTCACTTTGCGTCCCAACCACCTTGGATGTCTGCCTCATCGACAAATCTAATTGTCTTCCACGGATTACCTAGTAAAGTTCACTTGTTTGTACCATGATCATTGGCGGTACAAATTTATTTGATTTTCCCGATATTCACTCAACTAACAGCGTGGAGTCGCACTGGAAATAGAGGCTACTTGCAGTGAAAGAATTTAATAGCCGATTAATTTCCTTTTGGAATTATGAGCGAAAATAGTTACAGCATCCGGAAACACAATTTCGTTACCATTGATTGGTTCAAAAGTGATCGGGTATTGGGCGTCTGTGTTTCATTTGGAGTGTAGAAAGGTCCTCGGATCATAGATCAGACATCAGACTAGACTCGGACTGTGCCCGTTCCGAGCCAGACAGGACGCAAAGTGGACTTTGAAAGCGCCTTAAAGAGGTCAGGCCATGGTCGAGGGTAGACACACTTTCGAAGTTGTGTTCCCCATTTTAAAGGGAAGCAACTTCGTATTCATTGCAGCGATAGCGAGTGCGACGTTTTAAAACAAATGGATACCAATGACTAAAATAACTACGGTCAGAATGGGCCAAATAGAAAAACAATGAGATCTTATTACTAAAACTTAGTAACCTAATGATGTTTACTCCCTTAGAATACAAAGTGGAACCCGCCATTGAATGGAATATTGGAGCAAACTGAAGTTACGAGTGCTTTTCTGGGTTTTCCCTCACTCTACATAGAGGCGGTTTGCCCGCAGGCCTATGCCATTGCATAACAATGGCAGTAATTCTAGCTGACAGAGGTGAAAAACTGCACTCTCAAACCCTTATTTCTATATTCAGACTCGTGCAATACAAGTCTAGTATGCATCTGCAAGAGATTTTTCCAAATATCAGCGCGTAAGCTGAGAAAGCAATGCGGCACCAACAGACTTGTGTTAATTTTCTATTTCGCCACCAATTCTGGTGCGGTGCAGTGATGGTCTGCAAGGTGCATCGCTATGTAATGATGCGATACGGCAAGTATATATGTTTTTGACGCTGACCAGGACTGTCTAATGCACGCTGTTTACCCGACTAATGCCCTTGATTTATGCATCTTCTCTTCATGACTCTTAATGTAAAAAAAGACTTCTCGTCTTATTTAAGCTATTCATGTAAAATAAAATTATCAAATCAAATCGCTGAGGGCTCTAGTATGTGCAATTGATAGGGCTCCATTTAAGCTTCGATTTGAGCTTCATTGTGTTGGGTCCATTTGTCCATGGTAAGGTTCGGAAACTAAAGAAACATTTGTTTATGTCTTTTAGGCAGTCAGGTAAATTATCTAGCTAGTAAGTCAGGACAGGGCCAGGCAATTCCCCGGGGCTGGCTCACTGCACTGTAAGGATTACCTAATGCTAGCTAGCTTATCGGCCATGGTTGAGCATGGCCACGACTGAGCATGGTTGCGGCCGAGCGTGGTCGCGGCCGAGCATAGTCGCGGCCATGCACGGTCGCGGCCGAGCATAGTCGGGCCGAGGATGGCCGCGACCGTGCATGTGATGAGAACCAACCATTCCGCTTTACGATCGGTGAAGGGCCTCTATCCAGTGGAAAGCACGTGGGCTCTAATACTGACCTGAGTTATATCTCTGGTGGCTACTTTGCCACGGGAACGAAGTGCTTGGTTATCTCCATCCAACTCCTCCATGGCTGAAATAACCATTACACTGACAAACTACACTCCCAGTATAGTGACAGAGAGGAGGGCGGGGGTGGGTATTTGGGACAGGTACACTCTCTGCATAGTGATAGAGACAAGGAGGGCAGAGGTGGGTATCTGGTATAGCTACACTCCCAGTATAATAATAGCGATAGGGAGGGTGGAGGTGGGTATCTGGGACAGCTACACTCCCAATATAGTAATTGAGATAGGGAGGGTGGAGATGGGTATCTGGGACAGCTACATTCAGTATAGTGATAGAGAGAGGGAAGGCAAAGGTGGTTATTTGGGATAGGTACACTCCCTGTATATTGATGGATAAGGAGAGCAGGGGTGGGTATCAGGGACAGCTACACTCCCAGTATAGTAATACAGATGGGGAGGGGGAAGGTGAGCATCTGGTACAGGTACACTCCCGGTATAGGAATGGAGGCACCTACCGGAGAAGTCGGCTTGTCCCACTCCTACTATGATGATAGACATAGGGAGAAGGGAGGCATTGACGATTGCCTCCACAGTTTGTGGCATGTCTGTAATAACGCCGTCTGTGATGATGAGGAGGACGAAGTAGTTAGATCCGTCCCTAAGCGCCGCAGCAAACCTGACAGAGAGACAAACACGCTGATGGCACATATCTGTTTATTACTCTCACGTCCCCACCACCCAGAGGTATATAACGAGGTCTGTGTGCGTGAGTGTGCGCGCGCGTGTATGTGTCCGTGCGTATGTGTGTGCGTGTGTGTATGTGTGTGTGTATCGGAAGGGGGGGTCTTCTTACACAGAAGCTCCCATCCCGCCCCGGGGTATATAATGAGGTCTGTGTGTATGGGAGGGGGGGGTTTTTCTTACACAAAAGCTTCCATCCCACCCCGGGGTATATAATGAAGTCTGTGTGTATGGGGGAGGGGTCTTCTTACACAAAAACTCCCACTGGGTGTATTATATCATAATAATGCGTCACAGAACCATCCATATATTATGGGAATGAGGCGGGTGGATAAGGACTGGGAGTGGCTGGAAGGTTGGGAGAAGTGGATTGGGATGGGAGATAGTGGGGCCGGGAGGGGGTGGGGAGTGAGAGGATGGGCAAGGTGAGCTCATGGCAAGAAAGCTGCTCACTTTGCCACGTGGTTGATGACCGGAGCGAAGTTGGTGGGACCCCAGAGTTGCACGGTCCTGATGGCCTGTTGGTATGCCTGCAGAACTCCTGGAATTCCAGCACAGAACGGACTCGTTGGGTTTCCATTCTATAAGAAAAGACATGTCAGTGAACGATGGCTGACTAACCTTTTTTTCTTCTTTTTTTTTAAAATTTATTAAGATATCCGAAAAATAAAATCAATATAGGGAAAGCATATATACACATAGAGAGATGGATTGTCAATGATCTTGTTTGATTGTCAGTGGTAATGGCGTTCCTCTTGATCTTTGGCGCAGACACTTCACCCAGGCTGACCGCGGGGGTGGCGGGGTGGGGGCATGTGGTGTCCCCAGGGGCTGCCACCTCCCTGGGGAGCCAGGCCAGGCCACCTAGTACCATCAAAGCCATCAAACAGTGAACTTTGCAGCCAAACCATGGGATGAGAGCTGTTTAAGAGTCATGCGCTGTTCTGTCATGAGCTATCCTTGGTGTGTGCAGAAAAAGCTGATACTCGAGTAATACAGTTTAAAAGTGCAAAGAGATAGGTATAACAATAATGACTAGAAAGAAAAGAAGAGGAAAGATTGACAAGAAAGGTGATTACGTGGATGCTACAAATCTAAACCATTTTGTCTATGGTTTTAATGTTGTTCCCAAGTAAGTGATGATATTTCTGGGTTAGTATTGAGATAGGGCCTGTCTATCAAAGAGGATTTATTCCTTATGTCCCAAGTGAACTTTAGGTAGGCTATCCCTGCTCGCGCACACTTTTTGCAAGATTTGGGGTCGGTTTTGTTTCAGAAAATGGTAAAAGCGGAGAATAGGTCTAAGAGTGTTTCTTTCGTTTTGAGAGTGCTGGCGATATATTTTGAGGCCACGTTTCGTAGGGGTTCTAGAAAGGGACATCGTACAAACAAGTGTTCTGGGTCCTCCGTTATTGGGCAACCGAGGGCACAATTGCAGTTATACCCAGGAATATTCCATGTCCTGAGAAGGTTTACACCGCGCTCACATCCTATTACTATTTTCCACCATAGTTGTGCTTGTTGCGGAGCAACCATGGAATGTAAAGTTCAGATCAATGTTTCCTTTTCTTCTTCCATAAGGTTTGGAGGTGTTTTAAAATGTACTTCTTTTGGGGGATTGGCTTCTTCTAAGCATTGGGCATGTTTCCTTTGCAGAACGAATTTTGATTGAAAGGCTCTCTACTAGTCTTGGATATATGACCACAAGCCATTTCAGTTGGGCATACTGTTTGTATGCTTCGGTCCTATTTGCTCTAGATAGGGAGTAGGCGCTGGGTGCCATCTCCTGAATGTGAAAGCCAAACAGGTATTTTGCTATAGCGTACTTCGGATGATTGTAGCTCAAAGAGGTACTGAAAGATTCACCTAGGTTTGTTTTGAGGAAGAGGCTGTGGCATTTGATGGCCGGGTTGTATAGATAACTGTCAGTGAGCCAGTCATTTGAACAGGGGGCTGATAAAGCGTTTGTGCGAGGGACTGAGTGACTCAGTTAGTGACTGAATGTGTGGGTGATTTTCTGAGTGTCTCAGTTAGTAACTGAATGTGTGGGTGAGTGTCTGAGTGACCGAGTGTCTCAGTTAGTGACTGAATGTGCATGTGAGTGAGTATCTGAGTGACTGACCAGAAAGAACTCGTGGGAGATGGTGCCGTCAGGAAGCTTGCCACCGAATCCCAGCGCTGGGAACTGCTTGTCACTACAAAAATACATATCAGTGATAAGACAAGAGTAAACTACTAAACCAAGCAGGGCTGCACAGAGGAGCGGCCCTGGCAGTGCAGTGGAGTAGGGTTTACGTATAGCTGCACTGTGTGTATGCACACCTTACCTGTCATAATCTTGCACAATATTACCGATAGCCAGTATGGCGGTGGCATACTCATTAAGCCCATATGAGTCCATAAAGTGAAGGGAATCGGGGTCGTGGGGGTCACCGTTGGACCCGGTGAAATCCACCGCCACTGTAAAGTTCACCTGCGTCCTGTAAGCAACAGCGGCA
>Ga0224501_10005128_pt1 | contig 10338 bp, 7 predicted proteins | sample SF_Oct11_sed_USG_4_FD_169105 | JGI IMG/M metagenome (GOLD analysis project Ga0224501, IMG submission 169105) | Sediment microbial communities from San Francisco Bay, California, United States - SF_Oct11_sed_USGS_8_1 | ecosystem: Environmental > Aquatic > Marine > Sediment | place: USA...
GAAAACTCTCGATAGAAGACCCAACCTTAGTGACGAAGATTGATGAGGAAACTGGGGAGTACCTTCTCTCTGGAATGGGTCAGCTACACCTAGAAATAGCCACGACATGGATCAAGAAGACCGGAATCGAGATCATAACCTCTGAGCCCACAGTCATATACAGAGAGAGCATCAAAAGTAGTGGTGGCCCCTACGAATCCAAGTCTCCGAACAAGCACAACAAGGTTTTCATCGTAGTTGAGGCTCTAAAGCCCGAGGTCTTGGAGCTGGTCAAAAAAGGTGTGGTATCCGAGGGGTCGGACCGAAAAAAGATGGCAAGCATTCTGAGGGACCATGGTTGGGAGACAAAGGAGGCAAGAGGGGTATGGGCTATGGATCCGCATGGTAACATATTCACGAACATTTCGAAGGGAGTTCAGAGGCTAGACCAAGTGAAGGGTTCAATAACAATAGGCTTCGTTGACGCCATGGATGAGGGTCCGTTGGCCGGAGAGCCTGTTCGAGGTGTAAAGGTAAAGCTGATGGACGCTTCAATACACGAAGATCCTGTTCACTTTGGTCCGGCGCAGCTGATACCAGCAACAAGACACGGAATATTCGCGGCTATGTTATCGGCAGACCCGATTCTCCTAGAACCCCTGTTGAAGATCAACGTCAAGACCCCTATGGAGGAGGTGGGTTCCGTGACCAGCATAGTATCGCAGAAGCGGGGTAAAATACTCTCCGTCGAACAACGTGACCGCCTAGCGTACATCACTGGCGAACTTCCAGCGTCGGAAACATTCGACATCTCAGACGTCATGAGAAGCGCAACTGGAGGAAAAGCGTTCTGGGGAACGGAGTTCTCCAGATGGGAAACCGTTTCACCAAGTATGAAAACGCAATTAATACAGGAACTCAGACGTAAGAAGGGTTTAAGCCCGAGTCCACCGACCATTAAAGAACTCCTGAAACCTTAAAATCTCAATAATTTTTGATTTGAGTCCACTAACACTATCATGCAAGCAATATAGTACAAATACTATTCTTGGAACATCCACCTATTTGGTTGATCAAAGTTGTGTGGTCAAATGCGAGAAATAGCTATTCAAGCTGCGAAAGAAGCTGGAGGTATACTGATGAAGATTTTTCGGAGAACTTCCAAAATAAAAAGGAAGTCGAATGGGCAGTTGGTGACGGAGGCGGATATTCAGAGTGAAAAGAGGATAATTGAGAAGATCGGCAATAAATTTCCTGAGCATTCCATTTTGTCAGAAGAGGCTGGTGAGATAAAAAGACATTCCGATTTCAATTGGATCATTGATCCCCTAGATGGCACGAACAATTTTGTCTATCAATTCCCGCATTTCGGTGTTTCCATTGCTTTAGAATATCGAAGCGAGGTGATCTTGGGCGTCGTGTACCTGCCTTTTTTTAATGAATTATATGTAGCGGAGAAAAATAAAGGCGCGTCTATGAATAATAAACCAATAAGTGTATCTAAAAGAGAATTGAATGACGCACTTATGATATATGAAAGTGAACTTTACTTTAACAACAAAAAACCTTTAAAAAACTTAGATAAATTGGTCGATTCCGTCTTCGCTACTAGAATTTTTGGCGCCCCATCCTTGGGCCTCGTTTCAGTAGCTTCGGGTAAAGCTGACATATACGTTCTCTTCGCAGTCGAGCCCGGGGATATCGCTGCTGGCGGCTTGATTGTGGAAGAGGCTGGCGGGAGAGTAACAGATTTGAATGGAAGATTTTGGAGTCCACATAAGGAGCAACTTGTCGCTACCAACGGTAAAATACACGCGGAAACACTGAAATATTTAAAAAGATATTAGAGATTTTTAGCAATCTTCAATTGAGTATATTCACTCACAATCTTGCGTGATAATTGTCGTATGATCCGCTTAGAACAGCATAAACATAAGAAACAGCTCAACAACAATAAAAGAAAGGGAAATAAGAGACCATCACTCTTTTCATGTTTCTAAAAAGAACCATATTACCCTTGAACGCTTAGTTTGGCTTAATTTCCCGCATCTACTTGAGAAGGCTTAAATTTTTTCATGGAGCTCTGATTACTTATGGAGAAACTCGGTTTAGCTTGGCTCACGCTTCCCACTTTTCGCATGAGGAGGAAAGTAGACCAGGGGATAAGAGACTATTACGAGAGGCTTATGAAGGAAGGCGTGGATTCGCATGAAAAGCTTCTGGCTGAGGAGAGAAAAGCTCTCCGTCACAAGACAGACTTCACGAAAGCAATTGAGTTGAGCGTGCCTGTAGGCTGGAGATCCTGTAAATGCTACAGACTCAGAGAATCCTGGAATGTTTCTAGAGGTGTTAGAAGCCTAGTTTCTACAGTCCTCGACCATAAGATGTATGAGTTGGGAGCCACATTCTGTTTCGCCCTCAAGTCAGGCGATATAAGGGATGAGGGCTTTGACGAAAGAGAGAGCCTGAGCGAGGAAGAGTACAAGTTTCGTATGGATGTGGCTGATAGACTGGAGGAACTGGTTAACGATAGATGTAGAAAAATCCACAGAGAAGAGTTTTACAGACTCTACAAAGAGGCACGGGAGAGGATATGGAGTTATGAAATGATGGATTTAAAAAACGCAGAAGTGCTCAGAAGAGGTGCGTTTGATGAGATACGGAAAAACTACGATAGGATAAAGGAGTGCTGGCATGGCAAAACCGCTGGAATAGCGGAGAGAACGGTTATGCTAACCCTGTACGAGGGAGGCTTGCTTGAAGAAGCCCCTGACGCAGCAGAGGCTATCATAAAATATCAGTGGTTCGTGGCAAACATTTGGATGTGGGCAGACGAGATAAAGGATCTTGATGCAAACATCATGGAACGAACACCCAATAGGATAGTGATTGAAGGTATCAAAAGGGGGTTAAACTCCATTAACGCGGGGGATGTTTATCAGTTCATCAGAGAGAACCCTGATGTGATCGATGGACCTCTGAGGGAATACTTGGATGGCGTGAAGAATGTGAAGGAAAAGCTGGAAGATATGCCTTGGCTGAACTTTAGAGACTACGATCTAGGGGCAAGAGTCATTCTAAAAAAGCTTGAGGAAAGGAGAGAGGTTCTCATAGAAAAATTGTTTTCAACTGGATGATCAAACCTTTACCCTCGCGCGCGATCACTTCGCCGTTTCTTCGCTTACATCCATCCTTGGAAGCTAACATACATAACCAACCTTTAGTTAACATACGTGTGCAACTCAGCCGAGCTGTAGGCGACAAAATTATGCAAATTGCGCCACATACAAAACGGTGTTTATAACACCTTCACATCATTTTTCTTGAACCTAATGGTCGACCAAAACTTATTTCTGTCTTATCCTCTCTTTTCTTTATCTGTGCGACCGTGGTCTAGCCTGGTCTAGGACGGGAGACTTAGATGCCCGAACCCCCCGAGCTCTTATCATCCAACCAACGGTGGGAGAAACCCGGGTTCGAATCCCGGCGGTCGCACCACATATATTCTTCTTGAAAAAAATACGGGGTCCTTTCAAATACTCTGCGCAAGGATGAAGTCCCTAAATGTTGGTTGAGCACCTTAAAAGCATCAAGGTTATCCCCATCGCAGAGGAGAGCTTCGGCGTTCGGTCAATGTGCACATACGTCGAAACCCCGGATGTCAAGATACTCATAGATCCTGGGGTTTCCCTGGGACAGAGGTTTGCACTGCTTCCCCATGTGAGGGAATACAAAGCAATCAAAGAATATAGGGAGAAGATCGCAGCCTTCGCTGACAAGGCTGAAGTGTTGACCATAAGCCACTACCACTTCGACCATTACACACCAACCTTCACCGACTTCACTTGGAGCTGGAGCAGCCTAGACATGGCGAGGCAAATATATCAAGACAAAATCGTCTTGGCAAAGGAGATTCGAAGCAACATTAACATTAGCCAACGTAGACGAGGATGGATGCTACAAAAAACCGCTGGAGGCTTCATGAAAAGAGTTGAAGACGCTGACGGAAAGTCGTTCAGTTTCGGCGACACACATCTGAGTTTCTCAAAGCCTGTTTTCCACGGAGAAGAAGACATCCCTCTTGGTTGGGTTCTCATGCTAAGTGTTGAGTATGAAGATGAAAAGGTAGTTCACGCGTCTGACGTTCAGGGACCAGTATTGAACTCGACACTTGAGATGATATTATCAGAGAAACCACAGCTAGTTTGCATCGGAGGTCCTCCACTATACTTAGCTGACTTCAGGGTGAGTCAACAGACTCTCGAAGAAGGCATAGAAAATCTCAGTAGGTTGGCGGAGAGCATCCCAATAACACTGATTGAGCATCATCTTCTACGGGACCAAGGCTGGAGAGAGTTTTCGAAGCCTGTGTTTGACGCTACCGAGAAGGCTAAACACCTGGTATTAACCGCCGCCGAGTTCCTCGGGAAGCCAAACAACTTCCTGGAGTACAGGAGACGCGAACTATACAGAGAGGATCCTCCAGATAAAGTTTTCATAAAGTGGACCAAGCTCCCGAGGATGAAACAAAAGCAGGAACCCCCTCCCCTATAGAGGACAAAACACGCAAAGCTCCACAACACACTATTAACACCCCTCTGGCATGAAAATCTGATTTCCTTTTATGTGCGTTCTTTCTGTTCACCTATTAGGCGAGCGATGACGACTCTGGCCCAAATGAAACATGTGATTTAGATCTTGAGTGCAGGAGCTCGCCTCTCCTTTTATGTCATTTCCTTAAATACAAAGGAAACCACATCATAAAAGACCGGAATCATCTGTCCCGAATTATGCTGCTACGGATGCCCCTTCTCCACTGTCGCCTGCCCAATAGGCATAATGCAAAACTACATCATGTTGAGACGAGTTCCCTTTTACCCTGCTGGGCGCTTGGAGTATACGGCGCTTCCCTCGACAGTTTTCTCTGCAGCTGGATCTGCCCATTCGGAACGATCCAAGAACTGCTGGGTAAAGTGAAAAAGAAGAAGAAAGGTCACTTGACTAAACTCAGAACACTGCCTGCGTTTTCACCAGCCAAGTGTTGAATCATGTTCTCTCTCATCCCAAACCACTCACTCAGTCCAGCCGCCACCTTGGCGTTTCTTGAAAATATAACCCTCAAGTACGGGAGATACTTTCTTATCGCCACCCTCGAGGATACATGGCACTTCGACCCGATCAGCAACCCGATCTCCTTCTCAAGCCTTCTCCTAGCCCCAGTACTGCTCATGAGTTTAAGCTTTTGAGAGAATAAAACACGTTTTGTGGGGTAACCATGCTCCCTCAAAAACGGTATTCCAGCCATCAAGTCAAACACATACTTCAATAACTTCCAAGCCTGACCGCTCTTTGCCCTCCTTAAGAATATGTCCGCCCTAGAAAGCAGCTCGTACGCCCTCGCCAAATCCTCGGGATCCTTAAACTGATACGGCAAGCTTTCATGAATACACAGCATCATTTTCTCGTATCCGATCGTCGACTCGTCCATAGCCTTCTTAGCGTCGACCCAAGTTTTTGCTGTAAAAAACCTCACCAGAGCATCAAAGGTTTGAACCTGCTCGTCACGGACATAAACGGAGACGTCGTTTGCCGTTAACGCCCTCCTTCCCATCGCTAAGACCTGTAGGTCGTTTACAGCAGCTCTCATATCCCCATCAGCGTTCAAGGCGATGGATTCCAGCGCATCTTCGCTTACCTCAATCTTTTCCGCTCTACATATCTCTCTTAAGTAAGAAACGATCGTTAACTCCTGGATCCTGTGGAAATCAACTAATACGCAATGTTGTCTCAATGTCTTAAGCTTCGGGTGCCAAGCGTCGTTCACAGTCAAGAAAACAGGGCAGTCAGCTTTCCTAATGACCTTGATTATCGCTCCGATTCCACCCCTGTCTTCACCCCCACATATCCCATCGACCTCGTCGAAAAGTATCATCCTCCCCCTAACCTTGGACTCGTACAAACCGTGATCCAAGGTCTGATGGCCGAGGCATCTTGAGATTTGCCTTTCGATCTGCTCACCTCTGCGGAAATCGCTTGCGTTAGTCTCGATCAACTCGCAGCCATAGTCATTTGCTATCGCCTCGACCACAACCGTTTTCCCCGTTCCAGCAGGACCACAGAGCAAAACCGCCCTCTTTCTCGGAGCCTCCTTCCCCCACATTCTTAGCCAATTCAGAATTTTCCGAACAGCTTCCTGGTTCCCTGTCACACGCCTCAGCGTCTTAGGTTTATATTTTTCGGACCAAAGAACTCTGGAATTCATCTGCTGCGCTCCTTACCCATCTCAGACCCGACTAGATCAAATTCGGCAAGCAAAGCACTAAGCTGAATTTCTTCATCCGTACCGCTAACGATTCTATAATCAGCTTCCCCAATTTTCTCCATCAGCTTCACCTTCCACTTCTCATCAAGCTTAGATCTGAGAACAAAGCGGTGGATCTGCCTTAGAATGTCGGTTCCAGAAAAACCCTCATCAATAAGTAACACCCTAAGCTTTTTCCTAGACTCGATGAATCTTCCATTCAACGCCAGTCCGACCATATCGGAGGCCTCCGTCGGCTTAACCCTGCCCACTACGCTGTAAACAGAATCGTAAGTTATCTTTCCTCCTATGGCTACGGCGGTCTGTAAAGTGTTTATGGCGCCCCTCATGTCTCCCCCTGCGATCTCTAAAATCGCCTCTATACCCCCATCCTCAACCTCTAAGCCTTCTTTCTCCGCAATATACAGAAGCCTACCCGCCATATCATCCCTGCTTAAAGGGGTGAACCTGAAGAGCGCGCACCTGGACTGAATTGGCTGAATAATGCGACCACTGTAATTACATATCAGACAGAACCTACAAGTCCTAGCAAACCTCTCCATAGTCCTCCTAAGAGCATGCTGAGCGTCACTGGTCATGCTGTCAGCCTCATCCAGGATGAGAATCTTGAAGGGCACATCACCTAGGCTAAGGGTCCTAGCAAAATTCTTCACGTCCGTTCGGATCACATCTATTCCCCTAGAATCGGAGGCGTTTAGTTCGAGGCAGCTTTCCCGATATTTTTCCTCACCGTAAAGGTCGCGGGCAAACGCCAAGATAGCGGCCGTCTTCCCCGTTCCTGGGGGTCCAGCAAAGAGTAAGTGCGGGATATCCTTGAATTTGAGCATGCTTCTTAAACGTGACACAACGTGCTCTTGGTTGACCATGTCTACAAGCGATCTTGGGCGATACTTCTCTGTCCACATCAACTCAGACATTCAGCTTTCATCCTCTTCCAATCGCATAAGCTTCCGTTGAGTTAACCACATTTTTAATTATCCTCTCGTTAAATCAGATCCATCAAACAGTTTCTCATGAAGGACTCAGGGCCTTTACAAATCCGTTTACAACGTCTTTAATAGACCTCAGCAGCGGGTTTCTTTCGTCCACAGGCGTCTCCATTTTTTCAAGTCTTTCTATCCTGAAGTATGTTGGTGGATGCGGATTCCAAGCTATCCACATCTGTGCTCTGTAGGCTGGCATCCTTTCAAACTTCAGCCTTCTAAACCCAATTTTTCTAAGCGCCTCAGCTAAGACCTTAGGTTGTCCAATCTTGATCGCTGATTCAAGGTCTGCCCTTGCCTCTAAAAACTTTCCAACGAAGTATATTGCTCCCATCACAATTGGAAAATAGATGAGCTGGAAAAAGAACACGAGGCGTGGCAACGTAAAGATGAGTGGGAACAAGACATATGCCCTAAATAGGTATTCTGAGGTGCTCAAGGCGAATAGTGTGAGGGGGTCTCTCCCCCTGAGATGGCTGAACTCGTGTCCTAAAACACTTAATACCTCCTCCTCCTCCAGTTGAGTGATGAGTCCTGTGGTGATGAGTATTGCTCCGTGACTTGGACTCACCCCGGTTGCAGCCGCGTTGGGCAGCATCGTGTTTGAAATGATTATTCTGGGAACAGGCAGGTTAAATCTCCCCGCTGCCTCCTTTACAAGCCGATAGACATCCACCTTTTTTGTAGACATGTTCTCTAAGTTACAGTCCAAACCGTATTTCAAAAACGTCTCCTGAGCAGTTCGACAGTTTAGCTCTTCTCCGATTGCAAGCGTTTTTTTATAGATTTCTTGCTTAATTTTCACCAATTGATCTATACCAAATCTTTGACGAAATGCCATATACTCCTTCTTGGGCAACTGATACTGCAAAATGTGGATGATCGGATTCTTTTGGCTGACGGTCCATTCTCCCAACCTTGCCATTATTCTGTCTGAGAAGAAAATAATGATCAACTGAAAAACAACGAGTATTAACGGTGCTAAGTAACCGAAGATGATGAAGATAAAAAAGTTGAGTGAAAGGAAAATAAGAAACAGGGGGAGCATGCTGTCGGAGAAGATTTTCCCTGTTGCTCTTTTACCCGCCGCCATCACCTTTTCGGGTACGACTTCTTCCCCCTCTCTCCAAGAAAAGTATATTGTTTTCCCTCTCACTTCTTCCTCAAAAAATTGTATGTTAATGATGATGTCTTCTCTCAGTCGATGAAGGATCTTTCCAGGCAAAGTTTCATCGCTAGGAGTCATCCTTAATAAAATCGGCTTCCTGGCCCACAACTCGACATTAACGTACCCTCGTCCCCGAGGTTCAACAAGCGTGAATGTAAGTACCCCATAGCCCTCGACTGTGATCCGATTAATGTTCTCAAAGTACTGCTGGTTTGGAAGCAAGTAACGACGGAAAATGAACTCAAGGAGCTCATTAAGATGCGCTGGAGTAACCTCTGTAGCTACTTCAAAGGTTTCAGTTAGCTCAGACATCACCACATACCTCAGCTCTTTTTGGTCTTTTCGTGAAAAGAAAGAACAATTGGAGATCTCTTTGCTTCCTTTTTCATATAGTAACAAGAGCCGTTAAATAAAGATATTAATTTTTACCATTATTTAGTAAAATAAATCGCCACGCTTATCTTCTCGTTTTTCACAATTCTTAATATGGTTCGGTGATGCCCCATTTGAGCAACAGTTTCCCGTCTTCGGTTAAAGACATAGACTTTGAATTTAAAAACACCCCTGTGAAAATCGTTATTGATAAAGACTTCCCAGAGATGAAAATCGTAGGAGAAACCATCGGGCCTTTAGGGAAGGGAACGGAGGCTGAGGTCAAGTATTGGGTTGCACTCGAACTAGTGAGAGCGGGGGTCGCCCACTTTCACAAGGCCGAATCGCTAAGCTTGACTTCACTTCAAAAGATTCAATGGAAAGAGACCATACAGCCCGGTAGGCAACTTTCCGCTATTCCTGAAAACTTCTACCCTAAAATACGAAGGTACATCAGTGAATTAAAAAGAAAATCAACAAAGGACGCATCTTACGCAAACGAGTTTAGTAAGGCTTTAAGGTTGGCTCAGGACATAGTTAACTGCAGGTTAAGGAAAATAGTTGGCCTCGCTGCGTCGCCCGGACAGACGGAGGCGATCTTGCAAAACTTATGTAGGGAAGAGAGAATCCTTTACAATTCCCTCCACACCATCATCTCTGAGTGGAGGTCAAAAATCCTATAGGTAGGCGTTTCCAAGTGACTAGTAATGAGTCTTTAGAGCCGATGGAGAGGCTCCAAAACTTCTTAAAGTCCTTTCTCTCAGAGGAAGGTGTCCCCATATACCGCCAGAGAATCTCCCAGATGGCCACAAGCGGATCGAAGTTTCTCTTGATAGATTTTGAAGACCTTCTAACTTTTGACGAGCCTCTCGCGCGGGACCTTATCGAAAAACCAGAAGAGTACTTGAAGCACGCAGACGACGCCGCTTGGAATCAGTTGAAGATCGAGGATCCTGAGTACGCTGAGAAGATAAAGAAGGTTAGGACAAGATTTAGGAATCTACCAGAGGCGGCTCCCTTAAGGGTATTGGGCTCAGAGCATATCGAAAAATTGATCATAGTCAACGGCATACTCGTCAGGGCTACACCGGTTCAGCCGATGTTGATAACGGCCGCGTTTAAATGTAGGTGTGGGAACATAAATTACGTTGAGCAGACGGGCGTTCTTTTAAAGATACCTCCCGTATGTGATAATCCTGCCTGCAGAAGAGCCGGCCCATTCGATTTTGTTGAAGACGAGTCGACCTTCATTAACTCGCAGGAAATCCGTATTCAAGAGAGGCCTGAAGACCTGCCGCCAGGACAGCTGCCTCGTTGGATTGACATCAGACTTTTCGAGGACATCGTTGACACAGCTCGGCCAGGAGACAGAGTGTCTGTTGTAGGTATAGTCAGACCTGTCCAACAGTTTCTGTCAAGACGTGGAAGACTGAGAACATTCAACCTCAGCCTAGACGCGAACTTTATTGAAGTCGCTGGAAAGGAACACGAAATAGTTCAGATTTCACCGGAAG
>Ga0224501_10005129_pt1 | contig 10337 bp, 6 predicted proteins | sample SF_Oct11_sed_USG_4_FD_169105 | JGI IMG/M metagenome (GOLD analysis project Ga0224501, IMG submission 169105) | Sediment microbial communities from San Francisco Bay, California, United States - SF_Oct11_sed_USGS_8_1 | ecosystem: Environmental > Aquatic > Marine > Sediment | place: USA...
CCTGTTACTGCCTTGTGGTCAACGACGCCTTCAACGATCACCGGTGAGAAAACGTACCAGTAGGTCGCAGCCCCAACAGAGACCGCAGCAATAATGACCACCATGATCAGTATCCTTCTGTTCAGTATCATCTCCTAGCACTTCCTCCCTTGATGTGATTAGCCCACTCTACTTAAGTCTAGCTAGCTAGAGCTTTCTCAAGCTGAAGAGTTGCGAACCTACGGCTTTCTTCGTGCGGGAGAAGGATAGACTGAAGCAGCTAGTTGAGCTCTCTATACTGAATCAAGGCAAAGAGACAGACGCATGTTTAGAGATTAGGGACGACTCTGAAGGCACCAGTCAAAGCCTTCGGAATATCCACAGTCAGAGTTGAGAACCTGATGGTTACATGGCGGTTCCTCCACATGGATCTGGCTTTACAGCTCTGGGGATTGGTTGATGAGCCATCGGGAATCCGACATAACATTACGTTCAGGAGCAACGAAGATCAGGACAATTTCACATAATCAAAATACGCTTCTATCGACCCCCCACAAGTCTCAACAAAAGGCTGAATTAGATGGCTCTTCTCTGCAGTCCAGAAGGGGTCAAAGCCGCGCTGGAAATCCTGCATGTATCTTCTCAAATCCACATCGATCTCAATCCACTCATTGATCCGGATTTCTTCGGAGTCAAGCATTGCCGCTGAATAGTGATATAGATTCTCTGTGCCGCCTCCATAGTGCAGCTCCCTACACCTCAACAGAATCTCATCCTTCCTCGAGTATCCTATCTGCCCTTGTGTTGTGTTAGTTACATAGAATAGGTTGGCACAGAACACCCACGAGTCTCCCACGGGTGCATCGGCACTATAGTCTTTGCCTCTTACAGATCCCCTTATGTCTATGCCCACTGTCACCCAAGTGAAACCACAATAGGTAGTATCCGCATCAATGTTAAAGGTCCAATTAACAATTTTGAATCTGACTCTAAGTCTATGAGGTAAGCCTTCTTGTCTAAGCCTATCCTTGTCAACCAATTCTGTGGCACTATAGTAGCCACCTTGTTTAGGGATTTGCCACTGCTCTGGGAAAAAACCCTGCACACAAGACGCCGAATAGATGGTGTCTCCTCTCGTGTCATTTATGAGACCATGATATTCCCCATCTGCAAACTCCGTTATGTAGTCTGTAGAATTCCCAAGGTGCCACCCCGTGACTACCCAATTCGTGCCCTTCAGCTCTCCATCCCAATTCCCAGCAGGAACGTCCTGAAAGTTAGGGGCTTCAAGAAGGAATTGCCATAGAATCAAAGTGAGAAAGAGAATGATTAACCAAAACAATAACTTGGGTTTCGTTGCCGACACACCTATCGATAGGAGGAGAGAGGATTTAAGGGTTCTTTAGCCTTCTTTCGAGAGAACACAGACACAAAGAAATGATTTCGCAAGTGTTCTAGAATATAGAATTATATGTAGGTGTCTTGAAGCTTTTCTATAGATGGTGACTGTTGACCATACCAGCCGATGTTGTCCCGTCTCAGACTTGGTTGTATTCTTTCTTGCCTTTGGCAATAGTCGGCGCCATAGTCTTGGGCTTCATCTTCCTGATTGTGCTCGGTCTCTTAATAGGTAGACGTGTGACGATGACCATGAGGACCGGTGGAGCAATCGCCCTGACTTTGGCTTCAATCATTCTTCTGTCCGGACTCTGGTGCATGGTCCTCTCGCCGACGATGACCTATTCCGAGACCAAGGACAGTTTGTACCGCCAGCTGTCAATCGGCGGCCTAGAGAGCTGGAGCTACCCCATCAACGTCCAAGTTGATGACACATTGATGACTTATGTAGATGGGATAAGAGTCTACAATGATTCAGGAAGAATCTTCAGTTTGTATGTTTACGGTCCAGATGGCGACACAGTGTGGTCTGAGATCAACACCACATACGCCCATTTCGACATGAAAGCTCTGAAGTCAGGTCAATACAGGATCGAAGTGCGAAATCCAAATCAGAGCACTGTCGGATGCAATGTACAGGTCACAGTAAGTGCTGAAGTGACTCACCGTCCGCTTGAACCGCTGGGACAATGGCTGTCTCTCATCTCACTTCCGATATTCGGTTTGGGAATGTGGGCCTCCGGACTATTCACGATCATGCGGAAACATAGCTACTCGGAGCAGCAGAGCCAATAGCTTGCTTTTGAGAGAACCGACGAAGATGATGACCCCAATCGGTTGTCACGTATAGACGCCCAGTTCATAATCTTCTTAAGGATTGTTCCTTCACAAAGATCTGACCAGAGAACCCTATCAAGAGGGAAAGCAAGTGTCAACTAGTAAGAGTGTTCGGTCTTTTCAACACTTGAAACCGTGCAGCGCAGCAATAATGACTTTCTTGCTGATATCTTCTGTTTTCTCGCCGTTCATGCACACCGCTTCCGCTCAAGAACGAGCAACTGTTGAAAGGCATGGTGGATGGACTGCCATCAAAACTGACCTCATAACCGTTATGATCCCAGCTCAAGGACAATACCCAATGTTCCTATGGTGGTATACGGGACAAAATGACACAGTGTACGCCGTACACTACAAAGGACTAGTCGAATATTACCTGCCGCAGGGAAGTCCCTTCACCCACAGAAGAGCGGCTGACTTGGCAAACCTTGCGACTGAATTCTTCCAGGAGAGACAAGAACTCCTGCAGCAACAGTTCAGAACATTCGAAGCTCTGAGGATATACCTTAGAAATGTGACCGAAGTGGTTCCCCAGCTGGGCGGGATCTTCGGAGGTGTCCTGCTGGACAACGTTGATAGATCTGTTCTCCTAGCTGATAACATCAAAGAGAAAATGGTGGTCATCGCTGAAAGAGCAGAAGAAGCCGGCGAAGTCGAGATCGAGGAGAAAGCACTAGACGTTGCAGTTCAACTGGAAGACCTGAAGTCGGAACTAGGGGAGTTGAAAACTGAAAGTTCCCCGATGAGAATCACGGAGATCGCGGGGGACGTTCGGCAAATCTACAATGACACAAAGGATCTCGCAGAAGCTGTAGTTTCAACTGTCCAAGCAAACATCAAAGAACGTGCACTTGAACTCAGGCGTCTCTACCTCATCGTACAAGAACTTAAGGAAAGACTCCACCCACCGATCTTTCCATTCTTCAACGGCGTATGGGAGCTCATACTCCCTCAGGCGATCACTGACTCGAATGGAGAAGAGATCGGCCTATCTTTCGCTTTCAAACTGAAGGAGGTCCGCAATCCAGTCTGGAAATTCGCCGAAGACAAGATCATGATAAAATGCAGGTTCTACTACGTGCCCGTTCAGGAGTCCTCCGCTGAATTAGTCTACAAGGTCGGAAGGGGAGAGATGAAGATGGACTTCCAAATCGATGGTTGGGACTGGAACATAGACGAAGTGACCAAGACTGTTAACGAGTTGAGGAGCGCCGGGATAGACATCACGGCACCTGACATTGAGAGAGCAGGTCTCGCACTCTGGGTGGATCTCACTTCCGCCAAGTTCGACAGGGTTAGAAACGTCAGGAACGTGGGTGAAACCTTCGAAGAGATAGGAAACACGACAAGCTTGAAGAAGGCCGCTGAAGAGGTGCTGGAGAGCGCACGAGACTTGACGGAAGCCGTAAAAGAGGGATACGAAACTCTAACCCAAGCAATAGCGGAAGTCGAAAGAGAGATCGCAGCAGACTCAACCGATCGGGCCGAGGTTCAGGAAGAGATTCTCAAAGTGATAGACAAATCCCTAGACAACGTCGTCGACAGTCTACTTGATATGAAGAGATTAGTTGCTGAAGCCCTGTCCTGCCTTGAGGACACTTCCGGTGCTGAGACATATGAAGAACTTGGGAACGACTTGACAGTGGTGGCAGACCACGCCGTTGAGAGGCTCAGATCCATAAACGAGACCCTATCAAGCCTACTAGACGTCCAAGACGGCTCAGTGGTGAAGGAGACACTTACAGCCGTGTATCGAGAGTACAAAGAAACTTTCGAAGAGCTAAGAGAATCGGCACTCACAATAGCCAATAGGCTGCGGAGTGAGCTAGAAAACTTGGCCGCAAGATTAGCCGAAAGGGCAAGAGCGACGAGGATAAGGATTGAAGACAAAACCATAACCCTAAGCGATCGGCTTGAAGAAGACGAAAAACCGGTCAACATCGGTGCCAAGATCGGTGAGGACTTGAAGTTAGGCTTTGCCACAGACGATGGTTCACTTGCAGGCTGGTTCAAGTTCGTCAATGCCTCCAAGGTTACATACCCTGACGGTGACGTCGAGAACCATCCAGTTAGAGCAGCCTACATAGAGGCTGGCAACCACCTGCGTCTATACATGATCTACCCCTACTTCGACGATGCTACACTCGAACACGACCCAAGCATTGGCCTCGATGTAGAAGAAACAATAGGCCCAGAAGCACAAGAACCAAAGTATACCGTGACGCCGCCGTCAGGCGACGAGATAATGCCATCATCCGTTGAAACGGCGGTTCAGCAGGCTCTACCGACCACAACAATCGTAACCACAGCCGTGGCAGTAGCTTTGGTGGTCGTCGCAGCTGTCTTCTACCTTAGAAGACGATGAAGCCCACCAACCATCCTACCCTTTTTTGACGCAACGGGATAAAGCCTATTGGGATCTTGACTGGACAGAGCAACTGACTACACAGTACCGTGACTTCTGAGTGTCTACACTTTCTAGATGTCAATTTCTAGAGTTGCCACGAGGAACTTGTAAAGGGAGAGTGCTGAGTCCTTGTCCATTGTCAATCCGCGTGTTGATCCTAGGAAGCAGACGCCGTCGATTCCCCGTTCCTTTGCAAGGCCTAGAAGAATTCCTGATGCTCCGATTATCCTGTCGCCCGGATAGATTGCCGCGCCTTTCTCCATGAAGTCTTGGGCGATCTTCGTGGATGTTGCTGCAACATATATCTCCTTCTCAAGCTTGGATTCCATTGCCCCGCCTAACGTTACAATGAATTTGCACCCATAATCAGAGACAAAGTCCAAGGCTTTTCCGCATACCTCATAATGTGCGAGTATATCCTCCATCGGCGGCTGGGCATCCCCGGTCAAGATTATGAAGTCTCTCTCTTGTGTCTCTGAAGCGTAGAATTCGTATCTCGGTGGTCGGCAGATTCCTTTATCGTCTATCAAGACATAATCAGGGAATGAAGGTGAGTACAGTTCAGCGAAGAGCCCCGCCTTTGTGGATTCTGTAAGTAAGTGAGCTGCAATCTTCCCTACGTTACCCAGACCTGGGAGCCCACAGATGAGTGTTGCGCTCTCCAGGTCCGGTTGATATAGGACGCGTATGTACGGTTCATTCATTGGCTCAATCCCTTTTAGATTCCAGTGGTCTTAGACATTAAATAGCTTTGGGGATCAGATCAGCTGATCTGTGGGTGTGTCGCTTCTCGTAGTCTGTCGACGCTGATCTCGAATGCTGCTGCGGGATTCTCTAGTTTCCAGTTCTCAAGCACCTTCGGGTGAACCTCTCCTATTATGCCCGCCTTTCTGTTGTTTATGGCTATCTCGCCGACCCTTCCATCTACGAAGCTTTTATGCTCTATCTCCTCAAGTTCATATTGAATGCCCAGGTTTAGAAGGACAGCGTCGAGCAGCGACTTCATCTCTGTGAAGCTTGCGTTCGAGTGAATCGTGATTGAGGCGAGCTTCTCTACATCTTCCGTCTTGTTCTCCTGATCTTCATCAGAAGTGACGCAGTAACCCACTTCGAAGATTCTTTGAGGATACCCAACATGGGTGTTCTTGCTGAGGAGTTCCATTAGACTTGGGAGAAGCCAGTTCCTCAAACATGTCATGGAGAGGATCTTTGGGTTTGCCACTTCAACAACTCCTTCGTTTTCTATGTTCATCTTGGCAAATAGGGTATCTGAATTGCTCATTGTGAAGGTTAGGACCTCCTGGAAGCCGAGGCCGACCATGACCTCTCGGATGAGGTTGCGGAGCCTACCTTCAGGTGATGTTCCGCCGATGGTTGATAGCTGGGGCCATCGAGGCGGCACTCGGTTGAGGTCATAGGCTATTGCGATGTCCTCGATCACGTCAACTGGATGCATGACATCTACACGATAGCGGGGGACCTCGACGGTCACTTCGGTCTCATGGATGTTGGGAACTCCGAAGCGTGCCCTTTCGAGGAGATCTCTGATCTCTTGTGGTTTCAGGTCCATGCCTAGGACTGTCTTGATCTCCTTCGTGGTGATCTTCAGGGTCTCTGTCTTCAGTCTGGGTGTCCGCGTCTCCTTGATCCCGCCGTAAGGATAGTGGATCTTCGCCGAGTACATGCTTCCTCCTCGATCTGCTAGCGATAGCGTAATTATGGTCAACGCGTTGAGGACTGTGTCATGTGCGGTTCCTGTCACCTCGATCAATACGTTCTTGGTGTTCTCGGTGAGCCTTCCGAGATCGTTGGAGTTTATGATCGGTGGGAAGGACAGAACGTCGTGTTTAGAGTCCATCAGGATTGGCCAGACGGAGTAGGGACGGACTATGTGACCATATTCAATCCCCTTTGGGTGCTTATCTAGGATCTCCTCGAGCGTCAGCTCCTCCTCGAACTCAAGAGGCGTAAACCTAACCTCTCTCGGCTCTGCGACGCTGTAGCGGAGAGGAGGGGTGATCAAGTCGAACTCGTAAAGGCCTATTGAGGTTCTCTTTCTATGCCTTCCATACGTCTCGTCCAACTTGTCTTGGAGGCGCATAATCTCCCGAATGAGAGTGTCACTGACCTGTACGCCTTTCACCACTGAGCAGGCTATGTAGGGACGGATCTCCTTAAGCTTCGGGTCAACGTGTACCTCGACACCTGAACTTCCTGCAACCCTATAGTTCTTCAGGCCTTTTTCGATGTTGAGAAACCCTTTCAATGCTCGAGCTACGCCTTCGGTGCACCACAGGTCTGGGCGATTCGTATCCTGGAGTTCTATGTGGAGTTCGTTATGTTCTAAGAGTTTGACCTCGCCCTTCACATAAGAGAGTATGCCGTTCAATTTCTCAGAATCTCTAGGCAGGTCGACGCCGAGCAGGCACTCCAGATCTTCAAAGTCGATCTCTATTGTTGGCAACCTAGATCATCCCCCTCTGCCTCAGCCAATCTAGGTCTTGGGTGAAAAGGTATCGGATGTCGTCTATTCCAGCCCTCATCATGAATAGACGCTCCACGCCAAGTCCCCAAGCCAGCACGGGAACGTTGATGCCTAGTGGCAGCGTAACCTCTGGCCTGAATATTCCTGAGCCGCCGAACTCCATCCATCCGTAACCCTCTTTGTAGGCGTGCAGCTCCACACTGGGCTCCGTGAATGGGAAGTAGCCCGGGTTGAACCTTATTTCGTCGGCCTCAGCGATCTCCAAGGCGAACTTCTCTAGAATGCCCAGCAATTCGTGTAGAGTCAAGCCTTCACCGACCACTATGCCTTCGAGCTGGTTGAACTCTGTCAGATGGGTCTTGTCCACTACATCAGGTCTGTAGCACCGAGCGATAGAGAAGTACTTGCCTGGGATTTCTAGTTCTTTGCTGAGCAAGGTTCGGACGCTGACTGGGGTTGTCTGGCTTCTCAATACTAGGCGTCCAGCCTCACGCGTTGAGAACTTGTATCCCCAGCCTCTCGAACCGGTTTTCCAGCCATTTTCATGTGTTTCCTTCACATTGTTCAGGATCTGCTTGTACGAAGTGAGGTCGCCGTGTGTAGGCGCCTTGATGAAGTACATGTCATGGATCTCTCGTGCTGGGTGATCTTGGGGCATGTATAGGTTGTCGCAGTTGAAGAAGCTGAGCTCAACTATCGGTCCGGTCATCTCCTTGAAGCCGAAGGCAACAAGCTTCTCCTTCACCTCATCCAAGAACATCAGATACGGATGTTTCTTGCCAGGCCACACCCTTGCCACAGGAGCTCTGATGTTGTACTTGCGGATGTTCGTCTCGCGCCATAGGCCTGTCACAATTAGCTCGGGTGTGAGCTGACTGATCTCCTCGACAACCTCTAAGCCTCTTTTTGCTGTTCTCCACCCTTTCTCTGTGAGCTCCAGCTCTCTCAAGGTATCCTCATCGATCTCGATGATCTTTCTTCTCTTCAGAAGAAGGAACGTCTCCCGTGGTTCCTTTTCCAGCTCTTCCAGAATCAGAGATCCTTCTCTATCGAGGGCGGACAGCAGCTTCTCATCTGGCTCCTCGGGGGGTTCGCTTAAGAGTCTGATTCTCCCGGTCTTTCTCTCAACCTTTGCCCAGCCCTTTGTGGCGCACCACCCTAGGGCTATCGGTGAGAGGTCTTTGTCTAATGAAGCTTCGCTGGTAACTGTGTCGATAGGCGCTTCTCCGCCCAGCTTTTTCAGGGCTTTTATGAGTCGCCTTTCTGGAAGTCCGTTCTTGGCATAGTCTTTCCCCTCATTGTTGAGGTTGATCTTGGTTCTCTTCGTCTCGTGGGATTTCACTAGGTCCTTTTCGCCTAGGGACATGGCTGCACGCATAACGCCTGCATGAGCCAAGCCTGTGGTCTCAACTATCTTGTCGACGGAATCGCGTCCGCCTGCATCTCTCAAAGCGATCAGGGTCTTCAGTTCATTCTCGCGTAGCTCAGACAATGATCTGACCTCCATCACAATTGCTTGATGTGCAAGCTGATGAAGATGAGAAGGATTTGAACGATCCTGAACAGGTCACCTCTGCCGTGGACAAGAGTTCAGAAGTCGACGCTAAGCAAATTGGCAGGGCATCCCTTCCACCATCTTCCTAACCCTTTGGCACAACGCTTATTTATTCTTTTTCTTGAAAGAGCCTCAGCCTCTAAGTCCCGAACTTTCAATGAGGGAATCATTCAAGGTAGATTCCTGGCCTTCTAGGTCGAGCTCTCCTAGCCCGATCTGCCGGATCGTACTTCCCCAAATCATCCGTTCGGAACACATGTACTTCGTTGTAGCCAAACTGTCTACTTAGAAATTGTCTGGCAGTTCTGAAGTGATGGAATTCCTCTTCAGAAACCGTATAAAGGAACAGCCTTTCTCTGCGTCTGGTCAACTCAGATATGCGCTTGATGTCCTCCATCGTTCTCTTCAGGATTTCTTCCAGCCCAATCAGCTTTGTGTCGATACCTTCCTTTCCAGCTTCAGGCCAAATCGCTGTAGAGATGAACGGTTGTTCGCCCAGCCAACGCCGAGTTTCCTCGCATATGTGAGGAATGAAGGGAGCCAGAACCTTAAGCCAAGCCACAATGAATTCTCTGCCGATCGGTCTATTACCGGTTCTTCTTCTATACCAATCGATGTCATTCCATATTCCAAAGAACGCTGTGTCAACGGCTTTTCTGATCTCTCCCTGTTCCATGAAACCTGTTATTTCCTGTATTCTCAGGTTGAAGACTGACTTCAGCCACGTTTCCACAAGGGACTCTCTAGCGTTCTCCAAAGTCATGATCTCTTTCATCAGATTCTGAAAGCGCTCAAGATGTCTCTGGTACACGCGACATTCTTCATCTCTCCAGTCAAAGTCCCGCCATTGATTGGACCCATGTAAGAGATAGAATCTTACTGTGTCAGTTCCCAACGTTTCTAGTGTCTCATCGAGGAAGACCACATTTCCAAGGTGTTTGGACATCTTCTGTCCATAGGCTACTAGATGCCAATTCACAAAGATTCCTTTGGGCCAGTATTTCTCAGGGAAGATGGCGATATGAGTGAATATAAAGAAGGGAAAATGAACAGTCTTATGCTCCTTTCCACCAGCGTTCAAATCTACTGGGTACCAGTAATCGAACTCCTCTCTGATCCGTCTTAGTAGCTCTTCTGAAATCCTGATTTTCTTTGCCACTTCAGCAGGTGAGCCTTTACCCAGGAATATGAAATCGAAGAATTCGTCTGTCAACTGATCTTCTCGAACAAAGCCAGCATTTAGATACTTCGTGACGATGAAAAAGGCCATATAGATCGTGGAGTCAGACAGCGCCTCAATCACCCATCCTTCCTCAAATGGGAAAGGAGTGCCCAGTCCTCTTCGTCTAACACATGGACGTTGGGCCAACCAGTCGACGATGTTCGGAAGCTGTTTCTTGTACTCAGGAGGGAAAGTCTTGATATTCTCTATGCATTTCTCTGCTTTCTTCTTCCAGTCTGAATCCGCATAGTTGATGAACCATTGGCCCTTAATCACCTTGATCGTGATCTCGGCTCCACACCGGCAATAGATAGGCTTCGTAGATAATTCAAGGACGATATCAGAAGCTTCAGTCTCCGCCAAGAATTCCTTGATAGCTTCTCGAGCTTGGATAGTTCCCATTCCGCCAAACTTTTCAATCGAAGGGATCATTCTGCCTCTGTTCTCTCTCTTG
>Ga0224501_10005130_pt1 | contig 10333 bp, 9 predicted proteins | sample SF_Oct11_sed_USG_4_FD_169105 | JGI IMG/M metagenome (GOLD analysis project Ga0224501, IMG submission 169105) | Sediment microbial communities from San Francisco Bay, California, United States - SF_Oct11_sed_USGS_8_1 | ecosystem: Environmental > Aquatic > Marine > Sediment | place: USA...
CGCCCAGAAAAACACCCCGCCGGCAGTGAGGCTCGAACCTGCAATCCTTAGAATGCAGAACCAAGGTTTTTACCAATTGAGCTATCCTGGCCACTGGTCCATGCTAGTGATTAAATAAATGGCTTTTTGAATGCGCAAATGAATGCACTTACCGCACTTGATATACACAATGCTGTGATCTTACTGTGCATAAAATCAGGGGGATAGAAATCTAAGATAGATTCGGGAAGAAGAACACCTAGTGATCAAAATTCCCCCCTCACCACAGCGCCTCTTCAGTGAGCTTTTACGGTCACTTGCAGAGAATTCGGCTACTTTTAACGAAAAGGAAAATATGAAAAAAACTGTAGGGTGATCTTGACCCTTACCCACTGATTGCCATGGTTGTTTCCTCCATTTCTGCAGATAATTTTTATTAATGATTGTTCTACTCAGGCATTACAAATCTACATTTGGATAACTTGGATAACTTGGATAACTTGAACTGCAGGGGACCACCCAGTGACATAAAGGACCTTCCTTTATGTCACTGGACCACCAAAAAGTTTGAGTTATGACAAGTTATGAGCTATGCTCTCCTTTTGCATTAGCCATGTGGCCACCGTAGTGAGTCCATTTCGCTGTAGTGTGTTCCATTTCCTGGCTAAACTTTCTAAAATTTGTGAGATTTTCTTCTCAATGAAATTAAGCTTGTTACACAAGAATGTAACCATATCCAGCCACAAAAAAGGTAATTTGATGACACTAACTGCAGTTGATCAGTTCAGAGTTATGACTAAAAGTTCCCAGCAAAATATCATTAGTCAGGCAGGGACGATGAAACTTGGTTTGAGTTAAGCAAGTTTTCGAGTTATCCGAGTTTCACCGTAAATTTTCTACACCTCCTAAATTTTAGTCTACAGGACCACTCCCCACTGGGGCTGAAGGATTTTTCAACAGCCCTCTCTATTCCGCTAGCTGGGGGTGCATGGGTACCCGGCTCTATTCTGAGCTGGGGAAGGCGAAGACGGTCAGGAAAAGGAGTGGCACCATGCCTCAGTTACACTGTTGCCGGTACAAGTTGGCTCTCTCACAGCTACTTCCCCACACAGCCATTTGGTAAGAGACAACTTTTTTGCACTCAAATATTATTATTTCAGTGGTGAGAAAGAAGACTAAAGTTTCTTAGATTGAGAATGGTCCACTTCCACAGCAATGGTTTACTTATGCATTATGATACTCTCCTAGCCCATTTGGGAATGGCAGTTTTCCGTCCTATGGCCGGTGTGTGCTATAGAGTTACCCTCTATGGAGAAGACAGCTCTATGCGGCATGCCCACTCAATTACAGTACATAATTTTCTGATTATCAAATGTCTAGGGCACACACAGCAGAGCTTCTATTTTCGACGCCGTATGAACTGTACAATTGAAGCAGTAATGGAGACGTTTGTATGAAGGCATTTTAGATGAGCGCAAGAACTTTACCTTGAAGCTGAATAACATTGGCCTCGAGCACAGCGGAAGTAAGGTTGGATAAATGAGTAAAAAGTTGATCAGCTATAATGAGGTGGGTTTCCGCTCCATCCCGACCCTTCTCTCCAGGAGGTCCTTGAATACCAAAGAGACACATTCTGATTTATTAGGCAGGTTATTACAGTTTATAATTCGATAGCATGGATTTAGATATTTATTCTAAATCTATGACCTACACACATTGTCTGTCTCATCATAGGCGCCACATGGTTACGCTTCAGGCAACAACCTGAACACTGACCATGAGAGTTATCGTGTGATAGCAACTTGGAATGTATGAAGTGTACAGTCGATGACAGTGTCAATCGAAGTCAACTCACATTATATCAGACTGTTGACTAACTCGTAATTCAAGATTGAAAAGGTCAGATATGGGCAATTGAGTGTAGGGAGAAGAGCCAAGCAACAGGCATTACTTTGTGTACACATTTCTAGCCAAGACCTGCATGTCGTTTGCACGAGGTGACAGACGGATCCCCAACGACTTGGACAGTTTTTAATCCTCACCTGCTCCAAGAAAGCAGACATGGATACGGCCACAACAACATGGAAACACAGATATACGGATGCAAAAACAGTCGCACAGACAGACGTGTATAGATACAAATTATTAACTGACAAAATTGAGACTATGATCAGCCCTTACAACAAGACGATGCAGTAAGATTTACCTTGAGGTCCAATAGAGCCTGTTTCTCCTTTTGGGCCTCGTTCTCCCTTAGGTCCTACGGAAAATAATACAGAGTTAGAGCAAAGATTTCAATCTGCTTGCACCCGTGTGTCACGTAGAGAAGGCAACTCTATGGAAAGGCTTCCTTTATTTGATTTCGGGATCCTTAACAGCCGAGGCTGCATGACTGATGCTTAGTGCATTAGTGAGTAATCACCAAGATGACTCACTCATTCATTTGCAATCAATCATGAATGCCGATTAAATGAAATGACCCTGGTGAAATGAATCAACCAATGATCATCATATTATATCAGACCTCCCTGTCAAGCCCTCCCCGATTGAAACTAAGTCCAGCTTCGATTGGCTTTCTACTTGATGACCAGCAGTTTTCAATGCAAGCAATCTGTCAGATGCCTGACCAGTATAGACTTATACAGCCAATCAAATTGGGTTGAAATGTATTGCAGGGAGGGGGGGGGGGGGGGGGGGGTGGGCATAAGCCAGTGCATGACATAACGTAACCCTCTATATTACTGCATAACCATGGTTCTTTTATAATTTCCTCCAAATCACCGAGTGACTATTTCCTTCTAGAGCAAGCAGTGCGATGTCTTTTGAGTGAACAGCATTCAAAAACAGACGTGTTGACACATTTTAGTTACGCATTAGTCTAGTGCAATGGAGTGGCAGATCCAGATATGAGTGTGTATTGCTCTGTAGCCCGTGAGTGAGCAATTACATTAACCAATGGATGGGGGTGTGTTTGAGTCAGAGACAGTGGGAGATGATCTGGTTTAATGTCCGAAATCCCATTAGTTGCCCCTGTTTTCACTTTGCTTTTTAAGGGTCGGGCGTCTGTCTCAAGCGAGAGTCTAACCCATGGTTTGACAAGGACGCAGTATATAGTGAAAAACACCTATAGGGTATATTATGTTTTGACCCACCTCTGAGAAGACTACTCCATTTTAAGTCAAAGTTTACAGAGCCGTGATTGCATTCGGCCTCGACCCAAGCAGTGCTGCCTGTTATGGCCACATCCTCCGGAGAAGATGATGAAAATCTTTTCTCCGATCTAATTCCTGTCCCGATCTAAAGCAATACGCATCAAATGCTTGGTTTATACCTACCTAGTTGTTTATTAATAGGCAAACAATCAATGACACACTTCTTTTTTCACCCATTGTCTGCACATGGTTTGGTTTAGACCTTCCTGCTCGATGTCTACAGGTTGTGTGGTGCCATTTGGGGGAAATTGAGCCATTTTTTGCCGCACCGCGCAGCACTAATGGGCAGAGTGTGATCAGCCAGGGATAATCCCTTGAAATACTCCACCGCGGCTAGGAATTAAATCCGGGCCACGGAGAGGATAGACAGGGAGACACATTGATTCTCCCACTGATCTATCATGACTGACTGACTAGGCTCTTTACCTGGCTAAAAGTGTGGGTATGGAATGGGACTTTTTTGGTTGAAGGGATCCCAGAAAAAATTCAATGTGCTAATGGCCAGACGGATGATCACAGTGGTTGTATTGGAGATCGCAGCAAAAGTGATATATCTGTTTTGATCTAGAGTCAACGCCATGTTGGATTTCACTTTGAGATTTGGATAGTAAACCGACCGCGTAGAAACCAAAGAAAATTAAATTGGATGAAAAAATCCCCTTCAGTTAATAACGAGTCAGGATCTCAACACTAATAGCGGAACAATTAGGACTGGTAAGGTCAGGGCAGGGTTTGACTCCAGATCCTTGCCCACCTTTTGATTTCATCCCAACTAGTTTTCACCAAGCTTGTGTTACTATGGCTCGGCTAAAATGCTAAATATACACAGAGGGTTCAGCATCAAAGGAAGCTTGTGGTTAAATGGAAGTGGCAAATATCAGAATAAACTTCCCACGACTGCATGGAATGAATATGAGAACCATGGAAATGACTGACCAAAAATGAGGCTTGTTCAAATAGGTTATGAGAAAATGAAATGCAGGATTAAAAAATGATGAAGAAGATTGAAAATGAACCCAAGACGCTGAAAAATCAAAAAATTCATAAAACGAAAAACAGACTATCTTTACACACGGCTCCTCAAAGTGCATCAGTTGAGAAAACAAAGCATGTTATTCTTACCGTTAGAGATGGGTCTTGCCATTCCCATCCCCATCGTGAAATCGATAGCCTTGAGAAGGTGAATAGAATTTTAGCCACATCCTGAGGGAGTTCAATGTCCCATCGGCAAGTCCAACCCTGAGCTCTGTTCCATACTATCCTACCAGTGAGCTCCCTGTATGTTCCACAACTTTCCCCTGTATAATATTTGCTTATAAGTTACAAGTAGCTATTTGAATGTTTGGTCATGATAGCTCAGCGGTAGAATCAATTGTATCTCACTGTCTGTATGTCCTCTCCATGCCCCGTACCCCGAGTTTAATTCCCACGCAGCTGTGGCGGGGTGTTTCAGAGAGTATCCTCCTCACCGCCGACCACACTCTGCGAACCCGTTCTGAGGGAGCATGGCAGAAAATGACACAATCTCCGCCACTGGGGGAGCAAGGGTGCAAGGCTGCACAGCTTGGTACCAGTTCAAAGCCCGGGTAAAAAGAGGAAGTGTACCGAGAGGAAAGGCACTCATTGTAAAAACAATGGCGAACTCTTATGATAACCAGCTGTTTGACTAAAATACTTGCAAGGTTACAAGAATTGTTAATTCTCAACCATTTGTAACTTGCAACCTGACAGCTGTGATGGGGCCATGAAAATCTCATTTGGTAAATTAGTTTTCACAATGTCTAAAAATGTTGGAAATGTCAACAAAGTTTTAAACATTTCAATGTTTAAAATTGGTCAAAATAACGGTACGTGTTACGCCTCATCAGATTACATCATGTAGTTTTATATAAATATATGATTGACGAAAAATGTTGTGAGTGATTGACTGAGACATTAGTTCAAAGACTTTTACACTGAGGGAACACAGAGGCTTGCACAAAATCTTCCAATGAAGCGCCTTGGGACACACTGAATCAATGACTTAGTATAGGCTAATTTCTGCATACCCTTGACGCCTGTCAACATACAAACATATAAAGTCCCTATACCAAAAATCCACCTTACGATATTGAATGGCCATCTATTTCTGACACTCTTGTATATAATATTTACCCGCCGCAAGCTGTAGTGAACTCGTAGCAACTAGCAGAAGCAGAAGAGAAGACCACCATCCTGTCCGCATCATGATCAGCTCACAAATGCTATATCTCATCTATGCCAGGCTCGTAGTCAGTCAGGTGGTAAAGTGTGGTAAAGTAATTGAAACCAACTGAACGGCATTGTTTAGGGGAGCTCCAAGAAAATTCCCTCAGAAGTACCCAGTCTGTGCTTAACTCTATGACCTATGACCTAATGCCTTAGGTTAATAGGATAAATTAGAAAAAATTCCCATCAAGAGTTAAATGAAATATATGATACTTGCATACAAGATGTGTTGTACATTTTGAGCGATGTGGTCTTTTTCCTCCATGGAGCAGCGATGGCTTCACTCGCGTGCATCGAGTTGTGAGTTCCAATCACAGAAAGGCAAATGGGGGTAACAGGAAGAACATTCAATCTCAATTCGCTCCAGGACACTGCAAAAAATACAGGGAGATAACTCCATGACCCCATTCAGGAAAAATAATGCGGAGTGTAAACGGAAGCAGAATGAATCGGGATCTCACAATGGCAAATTTTGAAAATGGTTTTCTGATCCACAAAATTTGCGATGTCTTCATGTTTTGTAATGGAGACCATTTCAGACCTGCTTTACCCTCGTAAAACAAATAAGATGAATCCTTTCCCTATATCGAAAGACAATGGTAGTAACAGCAGTTTTACTAAATAGCCCATAGGAGTGTAATCCTAGTATATGGTGCTGTCAGTATTATGAAGGTAATGGACTAGACAATCGAAACTACACTTTGGTATCAGATAAATTCTCGAGCCAGTTTCGAAGCCAAAACTTACTTGCTGGGATTATACACGGGTGTTCGTTGACAGAACTCCTCAATGAATATTCATGCAGTGATGATGAATAAAAATCTCACATGAGCCTTCCTAAAATCCGGTAGTCATTTCAAGACTCTTCCTCGGAAATTTGAGTGGTGTAGATTGCCGATCGAAAATCATTTGCCAAGGCTCCATGCTGGCTTTCCTCGTCTTGGCACCCAGCGCTGCTATGGAATAACCAATTGCTTCGGTCTTTCAGTGTTATTTATCTGTACAGGGTGAAGGAGTCTGCTTCCTGGTTAACAGCGAGACCTTGTTGGAGCCTGGAGTGAATTAAGGCAGGATGCCCTCCCTGCCACCATCATTGACTTTTCTGGGGTTCAAACCCACGACTAGCTGTGCGCAAACCGTGTATCTTAACCTTTAAGAGACGACTGTTCTCAATGGTCTTCGATAATACCACTTTATTAGTCAATAAAGAGCACCTACTGTTATTATGCTGCCACATTGGTGAACACAGAATAGTATATATACAGCCTTCCTAGATATAATGTATAGTAAAATAGCCTAGGAGATAAAACATCCTACGCCAAGATCCACAATGATTGTATCAATAGATGGAGATTCCCCAAAAACCAACATATCCTGTAACGGGATAAGCTACCATACACCTCTGGCAAGATAAATGATTGTTCATCTTTGTGATTGCCATGTTAGACACACACACATACAGCCGTAAGTCCTTTAACCGATTTAACCGCATTTGTCAAAATGATGAGGTGACATCACTGCATCATGTACGGATATTTCCATTCAGTCAAAGAAGCCGAGTTCCTTTTGATAGCTTGAGGCGACATAAAACGCAGAAGATAATGTGGTCCACCGGCTTTATCGTTTGTACCTGGAACAATTCAATTTGAATGGTAAGTTTGAAGCTCAACCCCCCCAGCTTTTAATGCAAATAGTGGTCAAACAGTATTGCTTTTGGTTTGCCATTTGGGCTGTCTGGGGTTATTTAAACTACAATTTTGCACGAAGGCATGTGACCGAGTTTCAATCAACAAGGAAGCCTGTTACTAGAACAATACCAGGTTTATAACATGCTGAATCAATTATCGATTTTATGTATTACTTGGACTAAAAAAGTTCATCTTAAGGCACCATACAAACAGTTGCAATAAACTCGCTCGACTGGAAATGTTTTCCCAAAAGTTCCCGAAATAAAACCGCTTTCCCTTTCACAGGATTCCTTGGAAAGAAGCCAAGCAACGTCTGGTAAGTGAATTCACAAAGATTGTCGTAGTACAGCCGGGTTACATCAACACGCAGATGTCAACAGTTCCCTGACTGGGAGAACAGGATACAAACTACAGGAACATCCCAGCAAATTTGGTTCAAGTTCAAGTCAGGCATTGATTTCATACTTTAATGAGACAATGATCAAAATCAACCCATGTATTTAAGCTCTAGACCAGGAGTGGCCAACTCTTTTTTGCCTTGGTCCACATGTTGGAATATATAAGCTCATGGGTCCAGTCCAGAATGTCACAAATCGCTAACCACAAAATGCATTTCATGCAAGCTACACAATTTTGTGTTGTTGATTGCGATCATAATTATGTATGTATGCATGCATAGTTGACAGACATAAACAGGATGAATGGGGAGTCGCGTCACTACTAATGACTGAGTTGAATACTTGTTTTTGAGTTGGTAATGGCGGCTGTGTTGCATTTATCCAACAAAGCTGTTCTCAACAAATTTGTCGTGTGACTGTCTGTTAAGGTGGATCTGTGCTTTGATTTGATAAATGTCAGTGTGGAGAAGGCCGATTCGCAGATGTAGGTGCTGCCGAAGATTGTTAGAAGAGTTTTAGTAACCGAAGCAATGTTTGGATGTTGTGCATCGTATCTGGTTTTATGTTTGGTTTCATAATGACTTTTTACACTGGAGGATTTGATTAAAGCTACTTTGTCTGAACAGAGAAGACACATGGGTTTGTTACTATTTGTGGGTAAAATAAAGAAGAAATTTGTAGTCCAAGCTGGCTGAAATCTGCGATTTTCCCTGTCAACTAATGTGGCAGCCATTATCGATTATGATATCTCTGGTCTCTACTATCCAACTAGTCAAGGCTAATCCGGACCGCGCCAGTTGGCCACCACTGCTCTATACCATTCAACGACCATTGTGGTACCATGACAGTTTGATTTTGCCCATGAACATATAATATGCCAATGTGCCTATGTGAGGCTGTTCTCCCGTTGGTTGTTACAAAATTGAAAAAAAAACATACAGAAGATAGTGCCGTAGCTGGGGGTTGGGGTGGGAGTTAAGGTGGGGGGGGGGAACGTGGGGGTGTGATAGGGTGTGATGAGATAGTTACCTGATTTGCGTCCTCCACCGAACGGCTGCTGGCCCACTACTGACCCGGTGGACTTGTCATTGATGTAGAAATTACCTGCCGAGTATCGTAGCGAATCAGCTGCCTCTTGCACTACGGATCTACAAAGAGGCGGGTGATAAATCAATGAAAGTGATATATAGGCAGACGTATCGACATCAGGTGAAGCGATGGGTTGGATCGCATTAGGCCAAAGAAACGGATATCCCTGGTTCAATTTCCATTTCAGGTGCCAGTGTCAGATTGGAACCACAACATTTCATAAAGAAAAGTTCAACTTCACCCCTTTCCGAGCTATTTTCGCATAGGATAGTAGTAATATTGCATGCCAACTTGAATATAGACTTTAGCTGAATTCCGAAAAATAGCATCAGAGCTGGGCAAAACAACTTGGAATCAGTATTATTCATTAAAATCTGTTAGTTTCTTTCAGTTAAAATGATTTAATCCAGTCCAGAACCCCAATTTATAAATACTTCAGCAGCCATTCTTAAAGAGGGGGAGATAACTCCACAATGACTCCGTGGCGAATCGGTCAATGATTTCTCGTCCGGAAAATCGTCAAGTGTGGCAATACCATGAGCCGCAGAGAGAATAACACCGCGATCACAAATGATGCTGGATAAATTTTGCTTACTCGTCCTGAGCGAAGATGGCGCCAGTGAGAGCAAACGCCGTAGATTTATCCACATGAGTCAGCATTTTTTTAAAGTCCGCGTCTTCGTACACATGTACGGATAGCACTGGCCCAAACAGCTCCTACAATCAGTGCACCAATCAAATCAGTGAGAAAACAGGAAAGTTTATAAAAACAGTCTTCTTTGGTACAAAACAGATGGTAAAGCGAAAACCAGATAAGGAGGTCACAATGCCACACAGTATTGGGGGAATTTCCCCTAAGAAATCCCTGTTTAAGATATCTACCATTCCAGGTCATCAAGTGTTTGCCTGTGTTGATCACTTTTCCCCTAGTAAAAATATCTCCTGAGCAGGACATATCTCCATCTATTCATATCAATGAAGTAATCCTCACATAATTGCCAACCCCTACCATTCCAGAACAAACCCTAGTAGAGCAATAATCGAAGATATTAGAATCGCGAAGCGGGTATAGATAACAGTATTTACCTCTTTGAGAAGAACATCGTTTGGATTATTGCATACAACGATAGTTGGCTCCACAAAGTAGCCAACTGAATTATCGCAATTGCCGCCGGCAACAATTGTGCAGTCCTTTGATGCCTTGGCATTGTCCAGGTATCGCTTGATTCTGTTAAAAGCCTAAAAGAACAGAGACAATTATCTTCCCAGGGCAACACGATGGATTGATTTATGGGATCTACTATTTCATTGTGGTGCCACTCATTTTTCATTGATAGATGAATTGATTGACTGAGCAGTTAATTGGTCGGCCCAGCCAAAACCATCATCCTTGAAAGATAACCATCCGGCAGATAAACAGACATTGCCATTCAAAATAACCCAAAAAAACACTATCTGAGGGCCATGTTCGCTCGACCCTCGGTAAAACGCTAACTGTGATCATACAATGATATATCATTCTTCTTTTCTTCTCCCCGCCACTGTATTTATTTATTTAGATCTTTTTTTCACCGGGCCAACAGAAAATCATTTCCTATTCGTCAAACTTGACACAATAAAGATACATTCATACATCACAGATATATACATCACAGATATATACATCACAGATATATACATCACAGATATATACATCACAGATATATACATCACAGATATA
>Ga0224501_10005132_pt1 | contig 10332 bp, 10 predicted proteins | sample SF_Oct11_sed_USG_4_FD_169105 | JGI IMG/M metagenome (GOLD analysis project Ga0224501, IMG submission 169105) | Sediment microbial communities from San Francisco Bay, California, United States - SF_Oct11_sed_USGS_8_1 | ecosystem: Environmental > Aquatic > Marine > Sediment | place: USA...
TTAGAAATCTTCTTTAAAGAATACATACCTATCAAAAGGAAAAAAATGATACATTAAATCATCAAACCTTTATAACGAACCAAAGAATGGAAATAAAAAAGGTGGTGACGCACATCCCACCGTTCCCGTTTATATAGTAGGATCGTTCTAGTCGCGAGCTAGCGTCTGAGCGACCACGCTCAGGGGCACGTGGAGCACGCTCGTCTCCACTTCCCTGAGCTCTTGCCGCGCCTTCGTTGTGATCTCGAACATCGGGGACATGCTGGGCGACCAGTCGCCGGTCGGGCAGCGGCGGCAGTAGCCCTCCCTCTCCAACGCCTCCATGATCTTGAGGGGCTCGACTATGTTGGTGTGGAGAGCGATGTACCCCAGGGGGCAGGGGGATGAGGCCCTTTCAAGTGTCTGCAGGATCTTTATGATTTTTCCCTCCATTATCTCACCTCCTCTCCTCGATTTCTATACCTTCGAGCTTCTGCGCTGGCGCATGGCTTTCGAGACGCGGTCCATGGCGATCTTCATCGCCACGGTCCTTGGAAGGGTTATCGTCTCGCTGTTGATCGCCGTCTTGAGAACCTCTATAGTGTTCTTCCTGATCTTGGAGTCTATCATAGCGAACGCATCGTCGGCGCTCTTGCCAAGGTACTCAACGTAGGAGCCGATTACGCCGCCGGCGTTCACCAGCATGTCCGGCATGACCAGGACGCCCCTCTTGAACAGCGACTCCTCGGCCTCGGGGGTGGTCGGGATGTTCGCGGCCTCAACGACGAGCTTCGCCTTGATGAGATCCGCGTTGTTGGCGTTGATGACCTTGGAGACCGCGGCGGGGACGAGGATGTCGCAGTCGACGTAGAGTAGATCGTCCCTCGGGATCTCCGACGAGCCTTTGCAGTACTTCAACGAGTGGGTCTCGTCGGTGGCATATGCGTGCTTCAGCGCCTTGGCCATGTCGATCCCTTCTGGGTTGTATACCGCACCCCAGAAATCGCTGAGGCCGACCACCTTCGCGCCGTTGTTGGCGAGGTATTTTGCGAGCTCAGAGCCGACGTTTCCGAAGCCCTGGATGGCTACCTTGAGGCCCTGGAGGGAGTCCTGAATCGGGACGACCTGGGAGAGCACCTCAAGGGTCGTCTCGATGGAGACGCCGATGCCGAATCCGGTCGTCCCGAGCTCGTGGGGTATCCCCCCCAGCTTCTCGGGCTTCCCAGTGGCGGCCTTCAGGTCCCCTATCTCCTCGACGAACGCCTCTATCTCCCTCTCTCCGACGTTCATGTCGGGAGCCGAGACCCACTGGTTCGGGCAGAACACGGATATGGACCTCGCGTAGGACTTCATGTACTTGATCTTGTCGATTGTGTACGGGTCCGCGTTTATGCCTCCTTTAGCCCCTCCGAAGGGAAGGTCTGCGAGGGCGCATTTCCAGGTCATCGTCCTGGCGAGATTGAACACTTCAGTGGGCGTCACGCCGGCACGAATCCTCATGCCCCCCTTTCCAGGCCCGAGGGCCGTGTTGTCTATGCACAGGATGCCCTCCATCCCTATGTCAGGGTCGTAGACCCTGATGACCTTCTCAGGGCCCCACCTGTCTTCCAATGCAGTGATGTTGACGCTCTCCAACAGTTCCTCTAAGACGGAAATCTGGTGCGTCTGAAGATCGGCTGACACATTTTCCATATCAAAACCCTCCTCGTACCAATTTTTCCATGCTCCGTGTAAAATAGAGGAATTGGATGCAATTAAACTCCAATTATAAAAATAGGCTCAAATATGTATTTTTTTATAAAAATATTGGGAAAAAATCTAGCATTAATGCCACTTCATATCCTTCTCTATGTAATTTATTGTACGAAAAAATAGTGCATCTATTATAGCATTTCTTGTACATTTAAAATGGAAAAGTATTAATATTGTCATAGAAACACAGTTTGGATGTCTGATCTGCTCGACGACAGGGAAAACCTAGTTTTGCTCGAGAGCCTGGTCTCGGGAGACGCCGTGAGCGTTAATTTCAGCGCCCTTTCGAAGATCCTTGACAAGCACAGGAACACGATAAAGAAGAAGGTCGAAGAGATCTTCGATCACAGAATAATCGATCGGCCCATATGCCCGTTCCTGGGTTTGTATAAAGTCTACCCCCTGCTTGCGGTCGTCCGAATGAACCTGCCGGAGGATGAGAATTTCGTCAGATGGGTCAAGGAAGATCCTCACATTTTCGCTGCCTTCAGGTCGCGACAGGGTGAGTACGACACTCTGCTGTTCATTTACCAACAGAGCATCACGAGCTACCAGATGTGGATGGAATCCCTTCCTTCCATCCTCAAATTAAATTATGGAATATCAGAAAAGGACGCGAAGCTTGTGTCGAGCACGGCATATTTCTCGAATCAGCTCATGGTGAAGTACGATCCCAGCTCCGGGATATCCCTGATGGAGAGAGACTTCAAGGAAAAGGGAGAGCTGACGATAAATGAACACGAGTTCGATGAAATCGATCTTAAAATCATCAGGTGCCTAGTCTCGGGTGAAGGGATCAAGATTAGCCAGACGTTGCTCTGTCAGAAAACCGGATTACACAGGAAGACCGTCGAGAAGAGGATCGGGGCGCTCCTAAAGGAGGGGCTCATTTCCGAGCCGATGTGCAGGTTCCCCAACTTCTTCGTGCCGCCCAACTATGTCTTGACCTACTCCCTGTTCGATATCAAGGACTCGAAGGAGAAGGTGATACAGGAGATAAGGAAGGACCCCCACGTCCCGATCGCCATCAGGATTATCCACGAAAGGTACAACCTGCTGCTTTTCGGGAACCATCGCGGCATAAGCGACCACCTGAGGTGGGAGGAGGGTTACAGGAAGAGGTTCCCGGACTCCTTCGGTAGCGCGAACATCACGTATCTTTCCCCGGAGATGACGATATCCTTCGATCAGCAGATCGTGTCCCTAAGCATATTCAAAGACAGGCTTGAAAGATCTCGGGGAAGGGAGTTGAGGAAGAGAATCCAGTCAATCCGAGACTGAGTACTGCGACCCAGCTTTTCACCTTTTTTTACGCGTGATGAGCCTGCAAAATTGGCTCATCTAGGAGAATGATTTGATAGAAACTGGTCTAGAAAAAATGGAGTAATCATAAAAAGTGTTAAAAAAGGGTTGAGTTTTTCATAAGAGAGGTTCGAGGCATGGGTGATTCAAGGAAATCTACGCCCGGTGCGCGTAAAATCGTCATCATCGGGTTGGGCACCGGGGGCCTGTACGCTTCGAGGGCAGCATCAAGGGTGGACAGGAGCGCCGAGATCACCATCATCGAGAGGCGCGACTACGACATGTTCTCGCCTTGCGGCCTGCCCTACGCCATCGAGGGGAAGGTGAAGAGCTTCGAGGACCTGAAGCACACGGTCCCGGTCACTAGGCAGCTCCGCAAGCTGCTGAGGCACGAGGCGCTTTCAATGGACATAAAGGGAAAGCGCGTTGAGGTGAAGAACCTCGAATCCGGAGAGGTGTTCTGGCTGGACTATGACTCCCTGATAATCTCCACGGGCAGCAACCCGATCATCCTGCCCGTCCCCGGAGCCAAGGAACTCGTGGGGCGGGGCGTTCACTTCGTGACGAATCCGGAGAACGCGAAGGAACTGAAGGAGGCCGCCCTGAAGAGCAAGAGCGCTGTGGTGGTCGGGGGCGGGGCGATCGGCATGGAGATCGCGATGGCCATAAAGGAGCTTGGCCTCGACGTCTACGTGACCAAGAGGAGCCCGCCGCCGCTCCCCCGGAACCTGGACCCCGACATGGGTGAGATCATTCGCGAGTACCTAGAGTCCAAAGGCCTCCACATCCTCTTCGGAAAGAGTTTCGACAGGATAAACGGAAGCGACCGAGTCGAGTCGGTGGAGATCGCAGGGGAGACCATCCCGACGGACATAGTCGTTATGGCCGTCGGCGTCTATTCGGAGTCGGAGATCGCAGTTAATGCTGGCATCGCGCACGACCGAGGTGCGATAATCACAGACGAGAGGATGGAGACGAGCGTGAAGGACGTCTACGCGATCGGTGACTGCGCCATGTCTTTCAGCGGAGTGGACGGAAAGCCGATAAACATCGCCCTGGCGACCACTGCCTTCAGGCAGGCGGCTGTCGCGGGGGTGAACGCCGCAGGGGGCAACATGACCTATGACGGCGGGCTCGGGACCTTCGTCTCCTTCGTAGGGGAGCTGGAGATCTCCACCACAGGTTACAACTCGGATGCGGCGGAGAAGAACGGTTTCAAGGTTGTCACCGGTCGGGCGAACATGCAGGTCAAGCCCAGCTGGATGCCTGAGGCAAAGAACATCTCGGTCAAGATAGTCGTGGACGCAGAGACTGGGAGGATCCTTGGAGGGCAGGCGATAGGGGAGGAGGGCGCAGCTTGGCGCGTGAACCTCATATCCCTTGCCATAAAGAAGAAGATGGACATCGAGGAGTTCTGCACCATCGAGCTCGCGTACTGCCCCGCCGTGTCGGACCTTTACGACCCCCTGCTGGTCGCGGCAGACGCTGCGATGAGGCGCTTCAAGCGCGGTCAAAAAACCGATTAAACACCGTGCCCCCGAATACCTTGATTTTGTCCCGCTATGGTAGGGAAGCACCCTCAACTATATCAGTGAGTTGACTCGAACTAGTTTACAAATTTTTATTTAGCGGTATCCGAAATTCTAGATTCCTCACTCTTTTCATTGTTACGCGCAAGATTTAAGTCGGTAAAATACTGATGATCCCGATTCAAATTGGAGAAGGTCAAGGTAGTATCCTACGGCATAGGCGTGATCGGCCGAAGGCTCGCGAACCATCTACTCTTGAAGGAGGGCGTCGAGATCGTGGGGGCCGTTGACATTAACCCCCAGATCGTCGGCAAGGACCTGGGCGAGGTCCTCGGACGCGAGAAGCTCGGGGTGATCATCTCCGATGACGCCGATGAGGTGTTGTCAGCGACCAAGCCCGACATCGTGTGCCACACGACCATGTCCTACGTCAAGCAGACGCACGACCAGTTCGTCCAGATCCTCAACCACGGTTTGAACTGCATCTCCACGTGCGAGGAGCTCTCCTACCCTTACGCCACTGAAGAAGGCGCGAAGTACGCCGACAAGCTGGACCGGCTGGCGAACGAGAAGGGAGCCACGCTTCTCGGCACCGGCATAAACCCGGGCTTCCTAATGGACACCCTGCCCATAGTGCTCACCGGCGTCTGCACCAGGGTCGACGACATCTACGTCACGAGGCAGATGGACGCCGCCACCCGGCGGATACCCTTCCAGAAGAAGATCGGGGCGGGCCTCACCGTCGAGGAGTTCAAGAAGAAGATAGAGGAGCACGAGATCACGGGCCACGTCGGCCTCGAGCAGTCCATAAAGATGATCTCCGACGCGCTCGGCTGGGATCTTGACGAGATAAAGGTGGACCCGGTCGGGTCAGTCGTCCTAGATCACGACGCTGCAAGCGACGCGATCAATGTGCCCAAGGGGTACAACGCCGGATCGATGCAGAAGGCCTACGGCATCAAGGGTGGGAAGGCCCTCATAACGCTGGATTTCAGAGCGTACATCGGCGCACCAGAGGAGTTCGACAGCATAGTCGTCAATGGAGAACCACCGATCAGGGAGAAGACCTCGCCGTGTGTCCACGGCGACTTCGGGACCATCGCCATGACAGCGAACATGATACCCGCGGTGATAAACGCCGAGCCCGGGTTGAAGACGATGAAGGACCTCCCGCTGCCCCACGCGACTCCTGTGCACATGAGGAAATATCTGAACTGAAACGGCTAACACACCAATTTTTATATATTCATTAGTGCACAGCTAAGTGTGAAGCCCTATTTTTAGGTTTAAGAAGGGGTGCGGATTAATTTGATTGCTTTTCGAGGATTGCCCCCTTATCCGCCGATGAGACCATCGAGGCGTAGCGGGCCAGGTAACCGTGCTTTATCCTGGGCTCGGGTGGCCTCCAGGTTTCTCTTCTCCTCCTAAGCTCCGCCTCGGGGACATCGAGATCGATCCTGCGTGAGGGGATGTCGATCAGTATCCTGTCACCGTCCTCCACGAGGGCGATGGGGCCGCCGGCCGAGGCCTCAGGGGATACGTGCCCGATGCAAGGTCCCCGGGTCGCTCCGGAAAATCGGCCGTCCGTGAGGAGGGAGACGCTCTCCTCCAGACCGTAGCCCACGATCGCGCTCGTCGCAGTGAGCATCTCCCTCATGCCGGGACCCCCCCTCGGCCCCTCGTACCTGATGATCACCGCGATTCCGGGGCTGACTTCTCCCCTGTGTGTTGCCTTCACTGCATCCTCCTCCGAGTCGAAGACTCTTGCCTCCCCCTCGAATCTGAACATCTTGGGGCTCATCGCAGCCACCTTCGCCACGCATGAGTCAGGGGCGAGGCTACCGCGGAGGATGGCTATGCCCCCCTCGGCGTGGACGGGGTCTGACGCTGGGCGAATCACCTCTTGATCGTTCACCCGGGCCTTCTCGATTACCTCGCGCAGGGTCTCAGGCGCGACGGCGTTCACACCCTGATCGATGAGACTTCCAAGTGCCCTCATGACTGCCGGGATGCCTCCGGCCCTGTGGAGATCGTTCATCTTGTAGGGGCCCGCCGGAGCCATGTTGCAGATGTGGGGGGTCCTCCTGCTTATCTCGTCGAACAGATCGATGTCGAGGTCCATCCCCAGTTCGTTGGCGATCGCCTTGAGGTGGAGGACCGTGTTCGTCGAGCCCCCCAGCGCCATGTCCACGGTTATCGCGTTTCTGAAGGCCTCTTCCGTCATGATTTTACCGGGGGTCAGCCCCTCCTCTAGGAGCCTCATGATCTGCCTTCCCGTTTCCAGGGCCAGGCGCATCCTCTGGGCCCCCGTCGACGGCGCCGACGCCATGTAGGGCAGGGTCATCCCGATGGCCTCTATGAGGCACTGCATCGTGTTCGCGGTGAACATCCCCCCGCAGGCCCCCGCCCCGCCGCAGCAGATGTCCTCCAGGTAGGCCGCCTCCTCCTCGCTGATCTCCCCCGATCTAACGAGGCTCGGGACCATGAAGAGCTCATGGACGGTGATCGTCCTGTCCTTGAACTTTCCCCACGAGGGGCACCCGGGCTCCATCGGCCCGCCGAGGCAGAAGATGGTCGGGATGTCGAGGCGTGCGGCCGCCATCATCATCCCCGGGTCGATCTTGTCGCAGGTCGTCAGGCAGACCATTGCGTCGAACCCGTGGGACTCCACCATGACCTCGACGGAGTCGGCGATGAGCTCGCGGCTCGGTAGGCTCATCCTCATCCCCTCGTGGCCCATGGCTATGCCGTCGCAGACCCCTATAGTGTTGAACTCGAGCGGGGTCCCACCGGCCTCGACCACTCCCCGCTTCACCTGGGCCGAGAGCCTGTCCAGGTGGATGTGCCCTGGGACGATCTCGTTCCAGGAGTTGGCAACGGCTATGAGGGGCTTTCTGAGGTCCTCGTCTGTCAATCCCACGCCCTTGAGCAGGGATCTATGGCCGCTCCTCTCGATCCCATCCAGAACCTTTGAACTCCTTCGTCGAACATTATCATCAGAACCCCTGAACTGCTGGCTTTCGTACTGTAAAGAAGCAGAGTCCATAAAGAAGATGAGTTCCAGGTCTTTTAAAAATGATTGCGAGAGTCCCGATGAGAAATTGAGAATGAATCCAAAGGATCAGCAAATTAGTGTTCTAGTAAAACCTCTCTCATTTTTCCACCAGTGAAGGCTGGTTCACAATGTTTTTGTCTCGACATTATAAGACATAAAAGGCGATTGACCCCCTCCAATTGTGTAAAATTGATGGCCCGAGACAGGAAACGTGAGGTCCTCGATTCCTACGATGACCTCGGGGGGAGGACGTATGACATCAGGTATCGTCAGGAGCAAGAAGCAAAGTATGACGTGATTCTGGATAGGATCAGGCCTCTCCCCCACGAGTTGGTGCTGGACGAAGGCTGCGGGACAGGGCTCCTCCTCATGAGGCTGGACGCGTACAACGTCGGCATAGACTTCTCCCACAAGCTCCTTGTCACCGCCCGACAGAGGCTGAAGGAGAAGCCAAGGACCCATCTGGTCCAGGCAGACGCCGAACACCTGCCCTTCAGACACACGATGTTCAACACTCTGTTTGCTGTCACACTGATCCAGAACCTGCCAACCATCGAGGAGGCACTGGCCGAGATGAAACGCGTCAGTCGACCTGGGTCCCATGCGGCCATCACGTCCCTCAAGAAGGCATTTACATTGGCCGAGTTCGGTAAGGCGCTTGAAGATTCAGGATTTCGCGACATTTCTTTGTACCAAAATGAGAACCTCAAGGACTGGTTTGCGTTTGCGACGCTTAAAACATTAAAAATATCTATTTAAACAGTGTTTCAGAAACCTTTTATATCGAAGTGAGAGGGTACATAGTTGACCCTTACAAAAGGTGTATAGTTTGGAGCCTAGGAAGAAGCCGCTGAACGTCCTCATCAAAAGCGTAGGAAACAACGTGACTGTCACACTCAAGAACAGGGGAGAGTACTGGGGCAGGATGACGAGGGCCGACGGGTACATGAACCTGATGCTGAAGGGGGCCAAGGAGTACAACGACAGAGGCCTTGTCGCGAGCTATGGCGATGTATTCATCAGGGGGAACAACATACTGTACATCTGCATCGACCCGATGCACCCGCCACAGCCAAAGACTGATGCGGCTGAGAACGAAGAGGAAGAAGGAGCCTAGTTCTAAACCTCAAAGCGTTGGAGGGGCCTCCCACGACGATGCGTCGGGGGATGCCTCGGATATGCTATCCTACTGTGCTTGAGACCGAGTTTTACGGCGATCTCGGCCACCTTGATCGAGGCCTCCGCGCCATCGAGCACCGGCACCCCGGTGGCATCGCGCAGTCGCTGGCCTAGGCCCCACAGCGCGAGGCATCCGAGGTAGAAGACATCGCCTTCGTCGTTCTCGATCTTCGACTTTAACAACATACTGATTGTCTCGACAGTTCTGTCGAGGTTTTTCCTCATCTCCAGGACTGGTATCTCCGGCGTTATTCTGCATGGTCTCCTGCCCAGGATAGACGCGATTGCCCTCATGGATTCGCCCGGTCCAATAACGGGGATGTCGACGAGCTCCCTGGCGGCCTCGAGGGCTGGATCGCCCCCGCACCAGATGATGACCGCGTCGCACCCCTCGGTCTCAGCCTCCTCCACCAGGCGGAGAACGTCTGGTCCGGCATGTACAGCGTCGACTTCGGACTCGATAGCCGGAGGCCCCACCGCGACTTGGACGGCGTCCACCTCGGTCCCGGGTTCAGCGATCTCCCTCAGGAACTCGAGGCGCTCCTCGATGGCCCCTTCTGAAAGACCGGTGATCGGTATCACAAGCCTTATCCTCAAGACTCAGCCCTGTAATTAACTCCGAATAAAATTCTGAAAAGCTTTATGATTCGCATCGATCGGTTGAGCCATGCTCCACACAAATCGGTGAGCCATTGGTCCTCTTTCTTGATGCCAGAGACTCCGCCTTTAGTCTCGGAACCTCAAAGTTGAGGGGCAGCTCATCAGTCCCTCTCTTCCGCTTTCACCATCTCGGAATCTCTTCCCACGTTCACGCTGAGGACCCCCCGGAAGGATGTTATGAAGCAGTTCCTCAGGTCGACCACGCTGCCTGCCTCGACCCCCTCCAGCTGCTCTATCCGCTCGTTCCAGACGGTGAGGTCCATCCTCCCCGTCTCGTCCTCTACCTCGCCCTCGACGAGGACGTGGGTGATACCGGAGTTCGTCGTCACCTTCCGCGGTTCGTCCAGCCTCAGGACCCTGACTCGGAGGTTCACATCCTCCATGCCCGGCCTCAGTTCGTTCAGATTCATCGCATCGTGTCCCGTTTTTCAAGCCCACCATGTGGCGGAGACAATAAAAGGCTGACGGAGACGACTAAAACTTAAACCAGCGCCACGTCCCTTGATTATTGGAGAGATGTCGTCGTCTTACCAGCTCGTATGCCCCCACTGCGAGTCGAAGGCCGCGGACGATGAGGCCTCGTTCAAGTGTCAAGACTGCGGAAGGGTCCTTGAACACTCGTTCGACGTTGACTACCTCAGGTCGGTGAGGTTCAGTGGGCCTCTCACCTTCTGGAGGTATAAGCCCGTCATGCCCAAAGTTGAAAGGCCCGTCAGCCTGGGCGAGGGCGGGACTCCTCTCTTCGAGGCGAAGAGGCTCGGCGAGAACCTCGGCTTCGGAAACCTGGTGCTGAAGGATGAGACCCGGAACCCCACCAACTCTTTCAAGGATCGCTCCGCCTCTCTGATCGTCTCGGACGTCGTCGGCAAAGGATTC
>Ga0224501_10005133_pt1 | contig 10332 bp, 3 predicted proteins | sample SF_Oct11_sed_USG_4_FD_169105 | JGI IMG/M metagenome (GOLD analysis project Ga0224501, IMG submission 169105) | Sediment microbial communities from San Francisco Bay, California, United States - SF_Oct11_sed_USGS_8_1 | ecosystem: Environmental > Aquatic > Marine > Sediment | place: USA...
GTTTCCATGGTTTCTAGGTTTGAAAGAACTGATGGACGGAAAACAAATTGGCAGCAATAAGCACTACATGGTAAGTAAAGCCTCTGTATATAGACATTTAACTCACACACATACAGTTTGCCTCCTTGAACCAGTCGTAGATTTTCTACCAATGTCTGCCAGTAACAGTTTTATATCTGACAGGAGGGTGTTTGTATCAGAGTTAAGTTGGGGGAAATGGTTTTCATAATGACTTCATAACATGTAAACTGTATGCTAATAGCTGTCACCCACCGCACTAAGAGAACCCGCCTGCATCCTGAATATATAGTCTACATGTTACCGTAACATCAGTGGTGGGGCATGTCAGGCTGTTGCTGTCCGCAACCCCAATACCTGAATTGCAAGATAGCTTGGTGGGTTTGAAACGTTTGGGTCAAGATTGAAAGATCTTGAGTACAAACTCTGGCCGTGATCCCTCACATTGTTTTCTGCTCCACCCATTCTAGCACTTGCTCAGGCTGGGGGGATCGTCGAGAACAATCACGAAATCTTATACCCGCTACTAAAATGCATAGCGCCATCTCATGCCTTCGAAACAAGATTAAGGTTATAACCGTTGACATCAGCAGTACACCAGCAAAATAGCATCGGGCTGACTACGTGAGGGATCGCAGCCAGGAATTTCCACACGCCCCGATTAAGGGCTGATCCCGATCAAGGGCCGATCCCGCATTGTATTGGGGCTTGGACCAAAAGAACATCCGGCGTACATGAGCAAATCTGATAACAACAGATGCCATGTACGTCAGCGTATTACTAAAATGGGTTGCATTATATGGTAAAAGCAAAGGCAACCCAACTCATATAAAAAGGCCCCATGCTAGCAAAAAGGGGCAGATCATTTTGTTGGAGCTCTCTGTTAACATATAAGCATTGTCAACAATCTTTTGCCTGCTATATTTTACATTCTTCAAAGATAAAACGTAAGTTGAACTTTGTAAACCATCTTGTAACTTCAGCAGTAAGCAAAGTATAGTGTCTGGTGAGGCAAGTGCTGGAACCCGTGGCCAACCCACGGAACCATCAGGTTTCCATAATTAAAGATAAACAGCATGTTATAAGGTGATGTAAAGCATACACTTCCTTGTTTTATGTTAACACGCACAATCAGAAGATTTTGTTTCAGGAAACCTAAAAACGCAGACATATACTCCTACCTCATATTTGTATGATCGAAACATGGCTAAATTTCTCAGTAGTAAGTGATTGAAGTCAGCTTATGACTCCAATTAGTTTGTAACTGAGATAATACTCTACATAGCATCAATCACGGAATGAGCAGGAAATGAATTTCAATAAATCCTTTGATTGAGATGCACCCGGAATGGTAATAAATATTTTCTAATAATGCATTGTTGATCATAGGCCAGTAATAGACTAACTGTACCTGATGTTTGCTTTACTAATCTAGTCTATTAATTACGAGTGTGTGAATGATAGAATGATGAGTAGACAACTCCTGATAGACCTTCAATCTGGGATCAAGTAGCCAAGAATTAAATTAATGCTGCTTAGGAACATTTACCTTCGAATTTCAACAAAGCGGGCTAAGTTGGACCGTAAACAATCATAGAATTATGAGTGATTCTATAGAAGCATTAAGGTTTGTATATGAATAGCGCTGCCTGACCTACAGTAGGTTGTTTTCTCCAGTAGGTAGAATGTTCTGTGGGATTAAAGAGGAGAGTTTGGCTTAGAACCTTTGTGACATAATCATACAGCACTCCAGTTACACCCTTCACCAAAAACCAATGAATCGACAAGTTTCTGTAATGGCAGTATTTTTGCTAGTTTTCTGTGTAGTTCGAATATTGCGTGCAGGGGTGAGGTATGAAACTTTTCATATAGTACGGGTATCATTCAGCGCATGGGGTTGGGAAAGTAAGATTCAGATATTTACATATTTAATCTCAGTTATCTCCCAATATAATTACATGTAAGTGAATTATGGGTTATGCAGCAGTTAATCGAAGTTCAAATATACTCAATGCCAGGTAAGAAATGGTATTTTAATCTCCTACTGCTGGACAAGTAGGCAAGAAGACAGATGATTCTATCTGAGACCTTTATGTCACTGCAGAGACAAACACCGCCTGACAGTTCAAGGTGAACTGCTGACCACTAGAGCTGGAATGCTGACCACTGAAAGGGAGACTCACGCTACTGGAAGACTTATGATGAGCACCGGAGTGCGATGACCTTCTCTTGGTGGATGCGCTGCCCGAGCGCTGGCGTTTCGAGCGTCGCACTCGGATACCATGACGAACCATTTCTAGACAGAATTCGATTCAAATAGAGAATCACAATCCAGCAGCAGATGGTTCCAGACTATAGACTTTCGGTTTAGATCAAACCAATGTTTTGTCAAGGCAAGCTCTACTAAGCGCACAGTAAACTATTTCGTGTCAAAGGCGGGTACCAACAAGGCTGAGAGTCAAGGCTGATTCTACCAGGGGTGGATGCAAAGGGATAACAGAGATCTGGGGCTCGGGTGAACTATCGAGCAGAACTATGGACTGTTATCTGATGCAACGTATTTAGGGGTGATGGGACAACTACCAAACCAAAAACATCAAATCATTTAAATTGGAAGTACGTTTGTATCGGGAGGTGATATTACTGATAGGTGTTTTGATCCACCAGTAGGGAACAGTAGTTAGCTAACGCTGCCTAATAATCCTTAAAGCTAACTGGTATTACTGAGAGGCTTAAGGTATTTACAAACTTTTCATCTCAAATATTTGTTATAATAAAATATACTGAAGGTTAATTTTCGAGGACCTATTTACTGGTAATATTCCTGTTCATACATAAAGGATTTCTTATGTAAAATGGAAAGGAAAACATTGAATGAAAATCTACACTGTGCAGTAATTATCTGGAAGAAATCTAGAAAATGTTTATTCAAATTAGGGGGCATGTCACCTTGACGGCCAACTACTGAGGTAATAGTTGCTTGCATGTGCTTCTGTTTATACGTTGTTGTTCCCTGTACGGTCATGGAGTTTGCTCCCTGATATACAGGGCGATTTTGTTGAAGCTCAAGAGGGAATTAAGGTAGGATGCCCTTTTTGCAACCTCTGTTGACTTTTTTGAGATTCGAGCCCACGACTCGCAGTGCGCAAATTGCTTAAATGAAATAATAAACTCATAAAAAAATGTTGCCACGGCACATCAAATGGCTCCCTGTCTACTGATGGAATACAATTAACTAAATATTTATTCTCTGCACAAGTACAGCCTGTCTCTGTTACAGGTCTGCTACTTTTAATGAAATTTTTACTCACTGTCCTGTCAGACTGATCCAGTCCTCTGTTTAATAAGCCCAACATTCTGCCAAATGAACACAGATCAGGCAACAGATCGAGCTCGAATCCTTCATGAGAGCCCATGGTTGCTAGTGTCAGTCCAGCGAAATAGGTCGCATGCCATGAGTTAACTACACACTATTGTAAACTACATCTAACCTAGAAGTTATAACTGAAACAATGGCTCAACAAGACAACAGCCACTCCACGCCGAATAATTGGAAATAAACAAAGCTTTTATATTGACATCCAATAATCCGAGGGCAAGATAGAGCTTAGTTAAATCGTAATACGTCGTTTAGAGGCTTGCGTATTCCCGTGGTAAAATGAGTCAAGTCAGAATTTAGACTTTGTGCTGAACATAATGCCTATCTGCATGATGTCATATACATTGCAGTCTGGGTCTCGGCTCTAGCAACTAAAATGCTCAAAATGTTAAGAAATCCTCTAGAAACAGTGTCTATGCACATTATACTGCCACTCCACTAATTACACTTTCCGGTATAACACATCTACGCTGAAACAGATCACCGAACAGTGGAATGGTCAAACAATAATTCAGAGTATCAACAAAAATGTCTCTAGCAGATCCTGTATATGCATTCCTGTCCATTATTTTTACTACCATACGACTCGTGCACGTATCTCTAAACTTAAAACTATGCATAGGAATATTAATACTACCTCATCCATGTCAATAGAGACTCCATTTTTACTCCACGCCATAAAGTAACTTAGATGTCAGTGTCTCGGTGAATTTAGAACCCTATCAAGACAGACCTACTCCGAGCACAATTTACAGTAAAAATGCCTGAACCGGTTAAGACACCAATATGTCCGCAAGGATGGAAAAGGAAACATGATTATCAATCGTAAGTGGGGGGGGGGTGACAAATAACTGATGTGAGAACGATGTGGCTAATCTAGGAGAAACAGGTCCTGAGGCCAGTGTGCTATCCACTATGTGCCGTAGCTTTAGCCCCTCTCAGCCTCATAGCTTCATAATAGACATATGCCACACATATAGGCTACCAGCTATACACAGACAGAAAAACATGGCTCAATGATTCACTGTGCTAGTGTAGTACACTCGTAAGTTATAAGGAGGTAATGCAGTTTTATTGCACCCTACCTCTGCTAGTATCGTTTTAAGGAAGTCAGAAAAGTCAGTGGTGTTATGATGGAACGGATAATAAAGATCCGCGTCAGCAGGGGAAATGATAATGTTTACCTTAGCAACCCCGCGTAGCCGGGAAGGCGGCTTCGGTCTGGGTCGTGATCCCTGACCACCTGATCTCCTTCGTATTACCATTATTATAAAGAAATGCACAGAAGACTCTGAGATAGAAGCCCCGCAGCTGTCTACATAACCCCAAGATGAGAAGAGAATGTTTTATCAACGGCCTTACAGCGTCCCTGTCATCAGTGATCAGCGGTCATCATTAATTACATTGCAATCTGAATAATTCAATTAATCCAAAGCTTCTAAGAAATAAATGACTGGTAATCCGGTTATGAGGAGACGCCATGACTGTCACATTAAACAGGAGTTATCCCCTCCTGAGTCACTCTGACTAAGGGTATTAAGGTTACTTATTATGGTATAGAAAGTGATCAATTTTGAGTAACTTGCCATTGACTTGATAGGCAGGGTCCAAAAGGTCACAATGATTTACCTCACGCAAATGACCTATTCGAGTCGGCTTGTGTGAAAATTTTTTCACTGGGGGTGTGAAAAAGGGACTTCCACTGCGTTTGCTGATAAGCCAAAGAACTTGCCTATATACAGTCATACTTTAGGTCTTTGGTTTTAGAATATGTAGGAGTGCAGGATAATGCTCTGCTAAACAGACACAAGTGACACGATCAGTGACACCGAATAATTGGTCTGCTATGCAAGCTCTGACAGAGGACCCAATGACAGCGAATGGAGAGATGAACCTTGAGTGGTATCTACACTGGGTTGCATGGGGTCACTGGAACCTACTGATGGAAAATTGCCTGCAGCAAGTGATAAAATGTAGGTGCACCGCACCCATGGATTATGTCAAGGATGTGCCTTTATATGATACATAGGATTTACGCACCACCTTACCAGCAATTACATATAATAAAATACACCTACTATGAAGGGGGATGTATATACATACTGATGCGCTGCGATCATTCATTAAAATTTTCAAGGAAATAAAAAAACTAAACACATCTACTTGATTCACATCGAGCAAAAATTATCTGATACATACTTCATCTAGTAGCTCGGGAGCTATGCCAGCCGCATTCTGCTGAGCTAGTAATATACTACTACGACGGCGCGTTGCAATCACATGACTCCGTGTTCTGCGATACTGTGCAGCGAGGCTACTACGTCTTCTCCTTGATGGCATTATCAAAATCTACTGGCTCATTCACGGCAAGAGCACACAGCCGCTTCAGTATATGGTTCATACCAAGCTGATTCAACAGGTTAATGCATTATTAAGCTATAGATTAAAGTTATGTGATTTAAACTCAAATTTTAATGAGAACGACATTTTGAACTAGTGGATAATCTGGGTATTGTGTAAGTTAACAATCTAAAAGGGCTTGTTGACTAGTAAGTGTCTACCAAACTCTGTCCGAGTGTTGTTGAATTTTGAATTTATTTGTGTTGCAGTGGTGATGGAGATCCTGACACGGGAGATTAACAAACGTCAAGAGTGTACAAGGGATACAGAGTCTCCGACTGTTAGCCAATAGTCAAATCAAAAACCGGAAGAAAAATAATCCCTATAGCTTCTCAACAGTAGCCAGTTACAGCAGAACTCTTTCTACCATCACATAGCGTAGATGAGAGCGAAATTTACGACCTATACAATGATATACCAACATCGTATTTGGCTGACCACATCAGAGTTATGTGCTGTTATGGTTAGATAGATACCTATAAAATGTTGTATTGTTCAATTCCAGAGGTTATTAAGAGAAATGACATTAGTGGGCTGGCAGCATACAGCCATATGATTTGTATAGATTTATTTGGGACAATATAAATGAGCATATACGCACTCAGTAAGAGATCACAGCCCCACCAGGAAGGTGGACCACCAGGTTGAAATTAGCCCTGACCCTACCTCGGAGTTGTGCACACATGGAACATTTAGACCCGCGCTCATCATTGTTATGTATATAGGATCAAAATGTCGCAGTCAATATCCACGTTTAACACTTCTTTGAACAATACCAACTAATTTAACTTTTAGTAGGAGCTAAAACTGCTTACGTCCATACTATTTTTACCTTACGCATATCTGTTAGTGAAAGCAAATTAATTAAATGAAAGTTTAATTTAATCATCTATAATAGACAATGGACATAGTACGTCTGATCTATTTTGCCTATATGCATGTAACACCGGTGATAAGGGGAATGGAGACTAGCTGTATTGACATGATAAATGGAAAAACAATTATATAACGTCTTGGAGAGATACAGAGGGCAGTGATATGTAACGGATGCATGGAGTTATCTTCTCTATAGATAACTCGAGTATAACTCTATGGATAGGTGTCATAGATGGTCTAGCTAAGCCATGGTAGTGAAAACCCAGCATAATTGCACAATTACTAACATGAAACACATACTGCACATAGCGGTGGCATGTCACCGAACATCGTTATTATATTTTGACCTCATACATTCTGTTTCTGGCTTCAATATTATGATGCACAGTTATGAGAACCTTCCACTGCTCCAACACAGAGGTCTTGATGGAGTACACAGCATTGTGACATACATACCAGTAGTAGTAGCAAGTGCTTCTTTTAAATCTGTTTTAACCTTAGTAATTCAATGATGAATGGCCTACTGAATGCTTACACCGCTCACACTGCTGAGACTATGATAATAATAAAATAGACACAACCAGTATGTGCGGTGTTTGCCCACAGCCTACCACATTATACTGTGTTTGAACAGGTAGGAGCTGCCAAGTTATGCATTGTTTCTAGCTGAATGCACTAAATGACTGAGCTACAGTCATATGTAAGATTCTGATATAAGTAAACAATATCGCTAATATCAATCACTGAGCTGTTTTGCTGCGCGATAACATTCACATACGAAAGTGACAAAACGACAATACACCGTTCGGATAAGGATCAAGTTACTGCTTTTAAAGGCAAGGCAGTAAAATTCCAATAGAGGCCAGATATGAATCAACTGTATAGAAAGCATCAGAGAACAACAGTTACTCTGAGTACACGCGGGGTGTTAGAGAAGTGTTAGGTGTACGCAGTGTGCGGGGGCAGAATGGGGCCTATGAGGTACATGTATGCGTTCTAACCTTACATATGGTTTTCTCTGCATGATCACATGAAGAAGCTATACAGGCATACAAACATACATGCTCAATCATAAAAAATAACAAACCAAAGAATGTTTGTCTTTTTAATCGATTCTAAATGCTTGATATTTCTCCTTTAGAAGCACAGTATCCAGTTTTTCTCAATTTCACCAATGGAATATGGGCATATTATTCACAAGTTATTGATGCAATTCAAATAAAAGAAAATAAAATTTTAAACCAATTCTGAGCACAAACTCAAACTCTGCAACCACACTTCTTGCCACAACACTCTGACACAAACTATACGATGCAAGGCACAGTTTAGGAGGGGCAGCGCGGAGGAAGACAGCTGCTTGCGAATGCAGGGCAGCTCAATAGGCACAATTGGCGCAATAGGCACAATAGTCACAATAGGCAGAGAGCTAGATTTAAGATAGAATTATCCTGGGCTCAAGTCCTGGTAACATCGAGCGCCCTCTGTGAGAATGAGCTACTCATATAATTGTCAGCTCGTATCGTTTTGACAAGCCTAATGCTTAGGAGGTCTGTTAAATAGGATGGCCATAGTGCTCAGCAAAAATTGTGCATAGGTCGAAATGCTTACCTATTCCAACAGTGAAACAATCTATAGCAGGTCCATAACAGCTCACCTCTGCACGAAGATATTACTGTCCTGGGGCTTATTCAGTCTACACCGCTATGTCAAAATCCACATAAAATAATTACCGTGAAATTAAAGCTGAGCGGCTGCATATGCATTATAATTACCCCCTGAAGATATGAGGAGACATTCAAATGGATTAAACTAGATAAAGGAAAAATTATCGCTTAAAATAACCGACTTGACAGAACAGTTATTCTCAGTATGGATTTGATTCTATCGTCAACCTAATTAATTATAAATAGAAATAATATTCAGCTAGATATGAATGGACATGTTCCGCAAATTGTCATTATGCTTTTTTGTCAATAAAGCAACGAATTTTTAAAAAAAGGACCATCAAATGGATGTACCGCGTAGAAGTGTGTTTGTTTAGCGATAATTTTGCCTAATGCATTCACTCTGTATAATTACCACCGCAGTATGACAGTGAGGGTCTGGTTCCAGTCTATAGATTAAAAAGACCTTGATCCATGAACCTATAAGTTAAGTGGTTTAGCAAGGCAATTCTGTAACACACAGATAGAATTTGGTTGCCGATTTAGACGATAGTTGCCACATTCTCTGCGGCTTCATGGCCCTGTTTCTCGTCATCAACTCAAGCTAACATGGCAACAATCTGAGCTAAGACTATCACTCACCGACTGCGTCATAGAATGATAACCATTATGGTGATGAGAACCTTCCGTCCACCACAAACTAAACATGACTGGTATATCCGACCGACACAAGAGTATCAGAATAAAAATACATGCGGTGTCACCATGCAGCGACAATGCAATCAGTGCATCTCTAGACTAAGTTGGCAAATCAACTCAATTAGTGGACGAGCCTCTTGATGTCAAACACTTTTATATTCACTTGTAGGTAGTGGGAATATGAAGTGACACTGATATGGTTTAGCTATTGCTTTAATCTCTATGATGTCTCGTCTCTGGTGAACTTTTGACCAAACTCAACCTTTAAGAGGCCCATCTGGAGTCTCATGAAATTTATACGCCTGAACGCTGCAGATCATCAAACCTAGAGCTATTAGGTCAAACTGGAATCATTCACTGGATGAAATCAGCACCATTTATCCAAAGAATGCGGTACATGTATATCGGGGCAAAACAGGACCGGGATCTTTCCTATAAGGATGTCTGTAGGTACAAATCACATGAATCTGGGACTTTTGCAGTTTAAGTAATTTCGTGTCTCAATGACAGCACAACTGTAAGGCATGGTGCAGAAATTGGCCTACTGAGACTATTTACTCAGCATTTCCCGGTGTGGGAGACTTCTGTCTGAATTGGAACTCAAACCAGGACACATCGCCCAAAGTCCAATACACCAACCCGTTGCTTCACTTTTTCAGCGACCAATGCCCAGCATAAAGCCTAAAGGTCATACCCCTCTTTATATGTACAGCTACTGTGTACACCACATACATAGCGGTGGCTTGACTCAGATGCAGCTGGCTTACAGCTAACTTTTACACACGTCTTCTTTATAAGGCTGTCTGTGATTTTAGGACGGCTTAAAACTTTATCCTCCTACCAGAGTCAAGTTGACTCAATCCAGTTTGCACAATGAACATACTCAATGTTCTTATAGAAGGACTAAAAACATGTCGACCGAATAATGCTGTGATACCATGGGTGCATGGCTTAAGGAATGAGCTAGGAGTCAATTGAACTCAAAGTTACCTACAGATCTAAGTAAACGTGGCTGAGAACTTTAGTCAAGGGCCATGCGTTGGCCAACATCATTTTCTGATCACCTTAAAGTACCTCGTTGAGAAAATCTAGATGGTATTACAGCAACAGCAACCTGACTGCTTGGCCTTGATATTTATACAATATATCAGATATCATACTAAATTATATAAATATTTCGCAGTATATGACATAATCAGTTCTTCAAAGAAGTCTTACAGGAATTCAATGTATGTATGTATGTATGTATGTATGTATGTATGTATGTATGTATGTATGTATGTATGTATGTATGTA
>Ga0224501_10005134_pt1 | contig 10331 bp, 7 predicted proteins | sample SF_Oct11_sed_USG_4_FD_169105 | JGI IMG/M metagenome (GOLD analysis project Ga0224501, IMG submission 169105) | Sediment microbial communities from San Francisco Bay, California, United States - SF_Oct11_sed_USGS_8_1 | ecosystem: Environmental > Aquatic > Marine > Sediment | place: USA...
GAATGCACCTATTATAACATGCATACGGTGAGTGAATGCACCTATTATAACATGCATATAGTAACCGAATGCACCTATTATGACATGCATACGGTGAGTGAATGCACCTATTATAACATGCATACGGTAAGCGAATGCACCTATTATAACATGCATATAGTAAGCGAATTCACCTATTATGACATGCATACGGTGAGTGAATTCACCTATTATGACATGCATACGGTGAGTGAATGCACCTATTATAACATGCATACGGTGAGTGAATGCACCTATTATAACATGCATATAGTAAGCGAATGCACCTATTATGACATGCATACGGTGAACTAGACGGGTTTTCACTTTCAAGCATTTTCTATATGCAAACGGTTTCTCACAACAGGTATAAGTTTCACCCCTACATTACATGTACCCCTACCCGAGAAAAAATATCGAATACTTGAAAGTTATTCTTTACTTTTTTGTTTAAGTAACTAATACAGTGAAACTCGGTTAACTCGACCTCGGATAACTTGAAAACTTGCTTAACTCGAACCAAGCTTTATGGTGCCTGCCTGGGTAGTGATAATTTGCTGGGCATATCTCGAACTTTTAGTCATAACTCGACCTGATAAACTGCAGTTAGTGCCATCGAATTACCTTTTCTGCATGTGGCTGGATGTGTTTACATTCTTGTATAACAAGCATAAGTTGATTGCTTTCTTCTCACATGAGAAGAAAATCTCAAATTTTAGAAAGTTTAGCCAGGAAATGGACTAGAGCAAAATGAACATGCTACGGTGGCCACATGGGTAAAGCATAGGGAGAGCATAACTCATAACTCAAACTTTTTATAACTCAACCTTTTCATAACTCAAACTTTTCATAACTCAAACTTTTTTGTGGCCCCCTGCAGTTCGAGTTATCCAAGTTTCAGAGGAATCTTTACTTTTTACCAAAGGAATATTGAATAACTACTCCCAACGCTGTTGGTAACTTATTTGGAAAGATGCCTTTTGGTGAAGATGCCGGATTAGTCTAGATCTAGTTGTTTGAAGCGGACATTGCGAACTTCTTCACTCAAAGCACAATGCGTCATCATCTGAACGCAGACCTGTATTCAGAATCCCCTTTGGAGTGAAAAGAGGAGTTGCGGGCTCCTCACCATGGGTATGATACCCGCTACGGGGACGAGCTAGCCTAAAGCAAAGTTGAAGGAAAGTTTATGGAGATCAATGAGGTTGTTATTATGACAAGCCGCAATCACACGAGCGATGTATGGCTGGCAAATGTACAACACAGTATTAGCTGCGCCATTGATAAGTATATTTCTGAACAAACGGGTTTAATTTTACGGCACTATAAAGTTCAAACAAAACAACAGAACCCCCAATAGTTACAGTACTGACAAATTACATAGAAAAGACAACCAGAGATGTTTGAACTTTCACAAGTCAAAGATTACACATGCCTGAACTTATAAGTGAAGAGAGTGGTTCAAAATGATGACCAGTTGTCTGCATTCGCGATTCGATTAGTCGATTTATTTAAGAGGCCGCCTCTGGCGTATACCTCCCAATTGAAAATATAAAATTATACCTGTAATATTTCACCCGCGTAGTTTAAGTGAGCAAAAAAGAAAACGCTGCTTGGATCATAAGCAACGCTTTCCGTGGCTTCGATTCAAAACCAAATTACAAATGCGACAGATATGGAAAGCAATTTGTGTTGTATAGAATAGGGCGATGGCGATAGAGAATGTTCTAGAAAGTGAAAAGCTACTGATGTAATATAAATACAAGGAGAGTTAATGGACACTGTTGCGAGGCTGTTGAAATTTTGTTGAGAATGACTGGCAATAAGCGCGCTCGGAAGTAAAATAACTTCGCAAAAAAACGAACAGCGTTTTTTTACTATAGAATAGAAACAAGCTGAGATGGCACGGCCAGATTCAACGACGGCACACGTCAACTCGATCACAGCTGTCGTCCAGAGGGCAGTTGCTTTGGCAGAGCTTCCTGTAACAGCGGGGAGATATCAGGGTTGAGCGCGGTCTGAGCCGACAGTAAAGCTCGATTGTTAAGTTCGTTGCAATCTCGTAATATCGGCAGCATTAATAGACATTTCGCTAGCATATTAGAATCATCTGGATGGGTCTTCTTAAGACTATACTCCAGAATCTGCAACAATTAAATGCTTGATAATTCCATAATTTTTATATAGAGTTTTTGTATTGTATCATATTGTGTCGTACTGTATCATGTGGTATTCTATCGTACTGTATCATATTGTGTTGTACTGTATCATGTGGTATTCTATCGTATTGTACATTTGTTTAAAGGTTGGATGACGAGATAAATTTTTTTTGGCTTATCAGCAGCTGATAGCTGATAGCTGAACAGCACGATCAAAGAACGGTTTTTGACCGCTTACAAAGAACATCCTAGTTTGAAGCGACTATAATTTGGATAAACTGAAGTGTGGGAAAACATGTTGGATATCATCAGACAAGTTCGGGAAGAAATTTTATACGGACGAATGGTAATTCGAAGACATCATCTCGGGAACGCGTATGAGCGCGAAAACGCAACTTCACTCCAGAACCTCTCTAATGCGGGAGGTCAAAAAATTAAGACCAGCACTCACGGGAAGTAGGTCATCTTGCAGTTTTTCACAGATTCGTCTTGTCTCTAAGGAGATCTCATCGCGATCAGGAAACAGTAAGACAAACGCGCAGAGAATCGATATGTTCTGTATACCTCGCAGTGTGGAGAACCGTAATATTGATCTGCAACAAGGGCAAAAGTCAGTCATGATAGCTCAGTGGGAGAATTAATCTCACTGTCAGTCCTCTCCCTGTGGTGTGGCCTGGGCGATGAGATCTCAATGGGAGAATGAATGCATCTCACTGTCTGTCCTCTCCGTGGCCCGGGTCATGATAGCTCAGTGGGAGAATGAATGCATCTCACAGTCAGTCCTCTCCCTGTGGCCTGGGCAATGAGACCTCAGTGGGATAGCTCACTGTCTGTTCTCTCCGTGGCCCGGGTCATGATAGCTCAGTGGGAGAATGAATGTATGTCACTGTCTGTCCTCCCCGTGGCCCGGGTTATGATAGCTCAGCGGGAGAGTGAATGAATCATACTGTCAGTCCTCTCCCTGTGGCCTGGGCGATGATATCTCAGTGGGAGAATGAATGTATCTCACTGTCTGTCCTCTCCGTGGCCCGGGTCATGATAACTCAGTAGGAGAATGAATGTATCTCACTGTCTGTCCTCTCCATGGCCCGGATCATGATAGCTCAGCGGGAGAGTGAATGCATCTCCCTGTCTGTCCTCTCCACGGCCTGGGTCATGATAGCTCAGTGGGAGAATGAATGTATCTCACTGTCTGTTCTCTCCGTGGCCCAGGTCATGATAGCTCAGTGGGAGAGTGAATGCATCTCACTGTCTGCCCTCTCCACGGCCCGGTCATGATAGCTCAGTGGGAGAATGGATGTATCTCACTGCCTATCCGCCCCGTGGCCCGGGTTCAATTCCCAGCCATGGCGGAAAATTTCAAGGGATTTTTCCCTGGCTGATCACACTCTGTCAACCAGTTATGAGCCAGCGTGGCAGAAAATGCTTCACCACTGGCGGGGTGTTTTCCTGTTATGGGCGTTTAGCAAGCCCCTCATTCCAAATTGCTAGCATGTGTTCAGCTCACCACAGTAAAAAAAATGGAGGTCCCAACCAGTTAATTAGGGTATTAGGGTCAAGGTCACTCCATAGCTGTTAAGATCCAGCTCTTTTTTTTCGAGAAGAGTAGCCGAGTTTCGGCGGGTGATATGTAAATTGACTTCGGTTGACTGACCCCCAACCACCCAGGACCATTCATTCAGCCTTGTGGCTGGCGCTTCTCACTGAAACACTGGATGCACTGGAAGAGTGAAGCTGACTCCGGGCATAGTCAGCTGACCCCCAACCGGGAGTTATCCGCCCGCATAAAACCCTCACCTTGTGAAGTTGTGAGTGAAGGCTGCGCGTTGTTCATTGCTCTCACCATCTATGAAGATCTTATTGAGCACCGAGTGGGGAAAAATGCTTAGTTCATTCCTATCAAGCCGACAGTCTATACAGGCTTTAAACGGGTTCGCGAAGTGCTGGAACTTTACCAACGAGCTCACCTCGGCTCTCCCGTACTTAATTAAAGATATTTGATCGTCTCTACTTATCTCGGAAAACCCGTCTATTTTCTTAGAAAATCGTACTAAATTCCGTATAAATCTGTCCACGTTTAACGACCAAACTTCAAACAGTTTTCGTGTAGCTTTAACTCCCCCTTCCGCAACGAGAGTTTCTGTCGACGCTGATTGATCGAGTAAACTCAAGTTCTCCATAATCTCCGCATTGGCATTAATCAGTTGCGTAATATCATCTTCTGGGTCAGTGCCCCGTTTATGAAATATCACAGTATCTAGTTCCTTCATATTGTGTTCTTTCATGATACTACCGACGATACTATACACCTCCTTAGCATGTTCATGAAGATAAGTAGTCTCTGGAAAGCTCAGACGGAATGCGTTTGTGATGTCGCGTATTTTTCTATCGTACTCGGGTATTTCCAGAGGAGTTGGCGAGACCAGAGTCTCCAGTATTTTCTGAGGGGGTGTTGTAACTGGACAACCTTGTAACGTTTTAAGTTCTATTGTATCTTCAGTTCGTTTTTGATGAGTATAGCGACCAGTTTTAATGGCTACAATAAAATATAACAAAGGGTGATGTGATAAGCCTGTAGCTTAGTAGGCTTTGGACTCGGGTTCTTGGCTCGACTCCCAAGTTGGGCGTCTTTATCTTTCGTGACCTCCTCGTTAGTTTCGGACGCGGGCATTAAATAAGGGAGTTACCTTTTCTCTGGGCCACGCGGGTGCAAGCAGAAAGTCTAATGATCCGCCCGTACTGTATCGAAAACTTAGTATGCTAATTTCTGTATACCCCTGACACCGGTCAAGACATCTGCACTGCACCTGCATACCCCTGACACTGATCAAGATACTTGCAGGGCACCTACATGACACTGGTCAGGACCCCTGTAGGGCACCTGCATACCCCTGACACCGGTCAGGACGCCTGCAGGGCACCTGCGTACCCCTGACATTGGTCAAGATACTTGCAGGGCACCTGCATACCCCTGACACCGATCAGGATATGGAAAAAAGAAAAGATATTAAAGAGTTTGAGGAGTTGCATACCCCCGCTACAGAAACGGAATTTTACCGATTACACCTAATAACGTATAATGACTCACTCGGTGAGCCGTTCGCTCACTCGGTGAAAACATTGCTCGCTTTGAATCGGTATTACTAGTGATTTAGTCCAGAATATGGGTGCAAATATATAAATATGTCGGGTATAATACTTCATAACATCAGTGATTGCCTATAAATTGCAGCAGACTAATTTCATTGAACTAGAAAGAAGAAATCGTATTAGGTATCATCGTAGGAAATTCCTTCAAAATTTCGTATGAACGTAATGAAACTCATCGGTTTTACGAGCCAATGATGTCAATTCGGGGCCATTTTCCATTCATGTATACGGGAAAGGCAACTCCGCAAACTCTCTAATATTTCAGAAAAAGAATAACAGAGATAATACAGTGAATGTTTGGGGTGGGGTAAAACAACTCCTGACTCTAATTACTAAACCCTCACGGTAACCCGAATCCCGTAACCGCAGTCATTTCGACGTCCTTCTCTCCTGCGCAAGGTCTCTATTTTCAAGTCCAAGGACACAATTTCTTATTTAAATGAATGGGAAATAATGGGGAACACAACTCCGAAAGTGCGTCTACCATCGACCGTGTCATAACCCCTTTAAGTCTACCACGGCACTTGGCCATCCTACTTAGCGGACCTTCTAAGCCTGAGGCTTGTTGGAGCGGTAGGAGCTGGAAAGCAAGCGAAACAGAGAACATTCTAGACTATTAGCGACCTTGCGCAGTGGACGCTTAGGCTAACTAGGAGTCGTCCGATCTTAAACCAAGCTTTCTACCCATTGAACAATTCCATACCATTTCTCCACTGTCAACTGCTTGCAGAATGGGCCTCGAACAAGACTCAAACCGAGGGCGGTTGATCTTCAGTGAGCATGACAGGATGACCAGAGAAAATTTAGAAAGGCATTGAAACATTTAGACAAAATTCAATCCCTTTCCAATAGGACGGGAGATATAACAGAATAAATTAGGTGGTTAGATATCAGCCGTACCGGATTTGCTCATGCCAACCGCGAGGCACTTTTTTAGGCGGCAGGGAGGACAGTGGTTGCGGGTGTTTGAAGTGATAGCGCAGTTATCCCCTGTCTGGCAGGGGGCGTATGGATTAGCTCTAGAGATACTCCGTCGGAAGAACCCCTTACAGGCTTCGCATGTGTTTACACCTACAGATACAAATGTATGGATACGTAAAAACGATGATGGAATTTCAGTTAACAAGGACTCACACCTTTTGGTAGCATACTGCCAAGGTTCAAAAGGGCCTGGGCGATCTGGATCACCATGATATAAATAATGGAGGTGTCAGCCAATGGATAATTACGGTCAAGGTCACTTCATTTTTGCCGTTTTAGATCCACATCTCCCTTCTCGAGAAGAGCGATAAAGCATAATACTCTATCCACTGACCTATCCCACTATCCCACAGTGCGCTAGTCACTGAACTATCCCATAATTCTCTACCACTGAGCTATCCCATAATTCTCTACCACTGAGCTATCCCATAATGCTCTACCACTGAGCTAACCCATAATGCTCTACCACTGAGCTAACCCAGAGAGCTCTACCACTGAGCCATCCCTGCCATATGTATTCACTAGTACTGGTTACCATAGTGAAATCCTGATGCGGGGCTAGTACAGACTCTGCATGGTGGCAGGAATAGTCCACGAGGTTTCTCTCCATCACTCATACTGCCATCCTTCTCTAAAACAAGACACCATCACCATAAATAAATGTACAGCGTCATCCGTCAGCGTCATCCGTCAGCTTTACTTCGGCACAGGAATTCAGGTGATTTTTTTAATTTAATAAATTTTAACTTAGTTTATAATTATTATATATCCCATAATTTATAATAACTATGATAATTATTTTATGATTATCTATATTATAATTTATAATAATAATGCGTATTATATCTTTTGATTTATAATAATTATTTTATAATTATTTATATTACATATAATTATTTTAAAATTTATAAAGATTATTAATAATTAAATTAAATTAACTTTTAAAATTCTATTTGGGAACTTGGCCATCCTAGTTAATGGACATCCTAACCCTGAGGTTTGTTGGATTAGACTGGCCGACTAGATTTGAATACGCTATTTTACATGGATAATCGACCTTAGGCGCCTCTTTTCAAGTAAATCAGTGACTCTAATTAGTTAAATCTCTAGTGTATAAAAAGACACTAGAAGCCTAGCCAGTGTCAGGTAATCACAAGCGGCTAGAGCCATTGACACCATCGTGTCGTCCCATGAGCACGCAAGAGCTGGTCCGTGACCCGATGAGGCAGCCTGGGTAGCTGTTATTTTCAGAGCAATCTTCACAATTTTTTTTATCAGAAATCTTCCGCAGACTGCGCGCGCCTGACATAGTCTCAAAAATCTTGGAGAGTAAAATTTACAAATTCAATTTCAGGGGGTGTCATTCACTGGCTTTGCATGGTTCGCACCGAGGGAGTTCGCACTGGTTCCAACCGAAAGTACGATCAGTTTCCATGGTTCAATCCGATCCCCGGTAGGAGTTGTCTTCTACCGATCAAATATAAATTTTCCGCGGAATACTGTTTACCGTTCTGCAGATTACTCCTGTATGCTTCAAAAATCAGTCCAAAACGACTGCGAACGTATTAATAAATCAAGAAATTTCATCATCCGGAAAGTTCCATACCATACTTGTAGCAAAATTCGGCGGCTACATAGTACACGGATAAAGTAGAGCACAAGTTTCTACCTCCGCAACCAAAAGAGTGCTTTAAAAGGCACGAACCAGTGCGAACCGGGCGTTTCCATGGTGCGCGTCGCCACTGAGTGCAAACCACTAGGTGCGCACCGAATGAGTTCGAATGAGTGCCAACCGGTTTTGATTCCACGGTTCGCACCGAGTGTTCATTCAGACCGGTGCGAACCATGGAAAGCCAGTGAATGAAGGTCAATTCTGTGTTAAACTCGATTCCTACCGACAGTGGACAGCTTTTCTGGTGAATTATTCCTGTTTAGATTTGACGCATAAACCTTAAGGCAGTCAAGTGTAACAATGTGGGTTCAATACACGGATGTTCGTTGACCTTGAAGCCTTAGTTGCTGGTCGACTTTACCAACAACAAACGTTCATGACAGGTCCTCGGCTGCGTCTGAAAGCGAATTCGATGACGCAAACAGAATTGCGCCGCATGCAAGTAGGCATGCTAGTTTATACAGTGTCAAGGTTATTAAAACGTCAAGGCTAGCTATTGATCGCTTTCTTATTCAATGGTCGCTTCACAGATCGCTTCGTTTTCGCGAAACAGACGAAGAAAAGACTGCACAACTCCTTTGTCCTTAGAAACGCAAGACGTTGAGAGAACTACTGACACCTAGTAGTGTGAGTAGAATCCACAGGCCTAATAGAGACCAGTGACACTCGCGTGACCTGATGCGAACCCAAAGGTTGACCCCAATGAGATATACCACTTCCTACTGGGATTACTAAACAACTGTCTCTTTGTTCAATAAAAACTCCAAAAACATGACTACCAGAGAAGATGCGATGTATTCCATTGTTGATGGATTTGAGTTTTTGTGGCGGTTTTTTTTGGGCTAAGCACTTTTTGACGCTCATAGGGCACCCGCCTCGGCAGGGAAAGTTGAGGTAGTAAGAAAATCCCTCGACTCGACCCGACCCGACCCAACCCACGATACCTGGGTAAAAGGTGATATTGCAGGAAATTCTCCCACTACGCCACCGAGACCCTCAATGTATGAGTTGATGTCATCACACAGTTGAAGAGGTACTGAGATCACAGCAGTGTTGATCTACCCTATACAGTTACCTTTTCTATGCATGCAACAGTCTCAGCAGGCCAGGTTATAAATACCCTCTGACACTGGTCAGGGTACCCGCATACCCCTGATACCGATCAGGGTACTTGCAGGGCACCTGCATACCCCTGACACCGATCAAGGTTTTTGCAGGGCACCTGCATACACCTGACACCGATCAAGGTTTTTGCAGGGTACCTGCATACCCCGGACACCGATCAGGATAGAGAAGAAGACTTACCGCTGCAGTTATCAGCTAACGTTATGTCCGTGTTCTCCTTAGCTTTTTTAGTTGCGCTCTGCTCCTTAGCTTCCATCTTGATACTGTCACAGGCCTGACTAGTATTATCCCTGGAGAACCAAGTCACAATCATATGAGATTTGCACCTGTGCGGATAGTGTCCTTGGGGATTATTGATTTAAGTATAATGTATAATGAGGTATATTCTGAGATTCTCATCACCTGATAATTTGTTATGCTGTTGTCGGACACGGAGATGGTGCCTTTGTCCAGTGCATGGTTAGGGGTCGGTCAGCGTAAGTGATGTCAATAGTAGGTGATGTAAAGGGTAAGTAATGTCATTAGTAAGTGATGTCATTATTAGGTGATGTGAAGAGTAAGTAATGTCAATAGTAAGTGATGTAAATAGCGGAGCGGCATGAGCAAGAAGCACCAAATCAAAACCGAGCCCAAACCAGGTCACATGGCTTAGCCATGTGATCTGGTTTGTGATGATGGTTACGACCGGTGGTGGCGTGGTCCCGCGCAGTTTTCATTCACAGCTATAGGGCAGGTGTGAACAACTTTGGCCTCCAACCAAATCAATAAAATACACCTTACAAGGGGCGGCTGTGACTCAATGGTTAGAATACAAGACTTGGGTGCAGTGAGTTGTGGGTTCGAATCCCAGAAAAGTCAATGGTGGTGGCAGGAAGGGCATCCGACCTGAATTCGCTCCTGAGCTCATACAAAGTCTCCCTGGTAACCAATGAGCTACGAACCACGACCCCGTACGGGGATTAGTAATGTGGAGTATAAACAGAAGCAAAATACTATTCTGGGGTGATAAGTCGTATTTGGAAGATGATCATCTTCTTTGGTATGCTGACCAGTGTCAGGGGTATGCAGGTGCTCTGCGGGTACCCTGACCAATGTCAGAGGTGTGCAGGTACTCTGTAGGTACCCTGACTAGTGTCAGGGGTATGCAGGTAGTCTGCAGGTACCCTGACCAGTGTCACTGTATAAATGTCTGCCCACAGGTTGAATTCTGGAGAAACTAGCTCCCA
>Ga0224501_10005135_pt1 | contig 10329 bp, 3 predicted proteins | sample SF_Oct11_sed_USG_4_FD_169105 | JGI IMG/M metagenome (GOLD analysis project Ga0224501, IMG submission 169105) | Sediment microbial communities from San Francisco Bay, California, United States - SF_Oct11_sed_USGS_8_1 | ecosystem: Environmental > Aquatic > Marine > Sediment | place: USA...
AAACCCCAGACACCAAACCCCAGACACCAAACCGTTTACAGGAAAATATAATCTCAAGTTAGCCCATCTATCGATTAACAGTTGACAGCGACATTCAGATTTTCAGACACTCGGGTAAGCAGTCCTGTACGGCTCTCTCTGGGTTTATTCATTTTAAGACCCGTTAATTGTGGAAAATAGAATGGAAAATAATTCAAAAGTAGACTAAGAGCTACACAATCATCAATCATCCGAGATTCTCTCGGGACAGTGTCTGAGGATGGCAAAACAATCAAAGGAGTATAAAATCACCTATTCATGACGTTCACCATCACAGTAGTACCGAGTAAGTTACCTGCGAATCTCTTGTGTGTTTGGGGATAGCAGACGGCTACAAACCTCTCCACGGTTACCGCCATCAGAGTCCATGAGGAACTGTCTAATGCCACATAGAGGGTAAAATAATTTAGTTGACAGGCGATACTGGAACTGTGACGAAAATCTCTCTGTAGAGAAAACAGTTTCGATTAAGGACCATGTGCTAAATCATTAGGTCCGGAGACTCAGAAGTTGCAGGCCGGTTATTGTGAGGTCCACTCATGGAGTTACCCTCTCTATGGAGGTATATACTCTGGTAAGAGCAGAAATTTTCCTAATGACGCACCCTGGGATACGCTGTACCAAAGACTTGGTAGTCAGCATAGGCCAATTTCTGCATACCATTAGTAGGCACCGATGGGGACATGGAAAAATGTAAAAAAATCCTGTTATTTCAAATCAGACCTCAGCTTCGGGACTTCAAACAACTCGCAACCTTTCAAAGCAAACATCATGCAGGTTTTTGAGTGGAAGACCATCGCAGAGAACTGTCCAGAATGTGAATAAGACATCCACACAGTCGAGTTACCATGAGGTACTACATGTGGATCCGGGCATGAATATTCATATACGTAGGGTACATTACAGTCAGAACAGCCAGGTTCCAAGTACATGTATAAGGCAGTGGGGAGGCCAGTGTGCAAACTGCTAAAACCACCTAGCTGCTCTTTGACAGAATAAGCACCAAAGATTTTCACACTCAGATACGTTTGTTGATCTTGGTATAAGCAAATGGAATTATGCGTAATAATATACTTTACCTCTGTATAAGAGACAAGGAAATGACGCAATAATCCCAGAAGTATGGCTAGGGTATCGAGAACAGCCAGAGCCGCTAAGAAGATTGCCGTCATTGTTCTCCTCAGTTTTTCTCTCATCATAACAGCCAAACTCATACTGTTACCAAGAACAGCTATACCCATGATGATGGGTGCTCCATATAGATACACTTTCTCCTTCATACTGCAGACAGCTAGTCCATTATTATAGCAGAGAGTTAAGTTAGTAGTAATGTCACTAACAGCAGCAATGAGTTTATCCGATATCATAACTGAATTCCAGTAAGTGAGAGTTCGATCACTAAACAATACTCTTACACGAAAGAGATCGAGTATCCATTATCTGTCAGGGCTGTTATCAGTTTGCTATTCTATATGGGATTGACTCACCGGTATAATGTGCTTGCTGTCTGTAAATATGTCCCGAACACAGCTACTATCGCGCTCTCATCCTATGATGAAATATCCACATCAGTGATGTTCAGTGTCATGAATAGATTCGTTTAATAGGAAGTGATGAATAAACATTTGCAGGCAGCGATTATATACTAATCTACACAGAGTGAGAGATGACTGTGTGATACATCAGTAGAGGTAGCATTATAATTCCATAGCAGAAACATTGTCATTCATTGAAGCATTTACATTGTTTACGCATTAGGTAATTATATAGTACTGGGATATGCGGGTGTAAATACCACATGTACAGCAGTGCATGCAACATTCAATTATGGAAATAAATAGTGCACTTTAGAGCAGTTGGACCTCATTCGTAGTTGGTTGGTTCCTAAGCACATAAGTTACCTTATAATTTACCCCAACTTCAGCCAAGATGAATTCTCAACTGGATGGCCTGACACAGAAATAGCCCAGGTGGAAAAGCGCGGAAGTGCAATCCAAATATTGTCAGGGATTGCAATGTTTATGGGTTGTGCCCCTGTGTGCGATGTGTGGTGCTCCTGTGTGATGATGTCTATTTGAAGGGCTCTGTGCCTGGAAGGCTTCAGTCTATTTAAGAAAGCGAATAAACTCTTCTTTGCTGACCAAGATATTTAATGGCATTCGTTGAGAAGGATGTGAGACACAGAGACAGAGCCAGAGCTAGAGCTAATAGGTAGACCACTGCTTTTTATAGTGCAGTGGGTCATTAGGAATAAGGCGTGGTTTAAACATAATTACAAAACCATGTGGTGTATGGAATCACCACATGACAATATTGCGGATTCACTTCTCAGTACCAACAGGGAATCTCCTTGGTAGGAGCCTTCCAGTTAACTAGCGCAGCTACGTATCACCATGGTAAGAATAATGGAGGTCCCAACCAGCGGATTATGGTAAAGATCAGAGTTCCATCTATCCCTTTTCTAAAATGAGTAACCGCATTTGTATATAGTATACATAAATGGCAAACAATTGTTCATGATTCGTTATCCCAACGTAGTAATCAAATCTCTTTGCGATAGCTCGACATTTGCCTGAACTTCTACGCAAACGCCTTCTTTCGGTCGCGGAATTTTGTTCGCGTGCTTTCGGTCGCTTTCATGAGCTGCTGGGTGTCCATCACATCTGCACCGCATCATATCACTCAACCACCATCATACGTGGAGTTACCCTCTCTAACTCAAGGAGAACGCTATTATAATAGGGGTATTATGATCTCACTGACCAGGTTCTTACATGCGGTGAACTAATGCAGATGTTTCATATACTGCAGGAATTAAGCAGTTTGATATGTAACCCTATTATGTTCACCAACTATCGCCTCTGTGTTACAAGAATTCACCAATATTTAATGTTTATTGTGAAACCTAATCCAGGTATAATAATTCTACTGTTAGTAACTTCTATTAATAAACATATATACACAAAAGTACTACGTACTGGGTATAATAACTATGCGCATTTATCAATACTGTATACTTATAATGAAACCTAATCCAGTAGCCTATGAATACCAGCGTTAACCACCTCTTTTCATATATACATTGAGCCTCTCGCTATGATTGGACTGACCAAGCTGAGCCACACCTCCCAAAATAAGTCACACCTTCCGAATTAATCCACGCCTAGCGGGGACACTACTCTTTGTGCACTTTATGATTTCTGCTATAACATGTCTTCAGAGCTTTGTCTGCTGGTATTTCCAGAAAGCTGATCAGATCGCCCAATAATCGCTCCTACAATCGTATCAACCTCCTAAGTAATGCAGTCAGACCGAAACAAGGAAAATCTGTGGAATATCAAACATATTCTGAGCAGTGGAAAATAAAAATAATAAGACTGTCTCAATTAACAATGTAACAATCGTTAAAGCACCGGTGACATGTTAACAATGTAACAATCGCTAAAGCACCGGTGACATGTTAAAGCACCGGTGACATGTTAACTGAGACATGATGTTGTTTTACTCAAGTCCATCATTACACTATAAGACTAGAATAACTTGTTATACTTATTGTTTTGGTGCGATTATAAGACACCATCGAGGTATCAAGAATTTAGGCTGAATAACTCATCCTAATGAAGAGCGAGACGGAGAGCTTCTAAGACCCAGTTGTTTATCCGCAACACAATTGATCTAATGAACTAACTGCATTGAATTCTATTGGCTGTGTAACATACCCAGAAAGGCGACTGAACTCGGTGGCTCCATCTTTACTTGGGTAGGACTGGCTTGTGGTGGTTGAGTGAACGCTAACTCCAGCTCTTTCATTGTCAGCTCTGGTATCAGCTCCGGATTCTGAAGTTTCTCCATGTTTCTGTTATTCGGGTGGTTGCGGGTTATGTGCAATGACAGGTCCTGTCTAGTGGCTGACCGGTAGTCACACTGCGAGCAGGAGAATGGTCGCACAGCGCTGTGTACGCGCAGACTGTGTCTCTGAATATTTACCAGGTGACTGTTTGTATACGCGCACTGACTGCACGCGTATCCCGACTCCTGTTTTATTATACACTGTTCATATACGGCTTGTACCTCCGGTGAGGCCAGGATCTGACGGCTGGACTCGCGTTGTAGCTTCGTCAGAGGCGTTGACGGACTGATGGAAGGCTGAAGGTCACTGCTTCCAGTCCACGATTCAAAATCAACACTATCATTGAGGTCATGTCGGGCCTCGACCATTCCTCCGCCTAATGATGCTTTATCATGGTGCTGGCGAGCCATATGCATGTGTACGTCATTACTCTCCGCTCCGCAGAATGAGCAATGAGGACATTTAAATGGTCGGATATTCGTATGGACACGTACAACATGCTTACGCATATTAGCGTGGAAAGGTGACATGTAATTACATCTCCTGCAGTAAGTTTTACCTTCTCTTTTCTCTATAGTCTGAGTTAAAATCGCCTGTAATTCTTTGAGAAGAAGTCGCTGTACTATCACTCCCCGACCTGTGACCCCGTTCCCATCCTCCGACGCTGTCATCACTCCCCGACCTGTGACACCGTTCCCATCCTCCGACGCTGTCACCACTAGTGAGGGAGAACTTATAGGGGTGGTGATACTGCTAGTATTACACATACTGTCATTCATCCCGGGGAACACTGGCGTGGATGGCTGGGCAGAGGTAGGTGAATGGTCAGTCGTAGATGCTACCTGGTTCAGTTTCGTTATACTCGTAGTGATCACATCATTCGTCGGGTGGTAGGTTCTTTGGTGACTAATAAATACTCCTCTGCGGGAGGTAACAAACACGCACTTCCTACATTTAAAGAGAGTGGATGGTTTTTGATGATTAATTGGCATTGTCTGTAAGCCAGCTTTCCACCCACTCGAGTTTCGGCTCTGTAACTCCGGGTGTCGCTTTCTCATATGCTCGTGCAGATCCGACTCCACCACTCCGATAAACGGGCAGAGAGAACAGTCATGCTTTGTGTTGTAGTTATGAACTCCTTTAAGATGGTTTTTCAGGTTATTTCGACTGGCGACCACCTTATGACAGAGTGGGCATTGCAGTGATGTATTAGGAGTATTAGGAGTGCGCGCGGTATGGATAGTTTCAGGATGTTTCTGACGTTTGTGTGTGTGCAAGTCATGCTCCGTGACTCCGATAAAGTGACAATAGTTACAGTTGTGTTCGGTAAAGTAGTTATGCATTCGACGCATATGCATTCTCAGGTTATTACGGTTGGAAATTGCCTTTGAGCAGAGGGGACATGTTAACAGGCTAGCGGTAAGGCTTTCTGCCGGTCGTCCAGTGGTTGTAGTATGGTCGGCTTCCATGTGAAGCTGCAGCTCCTTAGGGGATGATCCCTTAAATTGACAGACGCTGCAGGAAAATAACTGCGCAATCACGGCACAGTCTTCACTCTGCTCCTCATTAGGTAAACTATTATCCACCGTAGTATTCACTACAACATACAAAATAATACGCGTGTCTACTCAGACCTGAGCAAGAGGGAATATTGGTGTATAAGTACGAGGTATAAAATTTTAATAAAAAATAAACCAGGGTATTCGCCCTGTTGTGCCAATGAGAAAATGTAGACCTATCGATATACAAATCATTGTTTTCTGGTTCAAGGTTAAAATTATGCAAGATCATCGCAAGGAAATCTACCATGTTTAAGATAAGCGATATATAGAGCCTAGTGAGCATTGGCTTGGTGACTAGAGACTTAGCTGTGGACTCGGGTAGGTGACTTACCTGTGGACTCAGGTAGGTCAGAGACTTACCTGTGGACTCGAGTAGGTGACTTATCTGTGGACTCGGGTAGGTGACTTACCTGTGGACTCAGGTAGGTCAGAGACTTACCTGTGGACTCGAGTAGGTGACTTACCTGTGGACTCGAGTAGGTGACTTACCTGTGGACTCGGGTAGGTGACTTACCCGTGGACTCGGGTAGGTCAGAGACTTACCTGTGGACTCGGGTAGGTCAAAGACTTACCTGTGGACTCAGGTAGGTCAGCCTTTAATCCATTCTCTATGATTCCACTTGATCTCTATAATTTATACAAAACAATGCTAACCAATACTAAACAATACTAGTGCAAACTAGTGCAAAACATCTGTAATAATCTCTAGCACTTAACTGTTACAGCACAGCCTGATGAGATGCTGTCATCTAGTAGATAAACGTCCCAAGCCAACGTACTAAAAACCTTCCCAAGGTGTAAATCGTTGGATAGAATAATATCACAATCAGCACTGGATAGAAAGTGTGAGAAATTCATCTCGTATTGACATGTACTTACAATCTCTCGTATTTACATGCACTTACAATCTGGTCGTAAACTTGATTGATGAATCTGACTTTCCTGATTCTAACACTAGCATCAGTGGGTTCACTGATAATTTTTAACCAGAAGGCAGTCTCACCATACGCCTCCCCATCTTCAGTCCATAGGTTATCCTGCAGACCTCTACCTAAATGACAATTAAACCAATCAGGCTCTACCCGCAGGGATAACAGGAGATTTTATATTGTAATCTGGCAGTTCAGTGTATGCATGTAACACTGCCAGGTCCTGCGGTGGATGGGAAAAAATAACCAAGTTATACCAATGTCACTATACAATACACAAGAGACTCGGAATCACTCTCACACCTGGACCAAACTGTCCCATCCATCATTATTTTGTTAAAACTAACTGCAGGATTTTGCACCACTCATCTTTGTAACTTACTGCGAAGCTGATCCTTCAGATAATCTTGAGGTTTCGTTGAGAAATTGAGCAGGCGAAACGTTTCTAGTGGTGGGAATAGTACTGGCAGGTCACTTGGCTTCAGCTCAGCAGTGGTAAACAAAGTTTTGTTGTCGTCGGCTTCTGGCATAGTGATATCACTGTTAGAATTATTCGCTGCAGTTCCCCTCGTCGTGGGAACTGAAACTCTTGAGCTATAACTCTACCTGTGTAGAACACTTTTACTGGTCTGATGTCATGAGATAAATTAAAGTTATTAAATCATTACCATTCAATGGTTCATAGTTCGCATCAATTCTCTTAAGAGTTAGGTTTACTTTAGCCTTTAGGGTCGGAGTGGGAGTTGTCTAATGATTGGTTTTGATTCAGCTCAGGAAACTGTTCACAATTATCTATCGTGTCTCCGTTTACTTAATGGATTCGTCGGTCTAGTAAAGTTGAACGTCAACCATCCGCCCAGTCCGAGTCAGTAAGTAACGTAAGTGAGTGAGTGGTTCACCGTCTGCGGTTCAGCCACTGGACTGGGTCCGGAGTCAGGACTGGAAGTGGAAGTGGATTTCCACGATCACGATGAACAGCGTCTTCACAGTCACACTTTCGCGTCAGATCTGTTGTCCAGCTGAGGTTGTGAGCCAATAACTCTAGGTCTACCGGTGCATGCAGGATAAGGTGTCCTTGAAAATCCGTGATTTGGTTTCAAATCGGCACACGGTTACAGTACAAACTGGATTACCAAAACTTGCCAGTGAAATCTTTTATTTGTGCTCTTTTGCGTCTGGAGGCCACTTATTTATTTCCCCCATACAACATCCTATATGATATAACCCCCTTAGCACATCGCGAATCAACGAACTGTGCAGCGATTGAGATCTGCTGGTTTAGAGTTTTTGCAGAAATAGTCAGAGAGATACACTTTTCTCTTATCAAATAACACAAATATGACCAGCGGTCTTTCGTTTGTTTTCTCCTGGATCAATTTGCTGCCCGATGCTCATTTCTGTCGATAACGACCACTGTTTCATATTTTCCGGTCCAGATCCTGTGGGAGTAATATCGTGCTAGTAACTATAACCTATACTATAAGTATTACTTATTTACTATACTAGTAGTAGTAGTGCTAGTTTGAACAGACTAACAAAGCGTATTTCGTGAGTGTCTGTCCAAACTGCTATGGTATCATTCACGAGTAGTAGAAATAGGCTTTTCTGCCTTATGCTTACTAGTTATTACTTATCTGGGAATGGGTTTAATTTAAATAAGTTTAACTTTAAAAGTTTAATAACCCGCATTTCACTTTCATTGAAATTTGAATTGATTGTGATGATCATACATTCAATCAGTTTCAATCAATCCAATGAATGAATGAATGATTCATCATTATTTGATTTTGAGTGTGACTTGAGTTTGAGTCTCCTTGCTCAGTCGCAACTCACTCAGCCACTGCCTTAAGTTAGTTACTTACAAGTTACTTACTAGTTACTTAGTTACTAGTTAGACAGTCAGACCTAGGCCAGGGTCAAAGTCAGAGTCACTCACTCAGTCAGACTCAGAGTCGCGCTCACACACTGTCACTCACGCCACGGTGGGTAAGTGCTGACTGATTACTTAACTTGTTAGTTACTTACACATTGGAGTAGACAGTGTGGACTAAAATTACTTACTTAAATTATATTTTGCTCCCTTACTTAGTTACTATTTACTGACTTGTGTGGCAGTTCCGTACTACTGTTACTGTACTTGCTTGCCTGCCTGCTTACTTTCCCGCTACAGATTTAGTGACTCAGTGAAGGATGATATGAGTGGGGAGCAGAACTAGATGTAGTAACAGTGACTGAGTATTCCTCGCTATTGGTTTATCATTAGAGCGTCATATCTACTTAAAAGGGGTTATGTCATGGCCAAAAGTGTCTTCACTTGTTTTCATATTCTGGAGCCTATCATGAACAAATGGGCCAAATACCCAGCTCAAATGGAAGCTTAGATATAGCCCTATCCAATGCGCATACTTAAAGCCCTCGATGGCGCGCTTTTTAGACCGTCGTTGCAACAGAATTGGCCTCAAGCTAGGAACTCAACACAGAGCTGTTGGTGTTTGCATTGATTTCTCGGCTTACGCGCTGATGCTTGGAAAATCCTCACGCAGGTGCAGACTAGACCTGTAGCTACACAGGTCTATATAGAGAAAATGTTCAACGAAAATATAGAAACAGGGTTTCAGAGTGCAGTTTTTCGCCTCTGTCAGCAAGCGCTAGCGCTGATATTGCGAAATGATAGAGGTCCGAACGCAACGGCCTCTATTTAGGGCTAGGGAAAACCGGCAAAACAATTCTTATAAGTTAAGTTCTCTCCAATTTTACGTTTCATTTTGAGTTCTACTCTATGTTATGAGGGGTTGAAGATCATTAGATTACTAAGTTTTAGTAATTAGATCCCATTTTATTTCTATTCGGGCCATTTAGGCCATAGTTATTCGAGTGACTGATAGTGAAGAAAAAGACCACTCGCTATTGCTGCAATAAATGCTGAGTTGCCTCCCTTTAAGAATGAGGAACACAACTCCAAAAGTGCGCCCACCATCGACCGTGTCCTAACCCCTTTAACTAAGAGAATGCTGTTCATATCAATCTATGCTGTTCAAATCGAACTATGCTTGTTCATATCAATCTATGCTGTTCGTATCAATCTATGTTGTTCATATCAATCTATGCTCATTCTTCCCTAGTTGGAAATATTGGAAATATTAGTTTGTAGAATGTGCTTGTTAAAACCCCAGGCAGGTAGTGCATTAACTAGCCTTTGAGTTTGTCACATAGTTTGTATTTTATGTTTTTTGTACCCAGCACCATAATTCAATTGACTCGATCCTCTATCCTAGATTGATAGCTCTGAACAACAAGGTGAAAATCGCAAACCGCTATATTAGTTTTCTATATCTCCAGTAATCTAAGTTCTAAAATTACACAAGCACCTCAATTGTTAACAGCTCGATCTGTGTTACAGAGTATGAGTACACAGAGAGGAAATGCTCAGCGGAAAAGACCACAAAAACACAAAAATCTTAGCACCTTCCGTAATGATCTGCATGACACCAGACCCGTGACAAAAATGCTAAAAAACCTGGAAATTTACGGGGTGTGTTCGAGGTGCAAGGAGACCATAGACTGGAAGATCAAATATAAGAAATATAAACCGTTATCAGCACCGAAGAAATGGTATGTCATGTTGACTGCAGCTTTACATGAATATAGATTTGTTCCCCAGTTGCGTCCTACCTACATTTAGCTTCTAATGAGGTTGATTTATTGTGATTAGATATAGTAATTTATGATTATATAGTAATTTATGGTTATATATAGTAATTTATGATTATATAGTAATTTATGATTATATATAGTAATTTATGATTATATAGTAATTTATGATTATATAGTAATTTATGATTATATAGTAATTTATGGTTATATATAGTAATTTATGATTATATATAGTAATTTATGATTATATATAGTAATTTATGATTATATAGTAATTTATGGTTATATATAGTAA
>Ga0224501_10005136_pt1 | contig 10328 bp, 10 predicted proteins | sample SF_Oct11_sed_USG_4_FD_169105 | JGI IMG/M metagenome (GOLD analysis project Ga0224501, IMG submission 169105) | Sediment microbial communities from San Francisco Bay, California, United States - SF_Oct11_sed_USGS_8_1 | ecosystem: Environmental > Aquatic > Marine > Sediment | place: USA...
AAGTCAACCTGTTCAGATTGAAAAGTAGGTTAGGAATCCCGACAAAAGACATACATTGAGACAGACGGTATCTAGATAGCTTTCGTTGAATTTGATTTGTTTATGCTTCTCTGCCTCCTCTCTGCAGCATCTTAGAAATAGGCCGTCGCCCATTCGCCTACACGAGAAAAAGAAACTTTAGACAAATCGAGTCCGACCAGAAACACAACAATAGATTGATGTGAATATCACGGAAGCAGACAAAGTGTTACTCGACGCATACGCACATGATGTTAGCCTTATGAACAGCTGTTATCTCTGACCGTCCATTAGCTATGGCGTATTCAAAAGCAAACTGAGCGACTCTGCGGGAAGCCTCCTCAGTGATGAGTTTGATGCTCTGTACTACCCCAGGAACAATCTACAAACAAGATGTGATGTAGATTAAAACACTGGTAGCCCTTCTCTAAATGTTAAGCGGTTCATTCTGAAACGTAGGATGTGATTCGTCATTCTATCCATGAATGTCTACTCACTGTATGCTCTATACCACTATATTCTCCTTCGGTATTCTCCCTGATGGTGACGAGGTCCACATCATCATATGGCGTCTTAAAACCATCTATAGACTTACATGGCCTAACATTTGCGTAGAGATTAAATTCCCTGCAAGATTCAACAATGATGCCATTATATTAAACACCACAAATCATTATTAAGGCCAGTTCTCTTCCTATTAACCAGAGACAACTCATTAAGTTAATTAAAAAAATTCACAAAAACTTGAGAGGGCTGTAAGGACTCAACATCCACATTCGTCCCGGTGGAGTGACAGGACCTAGTAACTACACCAGCAGCTCAATCACACAACAGGAAGGAGATTTGAAACTAGGAAACCGAGACTGTTCTTTTTCCGACCAGTCCGAGGTTACATCTATCATTGTACGTACGAAGTACATGGACACCAAACACACCCCTGAGCAATATCATGATGAAAGACTTACTTTCGAAGCGCTAGATTGAGTGATCGATGTCCTTTGCCTACAGGAGTAGCCAGTGGCCCCTTCAAACCAATTTTATTCTTGTGTATTGAGTCAATGGCTTGCTGTGGGATACCAAATGTTCCATCCGGTCCTCTGACAGGAGTCACATCCACAGTTTCCCACTCAATCGGTGCCTAGTAAAGTATAAAGAGTGTTAACTGGTTGTCAGGGAAAACATCAGGGTCAAAGAGAACAGCCACAGTCAGATAAAGTACCCAAAGTGGTTATCTCCCCCTACCTTAGTGAATAGTGGCATCATGCAAGTAATGGCAATGCAGAAGCATGCTAGTATATCTAGCGAATTTCTGGAGTGGATTTTATAATCGTAGACTTACCCCAGCGACCTGTAGTATCTTTTGCACAGATGCTGAGATCTCAGGCCCGATACCATCACCAGGAATCAATGTTACCGTGCTTCTCCCCTGTTATAGTGAAAGAAATGGATGAGGTAAATGACAACTCAGGACGCTATAGCTTCAGTGTAATTTGAAATTGAGGTGAATTGGGCTGCACTCAGCCATGGCTCGCAAACAGGGTGGCTGGATAAAGCAGAAATAAGATGAGCTTGACAAGGAATGATGGGTAGGATGGTTACTTAAAATTTATTGTCATGAATTTGATAGCTAAAACAGCGATTGATGGAGAAACACGTCTGCATGTCATGATTGATCAGCGGGACTGGTGCCTCATAAAGTAGCATGAAGCTTCTGTAAAACTAAAGATATATATGAGCGTTGACCATGTGTGCGAAACATATAAATTAATAAAAACTACAGTGAAATGACATTGAACCAAACTACCTTCAGATCCTTGGACTCCGAAGATGCATCCATGAGCCCAGAGGACATAGGTATATTGGAATGCAATTTCGGGTTGTGCGGCTGTAAAGCAACAACTGATTTTAATTAGTTAGTTATGTAGATATCATGCCGGGACAACACTTTGATATATACACATTACAAATCAGTTGTATGCAACACTAAGGTTCACCCACTACCACTGCTGCTTGTAATAATGTGCTTGTACTTACACTGGTGGAACAGTAAGTTCGATGAGCCTGGGTGCGACCAATGTTCCGACTCTGAAAATAAATACAAAAATGATTACCGACCTATTGTTGACTTAACATATTGTATTTTCCGATCAGTAGATTCATATATTTATAGTTTGCAGCAGAAATATGTTATCGAGAGGTAAGCCATAACCTGAAGACCAACCTAATACGTGTTGGCTAGACTCGGTGAAACAATGATACTAAAAAGAAACACGCAATTCAATGATGCTATACCTCCAGGAACAAATGAGTTAATAAACCCTTTTGAGACCGCAGAACATGCACAGTTGTTACGATAGGGACAAAAATGATAGCAATTAGAATTACAACTCAAAAGCTTCAAGTTTGATGCAGGTCATGTTTTAACATTAGTAAGAACTGAGTTAGAAGTAGTAATGGAAAGTGTGCATCACACTTACAAGATGTGGGCCAACTTACTTGATCGATGATTTCTCCACTCACTGTGATTAGTCTAGCCTTGGGCTTACAACACCAATACAACTAGTAAATAAGTAATACTAGTAACTAAGTAAGTAGTAGTAAAAGTGATGTTGATGACAGCAAGAATTTGTACTTGTATTCACTCAGTATTGGTCTTGCGAGTTTGGCAAATTTGGTTGGTGCCTTCGCTTCAGTGACATGATAATGATAAAGGCACTTTCTCTTCTGTCACTGGTGCCTCAGAAAGCCGTAACTGTAAGTGATTAAGTCGTAACCAGCTCAGCCACTGAATGATTTTTTTAAATTTCAATTAATAATTGTCTGGTAGTGGTAGTAGTATAACCAAGTATTTACTAAATACTGACTGACCCATAGATTATGTTACTAAATAATTTAGTAACATAATCTATGGGTCAGTCAGTGAGTCACTCACTGATTGGGGTCAGTGGGTGATTAAAATGACTAACAGTAACATAAAAGCCGGCGTTACACTTATGACTTAACTTTGGTCAAATTGAAAACGGACTAAGAGTAAGACTCAGAGTAAGTTACTAGTTAGTAAGTTACTAGTTAATAAGTTACGTTAGTTAGTAAGCGGGCGTGACTTGAGGCAGAAACGTGCAACTCTCATCGTTAAATATACTGTCCTCATCAGCAGATACGCTATCTTTTTAACTCGAATGAGTGACCCTGTTTTAGGAATATACCGCTGATCAAGTCACAAAAGAAACTAGCGGCAATGTACTCAACAAATCTGTATACCATACCAGGAGAGATATTAGTTTGCAGCCGGTGTTCGCCATGATTAAAACCGTAAACGAGGGGATAATTCTATACCAAGGCGAGTACAGGTGTATCTCTGAGACAGCATGCAAAAAGAGCCTGCGAGCGCACAATTCCACGTCTAATTAGTGTGTAGGCAATACCGCAAAGGATATGTAGCGGAGTGATTTGGTTCTTTGGCGTCTGGCGGAGTTAGCCGATAGAGAGAGTTGTCCCTATCTTTTGGTCAAGAACAAGCTCATCAAGCTGGAGGGCGTTTGCTCAAAGGCATAGAAACATGTTCCTGAACTTTCGATCTCTCTGCCCTTGCCAAATTCAATTTAGCCATTCGCTTGGAAAGCAGGACAAGATGAAACATTGCGTATAATGCTTACATACTAGCTAACATTCGCCCCCGTTCAATACCTTGAAACCACACCAATAAAGTGAGATTTGATAAAAGAAAGTGCTGGCATAAACATTACGCAATCTGAAATCAGGTGGGAAGCTACAATACTTCACCCAACGAAACCAATGTAGCTGGACTTCCTATTAAAACTGTCCCTGACGGCTGAGCATAAGGGTCCTCATGATCTGCATAGCCACACATAGTCATAAAAAGACACTAAGACAGTAGCCGCTGTAACTTGAAGGTAACCCAATGAATTATATTTGTGTTTATCATAAAATATAAACTTAGTGAGACATTTATTAAACTACATGTATTATCTATCTAAAAACAGCAATCAAAAATCCAGATTCCCGATTGGAGTAGAAAATAATAGTGGTGGTGTTCACTACTGAGGACCATTTTGTGATATCTGCAGCATGGGCAGATTTAAAAACGTGTAAAAACTTAGTCACAAATCGTTCCGTTGGCCTACCAAAAATTGGCGTTTTCTGGTAGATAGGCATAGCCCCACTAAATATCAATTTCAGTTCCTCACACCAACTTTCTGAGTGATTTACATCAAGCAAACGCTGCAATCAAAGGGAAACTACGAAACTCTGAATTCAATCTCCTAGATTGGTGGCTGGTAGTCGCCATTCAGCTTCATTATGGTGATTCTTTTGGAACAGATAATATTCACATTGACTGAGATGCTGAGCGATGGAAGGTGAGTCGGCTAGTACCCACTGTGCATCATATGATGAGATGGCTGTGGTGAAAGTCCACTACAACACAAGTTTTCAAATGCCGAATCTGCACATAGAGATAGAAATATTGCATTGCAATAAAATTGTGATATTCTATCGTCTAAATGGAGTCACTGTCTGTATAATTTTCACAATCAAGCACATGAGCCACACTACGAACTCGAACAAGACTCCATAACCATAAAACTCCATAGAGTTTGTAGAGTTGCGTGCCTCACTGTGGAACCGGAATTTTGGCAATTCCACCTACTAAAGTAAAGTGACTCGCTCGGTGAGCCATTCGCTCACTCAGTGAAAATATTGCCCACCTTGGGTTGGTATGGCTAGTGATTCAGGACACAATACGGGTGCAAATATATGAATATGTCCGGTATATCAGCTCGTGGCAGCAGTGATTTCCCACAAACTGGGACAGACTTATTTGATTGAACTAGCAAAAGGAAAACGTAATAGGTATAATCGTACGGAATGTGGAAGACAGCTCGTACGAACGTACAATCCGGGGCCGTTTTCCGTTTCATATACGGAAACGCAACTCCCCAAACTCCCTATTATAATATATAGCACATGGGAGAATGATCTACCATTGTGTCCATCAAATCCTAAATCTGATTTAAACTGTCAAGTCTTACACGGCTAGTCATTACCTTTTCGCAGCTTGTCCATTTTCCACTAAGTTTCTTCCAACAGAGATAGACAACTCCTCTGGTGAGTAGCACCTGTTCGCATATATAACGGAGTCTCTGTCAACATAACAAGTTACAAGCCGTTATTACTAGACAGTGGGTAGGTGGGATATCACTCAGTTACCATCGTTGGTGCCTCTGGTTGGAAATGGATACCCCTTGAAGGAAATACAAAACGTAATAATGCATACAGCCAACATGGCCTTCCATTGACTGAGGTGGATGTTTCCATTGCCGGATGTCATCAGTCATCGCTTAGCCTTGACCTCATATTGGTCACTGGTGGAAAAATAGTGCATACACTTTAAGGCTCTACAGGTTCTCCAAGGCAGAGCGACCTTATTTTCAGAGATGACCACCTAGCAATCACATGATTACAGGTAGTAAACACTCCCATCCATACTGGCGCTGCTGTGTTTTCGGGCTGCTTAAAACTGCGGACAGAGAACAGAGACCAGTACAAAGACCCTTGAAGCACAACGGCCATACTAAAATACTACGCAAAGTTCATTTAGGTTTTACTGCATGACCTAAAACAACTAAAGCAAAGCTAACACGACTGATTGAACGGAGACAAAGCAACAATACAAAAGTGTTATGCATCACTGCCACCACGTCAATATTCACTCTCGGTTCATTGTTGATTAATTTCATATCATGATGACACACAGACACAACTCAAAAGGCAGGCCAACACCCAATACTGCAAGTCACACTGCAGCCTGCTTCTTACACAGTCTAAAGGTCTGGTACATGTGATGATAAACTGGTAGCTGGCCATATAAAAACAGACATTTATTTAGTTAAAATATCTCACCTTAGAAGTTAGGTAGAAATTTTTAAGGGCCGCGGAATCTAGATAATCTGTGATATTAAGTAGGATGTCCTCAGGCATGGTGGTTAACAGATCAACCTGATCTTCACAGAACACTCCAGAAGCTACAAAGAAATATCTGCCATTATACATATGTATATCTACTAGCATCAAAGTAGTCAATAACAAAGCACTCCAGGTACTGGTGATGTTGATCGATCAACCAACAGAAAGGTCCTCCAATAACCTTCCAACTCCAAATGCGAGGGAGAACCGTGTTACCACATAACCATGCACAACATATGTAGTTATAGTGAGTAGTGGAGCAAATCTAGCTGATTGGTACTGCTCTGTTCAGTATGTGCTTGGTGAATGGTTGCACCTGTTTTAGAATTTGGAACACCATGTAAGGATGTCTACCATCATCTTATGGTAGAACACTGGCAAGAAAACATTAGCAGACATTTCACTCTCATGATTGTTTGGTTACTCAGTACAGTTATTATTCTCACTTGGCCATGGTATTTAGAAGTCTTTCTAAACATGAGTTTTCCTCAGGAGAGATAGAAGCTGGGACTTGTGTGTGAAGCCCACACTGACACTGACACTGACACTGACACTGACACTGACACTGACACTGACACTGACACTGACACTGACACTGACACTGACACTGACACTGACACTGACACTGACACTGACACTGACAGCAGGATCCCAACTGGGCCATGAGGATCCCAACTGGGCCATGAGGATCCCAACTGGGCCATGAGTCAAGTGTTCTACTCCCTGAATTATCCCGTATCTATTGATCATACCTATGACACTACTTGATGGAAACTACTTGGACCAAGAGGAGCTAGTAATGTTTTTCGAAGCTGCTCACCTTCAGCATAGGGGACAGGGTGAAGGATTGAATTTATGAGGAAAATGGATTGATAACTATATCTGACCGAGTAACCTTTCTAAACTACCTTTGGGTTGAATGGCGAAATTTTCTACCATTGGATTATATACAGCTTTCCCACCATTCTTAGTAATGAATCTGGATGTTGTGAAGTGACACCCATAGATTGCCATTGGACAGCGAATTTGAAACCAGTTCTGCAGACCTGCAAAAACAGTTAACTGTTATGGGAATGCTGACACCAGCACAGGCAAGGAGATGGGTATACATGTAAACTTTGTTATACCTTCATGGAGGAAAAAACTGTACTGCAAGCTTCAGAGGTAACTGTAGGAGATACTACATACGCAATAAGAATAGCATATATTGCTTGGGGGAGCGGGAATGGAAATACAACAGCAGTGAAAATTACAATCTGATCTTAGGTGTGGAGCTAATATTGTGTATAGAAATGTAGACATAAGCTGTGATTTTAAGCAAAATTTATTAACATGTCATTAAATTTTGCTTAAAATCACAGCTCAGGCAAGATGACAAAAACGTTTGATAGGCACTGCAACAGCCTGATAATCGAAAGCAGAATGCAGCATTGCAGTAATCATACTAGCGTAGTGTGCCAACAATGAAACACAACTATACCAAATCTAGTTATTATTATTATTAACTACCATTAGTAATTAGAGTAGTTTCTGGTGGCATATCGGGACTTACCTGACTGCATCTCATCATGCTGGTGTTTATGATGACCACCATACTCAAGTCGCCTAAACATTTGTTGGCAATAATAGTCTCTTAAATCAAAATAACAAGGATTGGATTTATCAGGAAACATTTCAACATTCAATGAGACTTGATAGTGTTCAGGCAGGGATGCGTTATTCTCTGTGGCCATATCAGGTGACTGAGGTTCAGCGTAATCAGGACAGTTGACCGGTATGGTCACTTCTGATAATGCACTCATAATGCTTGTGCTGAGACCTACAACAAAGCGTTTTTTAGTCTCGTGGAATCTATGGAGTTATGCACATCCTGAAAGTCGACTTTAGGAAATCTCAACAGAACTAGTAAGTGGTCGCCTTCATTCAAGCATGATCAAGTATATGGGTTCGATTCAAAGTTTATGCGTCACTCAACTTGTGTTTTTTCCCTCAACGGGTTCGAATCGCAACTTTAAATAAAAGAGGCCCACCCATTAGAGTAGCAACTCTATGAGGGAAAGTATTGACTATCGTGCAATCACGCCATCCGCTTAGTGATACCACCGATGTGAAACAAAATGGCCTATGTAGTGGAAAAAGGAGATGATGTCTCAACAAAGAAGATAATATAATAAAAAACTCAGTAGAATGTGGAGGATTGCACTCAGGTACAAAGCTCACATGCACAGAGATAAAACAGGAGAGAAGTAGAACAAACTTTACCTGATTCATCGTCGACTCTCTTCTTGCAGAGTTTACAAGAAACAGGCAAACTTTTCAAGCTGTAATGGATGCGCTCTACAAATAGAGCAAGCAGTCAATCCACCCTCTTTGAAGCGGTCACGCAAGAGAGGCATCACAACACCACGCCAAATACAAATACAAATAGAGCAAGCAGTCAATCCACCACGCCAAACGCTATGCACATTCAGAAGGGAAACTCATAAAGCGAGGATAGTTTCATGAACCAGTACTTTATGCTATGCGGTAGAGATACAATGAAATGTAGAGCCGGTAGTAGTTCCATTCCATTATGGATTCAACAAACGCGGGCCTTTCCTTATCCAACATCACAACACACACAAAACATGAAAAACTGAAAAGTTAAGGGTCGTACCTGCAGGTTTTTGACAATCTTTGCAAGAATTGAACAGCAACTTTTGAGCTTCAGAGGAGCGACAATCCTTCAACAATTGATCTATTTTTCTCTGATCTCGGTTAGCGAAGGCAACATCGAGAATGTCTGAGGTTTTGTCCATATCCATGGGCACTCTGTTGATACATTCAACATTATTTTTAATACGGCCTCTGTACCACAAGTGAACACAGGACATGACACTGGCAGGGCACTGTTCCAGATGTGTCGCAGTCTGATGTCGCGCATACCGTTTCGGACAACCATATGAACTATTTGGGCATGACACCTGTGAGTTAGGACACACTAGGTTTATGTGATCTGTTTCCTTACAACTGTGGAATCTCAGCATACATCCCAGTGGACAGGTTTTCATTTCGCAGCTTTCATCTTTGAAACCAATAAATGAAGGATCTTTTGAACAGTTGAGGTTGAAGCATGTCAAGCAGTGTTCGTGATAGCCGCTCATCCTCTAAAATTATTTAACAGCTTAGTTAAAACTTTCATTTTACTGTTACCATTATTCTGTCTCTTTGTTTCAATGTCAAGACAAGAAGAACATCTGGCATAAAAATGGTTTGAAATGGCGGATTTCTAAATCTGATTCGTGTAGAGAAAACTCCATCGGGGTAGGCACACAGTTAAACAAGAAGAGGGTTGCCAGACTCTCGGAGATGACTGATAGGACCAAGACATCTTGGGGTAGTGAGAAACTATGAGCCCTGTCCCTGTACCCCACTACCTCCGAAACCATATACCCCGTTCTTTCGAAACCAGGTACGCCGTACTCTCTAAACCATGTACCATGTACCCCGAGCTCAAAACCATGTACCATCTACACCAAGCTTGAAACCATGTACCCAGTACCTTAGATACCATATACTTCCATCAGACAATTGACAAAAAAGTGAAAATACCTTAACAATGTAAAAAAAGTAAGGCAAAGTTTGTCTTTTCAGTATAACACAACACGAGAGAGACAAATAGAACCACTTTTAATACTCAATTTAAGATTCAGTGTATTGAATAACTTTCACGACTTTGAATTGGAAGTGCGTGGTTTCGTGGGGGGGGGGTACAGGGCACACGGTTTCGAGCTTGGGTACATGGTTTCGTAGTTATGGGCACCCTGTTTCGAGAGTATGGTACATAGTATCTAGAGTATGGGTACGTAATTTCTCCTGACCCAGGCATCTTGAGCTGTGATGAGCAAGGAGCTACCTGCTACCCAATTTTGGTTTAACAAGGCATAAAACCTGGCCCTCTCAAACATTCAAATTCAAATAACAGAATTTACTGAAATAACCGCGGATTAAAGAGTCTGACCACCACAACCGCGTCATGAGCGGAATCACCGAATTGCCTCAATCTGAATATGTTATTCTGTAGTGGTAGAGGGTGCATGGACTAGTAATAGTATGGAGTTAGTTAGTAGACCCTAGGCCTACTAAAGTAAAGGTAGCTGAACTTTGTGGTGTGGAGCAACTGAACTAGACCGCAGCCGATCATATGAAGCATTATGCTACAAGTCTTAGAATGTGGAGTCGAAAACAAGCAGGTACCTCTTATTGGCTAAGATTTTAGTGGTTAGAAGTCCAAGGACTGCCCATCACTTACCAAAAACTTTGTTGACGGAAGTTCTCAAATGCGC
>Ga0224501_10005137_pt1 | contig 10327 bp, 8 predicted proteins | sample SF_Oct11_sed_USG_4_FD_169105 | JGI IMG/M metagenome (GOLD analysis project Ga0224501, IMG submission 169105) | Sediment microbial communities from San Francisco Bay, California, United States - SF_Oct11_sed_USGS_8_1 | ecosystem: Environmental > Aquatic > Marine > Sediment | place: USA...
ATCTGATCGTTTGACTGCAATTCAGAGCGAGGTGCAGTTACAAAGAGACCTGATTACTCAAACAAAATTAAATGCAATGGCTGACCTTGATGCCCTGGCGGCTCGTCTTGGCCAGATTCAGGCGCATGCAACTCGATTAAATGCTCTTGGTCAGAAGCTGGTTAAAATAGCTAAAATTGATCCAGGTGAATTCAATTTTTCACAGTCACCAGGTGTTGGTGGTCCTGATGAGGTTGATACGACTGTTCAACTTGATTTTGGTAGTGAAATAGATGCTGTTATTGCTGAGCTGGAAGACAGGGAACAGCAACTTGGGGTGCTGGAATCAATCCTAATGAGTAGCCGTATGCAGGAAGAAGTCTTTCCAGAAGGTCGTCCTATTAGTCGAGGCTGGATTTCTTCATATTATGGCATGCGAACCAATCCTTTTACGGGTAAATTGCAATTTCACAAAGGTATGGATTTTGCCGCTAAATCAGGCAGTACTGTTCTGACAGTTGCTGGCGGTGTTATTACCTGGTCAGGTAAACGCTATGGTTATGGAAATCTGGTTGAAGTTAATCATGGTAATGGCTATGTCACACGATATGGCCATAATAAGGAGAATCTCGTCAAGGTTGGCGATACTGTAAAAAAAGGTCAGGGAATCGCTTTAATGGGATCAACTGGCCGTTCTACTGGCCCCCATGTTCATTTTGAGGTTCTTCAAAATGGTCGTCAGATAAATCCTCAGCGATTTGTTGATTCAAGATAACTGCTTTTTAGCAAATCCCACGTATTTTTTTGTCAATGTGCTTAAGCCTGAGAGGATTCTCGGGCATAATAACCTGTTTTTAAATTTTCTATTTGAGATTCGAAGGAATATCTATGGTACCCAGTTTACTGCGTAAGATTTTTGGTAGCCGAAATGACAGGCAGGTAAAGAAATACCGCAAAGTTGTTGAGCAGATTAATAAACTAGAGCCTGAATTAGAATCTCTTACAGATGAAGCGTTAACCAGTAAAACGGTAGAATTCAGGCAGCGTCTTGATAATGGAGAAGACCTGGATAAGTTGTTACCGGAAGCATTTGCCACGGTCCGAGAAGCCGGTAAGCGTTCACTTGGTATGCGTCATTTTGATGTTCAGTTAATTGGTGGAATGGCGCTGCATTATGGGAATATTGCCGAAATGCGTACAGGTGAGGGTAAGACACTGGTTGCTACCCTGGCCGTATATCTGAACGCATTAACGGGTAAAGGTGTGCATGTAATTACTGTTAATGATTACCTTGCAAAGCGTGACTCCGAATGGATGGGTAAACTCTATAGCTTTCTTGGATTAACCGTTGGTGTGGTTGTGGCAGGTATGGATCACACCGAGAAAAAGCAGGCCTATGCTGCTGATATAACCTACGGAACAAATAATGAGTATGGATTTGATTATCTTCGGGACAATATGGCTTTTTCAGCCGAGGAGAAAGTTCAGCGTGAGCTGAATTTTGCTGTTGTCGATGAAGTAGATTCAATACTTATTGATGAAGCACGTACGCCGCTGATTATTTCAGGCCCGGTCAATGATAATTCTGAGCTTTATGCCAAATTTAATCAGCTGGTGAAAGAATTAATCAGGGCAGAGGATGAAGAATCTGAAGGCGACTATACAGTTGATGAAAAGAATAAACAGATTCATATGACTGAGGAAGGGCATCAGCATGTAGAAGAGCTTCTGGTTCGTGAAGGTATCCTGGCTGAGAATGACAGTTTATATAGTGCAACTAATATTAGCCTGGTGCATTATCTTAATGCAGCTATCAGGGCCAATGAATTATTTCAGAAAGATGTTCATTATATTATCCAGGAAGGGAAAATAGTTATAGTTGATGAGTTTACTGGTCGAACAATGGAAGGGCGTCGCTGGTCTGATGGATTGCATCAGGCAATAGAAGCGAAGGAAGGAGTAGTTATCGAGAATGAAAACCAGACATTGGCATCAATTACGTTCCAGAACTACTTCCGCTTGTATAACAAATTATCGGGTATGACAGGTACGGCTGATACTGAAGCCTTTGAATTTCAGCAGATTTATAACCTGGAAGTTATGGTTATCCCAACTCATTTACCCGTTGCCAGAATTGATCATGGTGATTTGATTTTTCTTACTCAGGAAGAAAAATATGCGGCGATTGTTAATGATATAGAAGACTGCCAGCAAAGAAAACAACCGGTTCTTGTTGGTACTGCTTCGATAGAAGCTTCAGAATATTTGTCAAAATTACTTAATGACAAGCAGATAAAACATAATGTGTTAAATGCTAAACAGCATGAACGTGAAGCAATGATTGTAGCTGAAGCAGGCGTGCCTGGAGCTGTTACTATAGCAACAAATATGGCTGGACGCGGTACAGATATTGTTCTTGGTGGAAATCTTGATGTTGAACTTGCCAATAAACCGGATATCAGCGAAGCAGAAAAAGAAAATGCTCGTAAAGACTGGGATCAGCGTCATCAGCAGGTTTTAGATGCAGGTGGCCTGCATGTTATTGGTAGTGAAAGACATGAGTCTCGACGCATAGATAATCAACTGCGTGGTCGTTCTGGACGTCAGGGTGATGCGGGTTCAACACGTTTTTACCTGTCATTGCAGGATGATTTAATGCGGATATTTGCTTCGGATCGAGTTGCTGGCTTGATGAAAAAATTAGGTATGGAGCAGGGAGAGGCCATAGAGCATCCATGGGTTTCCAGGGCAATCGAAAATGCACAGCGTAAAGTAGAGGGACATAATTTCGATATTCGTAAACAGTTACTTGAATACGATGATGTTGCAAATGATCAACGTAAAGTTGTTTATTCTCAGCGTAATGAGATGATGCAGGAAGATGATATGTCTGAAGTCGTTGAGGTAATACGAGAAGATGTTGTAAATGATATGGTAAACAGTTTTATACCTCACGGTAGCCTGGAAGAACAGTGGGATGTTCAGGGTCTGGAAGAAGCCATTGATACTGAGTTTTCAATTCGTATGCCTTTGCAAAAATGGCTTGATAGAGATGATGATTTGCATGAGGAAACATTAAAACAAAAAATATTAGATGAAATAAAAGATGCTTATGCTCGAAAAGAATCAACGATTGGTAGTACGGATATGCGCAGACTGGAGAAGTATATTCTGTTGCAAGTGTTAGACTCACACTGGAAAGAGCATCTTGCAGCGATGGATTATTTGCGCCAGAGTATACATCTGCGGGGATATGCTCAAAAAAATCCAAAACAGGAATATAAACGGGAATCATTTGAAATGTTCACGGAGATGCTGGATAAAATAAAGCAGGAAGTCGCATCTACCCTGGCGAAAGTTCAGATACGATCGGATGAAGAAATCGCTGCACTTGAAAGTCAGCAGCAGATGTCAGGTGATATGCAATATGAACATGCGGATATGACTGCCATGCAGGATGAGCAATTGCCAGAAGGTGATCAGCATCAACCATATGTCAGGCAGGATAAGAAAATTGGTCGTAATGATCCCTGTTACTGTGGTTCGGGTAAAAAGTTTAAACAATGTCATGGAAAACTAACATAATTATGGCTGTTGGATTAAATGAACCTGAAAAACTTCTTCCAGTAAAAGGAGTACGACTGGCAAGCCTGGCTGCAGGGATTAAGTCGTCAGATAAAGACGATCTTGTTTTACTCGAGTTGTGCGAGGGCAGTCAGTCATCTGCTGTATTTACAAAAAACCTCTTTTGTGCAGCACCGGTAATTATTGCTAAAGAACATCTTTTATTATCCAGGCCAAGATTTTTATTGATCAATTCGGGTAATGCGAATGCAGGAACAGGTCAACGTGGCGTGGAGGCTGCTCGATCAAGTTGTCATTTACTTGCTTCGCATACAGGTCTTGCTACGACAGAAATTTTACCATTTTCAACAGGTGTAATTGGTCAGGACCTGCCTGTTGAAAAAATATCTAAATCTATACCACAACTGGTGAGTTTGTTGGCTGAGGACAACTGGCTAAAAGCCGCTCGTGGGATTATGACAACAGATACCGTGTTAAAAGGTATCAGCCGTCAGGTTGAGATAAGTGACAAGCTAATTACGATTACTGGAATCGCTAAAGGATCAGGTATGATTCATCCAGATATGGCAACAATGCTTGCTTATGTAGCCACCGATGCCGGTATTGATAATGGTCTGCTTGAAAATTGTCTTAAACGTTGTGTTCAGCGTTCATTTAATGCGATTACTGTTGATGGAGATACATCAACTAATGATGCCTGTGTACTGGTTGCTACTGGCAAATCTGGTGTTCAGTATAAAGAAGATGATACTTCGTTTGAGAAATTTGAGAAAGTGCTGGCTGAGGTTTTTGAATATCTGGCACAGGCGATTATCAGGGATGGCGAAGGTGCAACAAAATTTATTTCTTTGAATGTTATTAATGCATTAAGTTATGATGATGCACGTAGTGTCGCATATACAGTTGCTCATTCACCATTAGTTAAAACAGCGCTATTTGCCAGTGATCCTAACTGGGGGCGAATTCTTGCAGCTATAGGTCGCTCTGGTGTTGCATTTGATATAGATAAAATAGAAATTTTTCTTAATGATGTCTGTATAGTTAAAAATGGTGGTCGCGCACAAAGTTATACTGAAGATCAGGGGCAATCAGTTATGTCACAGGATGAAATAATGATTACAGTCGATCTGAAGCAGGGAACTGAATCAGCGGTCGTATGGACATGTGATTTTTCATATGACTATGTCAAAATTAATGCAGAATATCGATCATAAACAATCAGAAAACTATATACATGTAGCTGTCGCAGTTATTGTAAAGTCTAACCGCGATGTTTTAATTGCGCTGAGACCTGGTCATCTTCATCAGGGTGGTTTGTGGGAGTTTCCCGGAGGTAAGATTGAAACTGGGGAAACGGTATACCAGGCTTTAGTTAGAGAATCCAGGGAGGAACTTGGTATAGACATTCAGTCTGCCAGGCCTTATTTAAAAATTCATCACAATTATCATGATAAGTCGGTATTACTGGATGTCTGGAAAATTACTGAATTTACTGGGAATCCCACAGGTCTTGAAGGACAGCAAATTAAATGGCAATCCATTGCAACATTGCAGCCTGATGATTTCCCCGCTGCTAATGCGATGATTTTACGTTCATTACAATTGCCGGATTGTTATATGATTACAGGGGCTTTTGATAATAAGGAAGATTTTCAGAGCAGGTTGACCAAAGCTCTATCCTCAGGTGATAAAATTGTTCAGTTGCGATACAAATCAGCAACATCAGAGGAGGAGTATTATCGATTGGCAATGTTAGCCAGGGAAGTTTGTAAAAAATATAATTCAATTCTGCTGTTAAATGCTCCAGTTAATGTTTTTGAAAAAATAGATACTGAAGGGCTGCATTTAACTAGCCGAATGTTATTTGATTATCATTCCAGGCCCGTATCAGCTAATAAGCTGCTGTCGGTTTCCTGTCATAATTTAGATGAAATCAGGCAGGCTGAGAAATTAGCTGTAGATATGATCTTATTGTCCCCGGTAAAAGAAACGTCAAGTCATCCAGGTGTTAAAGGTATTGGGTGGGAAAGGTTCTCTGAGTTATTGAATTATACATCCGTGCCAGTCTATGCTTTGGGGGGTATGAAGGTATCTGATTTAACTGATGCCAGGAGTTCTGGAGCGCAAGGTGTGGCGGCGATTTCATCTTTCTGGCCTGATGAATAGATTATTTATAGTAGCAGTTGCGCTGTCTGTTTTAGTATCCGGATATTTCATACCGCGATTATTTTCTTTGTTGCAGGATGAGATTAATCTGAATGATCCTGATATCCAGACATGTAATCAGGTTCGTGTTCCCTGTAAAGTATTAATTGAGAATAACGAAATTAGTGTTTATTTTCCTGATGGCACTGATTCCCTGGTGCCTTTTGTTGTGGAAGTCATTACAGATTATTCTGATGTGGATCAGGTGAATATAAAATTTTTTATGTCTGACATGGACATGGGAATAAATGACTTTTTACTAGATAACGTGTCAAAGTATAAATGGGCAGGTAAAGTTATTCTTCCTGTCTGTAGTCTATCCAGGAACGACTGGATTACTGAAATCAGATTAAAAATTAGAAATGAGGTTTTGCGAGTTAATTTCAAGCTCGAATAGTTTTATAGTGAACAACAGGCCAGCTTGAATTCAACATCAGTTGCCTCTTGTTCAGGTCTTAAAGCTGGATTTTCTGTTCGAAGAAATCGTATTGAAAAGCGATGTTTGCCGGCACTGATTTCAGGGAAGATGTTTAAATCGGAAGGTAGTAAAACTCTAATCAATAAGCAGGATTGACTGGATTCCATATTTCTCTGGTAGAATCCGCCTTCAGCAACTTCATCGACAGCATCAGTACTCTCACGAATAACATTAAGAATTAGAGAGACGGCAGAGTGTAAAACTTTTAATGGCTCGAACCATTCATTTAGTACTGACTGCCGGTTTTCAAACGGTTGTTTTAGCCAGTGTGAATAAGCGGGCAGGTCAAAATCACATAAACCACCAGGAATGGTTAATCGTTGTTTTATTGAATTGAGCAGTTCATTTGTTTGCAGACTATGAGCAATATTACCGGGTATAGCATGTAATTGATCAATGCATTTCTTCTGCTCATCGATAAGTAGAGCCAGTTGGCCATGATTAATATCTGGAATTTCTATAAAAGACTTGAGATTTGAACTCTGGCGTTCAAGTTCTTTAATTGTTTCTCGTTTTATATCTCCTCTGCTCACCATACTAAGTAAATCAATGATGGCTTTAATGGCACTTTGTGTATCCCAGGCAGAGGTATGTTTCATGTGTTGCTCGAACTGGCAAAACAGGTGTTCAAGACGCAAGAAGGTCCTGATTCGTTCATTAATTGGTTGTTCAAAAGCTGACAGTTCAGTCACAATTTACCCTGTTTGTTCGATTGATTTAATAATTCTTACATAAAACAAGCCCTAAAAGTAACTTTTAGGGCTGATCTTGAGACATATTTAAAAACTTTTGATGAAATTTTTCAATTTTAGCATCCAGGCTGGCTATATCTCCCTGGTTTTCAATAATATCATTAGCTGCTAATAATCGCTCTTTTCTTGTTGCCTGAGCATTTATTATTTCTTTTATTTGTTGCTCGTCTCTCTGGTCGCGCTGTCGGACTCGCTGGATTTGTATTTCTTCGGGGCAGTCTACCAGTAAAATATGATTAACCTGGTTAAGTTCACCTGTCTCTATGAGTAAAGGTATAACAGTTATGACATACGGTGATGTCAAGTGTTGTATCTGATCATTCATGCATTTAAAAATACGTGGATGTAGTATGGCTTCAAGATTTTTACGTGCCTGGTTATTATTAAATGTTAATTGGGCCAGTAGTTGACGATTAAGTTCACCCTGGTTATTAATTATTTCGCTACCAAATAGTTTAACTATTTCTTTTAAAGCAGGTTGTCCTGGCTTAACCAGCTCTCGAGCAATTTCATCGGTATCAATAACGGGTATATTTCTCTGGCGAAATAAATCAGCAACCGTGCTTTTGCCACTGCCAATTCCACCTGTTAGCCCAATAATTAGCATTGGTTACAGGTAAAGCCAGTTTGCTGTAATAGCTTCTCCCCAGAGAAAAGCAATCCAGCCGGCGATTGCCAGGTAAGGGCCAAAAGGAATGGGGACGTTTCTATCATGTTTTATAAAAACAATCATAGCTATTCCAATTGCTGCACCGACAAATGATGAGAGTAAAATAATTAAAGGCAGCATTTTCCAGCCCATCCAGGCGCCCAGTGCTGCCAGTAACTTAAAGTCACCATAACCCATGCCCTCTTTACCCGTCACTATTTTAAACAGATGGTAAATTGACCATAATGTCAGGTAACCAGCAATGGCACCAATGACTGACGTTTCCAGGTCAACAAAAATAGTAAAAATACCTAGCACAATACCTGCCCAGAGTAAGGGGTAAACAATATCATCAGGTAATAACTGTTTATGAAAATCAATCATAGTGAGTGCAATCAATGCCCAGGTGAAAAATAAACCACCGACTGTTTGCCAGCTAACGCCATAGTGGTAAGCAATCACGACGGATGTAATGGCGGTTATCAATTCAATAATGGGGTATTCAGCTGAGATATGACGTTTACAGCTGGCACATTTTCCTTTTAGTAGAAGATAACTGATAACAGGAATATTTTCCCAGGGCTTGATTTGATGTCCACAGTTTGGGCACTTAGAGGCGGGCTTTGCAAGACTAAGATGACTGGATTCATCCTGGGTTTCGATTTTAAGAAATTCGGTACACTGTTGTTGCCATTCATTTTCCATCATGCGCGGAAGACGATAAATTACCACATTGAGAAAACTACCCACAGATAGACTGATAAAAATCACCAGCCCATAAAACAACCAGTTGTGTTGCTGTAATGCTTCGACGAGTGTCATTTGAAAGTCATTATGGTTAAACAACCGCACCCATTTTGAATATTGGCAGATACATCGCTATAACCAGGCCACCAACAACAATTGCCAGGAAGACCATGATAGCGGGTTCCATTAATGCCGTCAGGCCGTCAACAGCATCATCTACCTGTTCTTCATAATAGTCAGCTACTTTACTGAGCATTTCATCCAGTGCACCTGATTCTTCACCAATAGCAACCATTTGTATCACCATATTGGGAAACAGTTCCGGGTAGGCGCCCATGCTGGACTGTAACTGTGCACCACTGGAAATTTCATCTTTTATTTTTAAAATGGCCTGTCGGTAGACCCTGTTACCCGAAGCACCGGCCACTGAGTCCATGGCTTCTACCAGTGGCACACCAGCAGCAAACATGGTAGCTAATGTTCTCGAGAATCGGGCTACAGCGGATTTCAAAGTAAGATCAGAAATGACTGGAAGTCTGAGCAGTAACATGTCAATTTTGTGTCTGAGCGCAGGTGATCTTTTATATGATTGAATAAAAGCAGTTACACTTGCAGCGATTACAAATGCGATCACGTACCACGTATCTATTACGGCATCAGATAAGTTGACAACAAATTGTGTAAAAGCGGGTAGATCTGCACCAAAATTACTAAACATATCAGCAAAAACTGGTACAACAAAAATTAGCAAAATTGCAGTAACCACAAAGGCTACTACCAGTACTGCAATGGGGTAGGTGAGGGCTTTTTTAATTTTGCCTTTCAGAGCTTCAGTTTTTTCTTTATAAGTGGCAACTTTTTCCAGCAGGGTTTCCAGGGCTCCGGACTGCTCGCCAGCATCAACCAGGTTGCAGAATAAATCATCAAAATATATGGGATGTTTTCTAATGGCTGATGCAAAGGTACCCCCGGCTTCAACATCAGCTTTTATGTCAAGAATTAAATCACGCATAGCGGGATTGGAATGGCCCTGACCGGTAATATCAAAGGACTGTACCAGGGGGACACCGGCTTTCATCATAGTGGCCAGCTGGCGCCCGAAGACTGCAATATCTGCAGTGGTGATGGGTTTGCTTCCACCTCCACCAAACAGGGGTTTGGCTTTCTTTTTAACCGTTTTTGGAGTAATACCCTGTCGACGCAGGTCTGCTTTAACCAGGCCGATATTCGCACCCCGGGTTTCACCCTTGACTTTTTTGCCATCCCGGTTGGTGCCTTCATAAATAAACGTTGCCTGTTCTGCCATGATTAATCCTTGGTTACTCGGTTAACTTCTTCTAAGCTGGTAACGCCAGCTTTAACTTTTCTCAATCCGGATTCTCTTAAATCGGGTATGCCTTCTTTCCTGGCCTGATCAGCAATATCATGGGCATTACCTTCACGCATGATAATTCTGCCAATTTCATCTGATATAGGTAAAACCTGGTAGATACCGACACGACCTTTATAGCCCTTATCACAGGCATCGCAACCCACAGCTTTATATAACTTCATGCCGCTGTTTATATCATCCTGACTGAAACCTTCTTCAAGCAGGGCTTCTTTAGGGATGTCATCTTCTGTTTTGCAATTTTCACATAATCGACGTGCCAGGCGCTGGGCAATAATCAGGTTAACTGCAGATGCAATATTAAATGGGGGAACACCCATATTTACCAGGCGTGACAGGGTTTGTGGGGCATCATTGGTATGCAATGTAGACATTACCATATGACCTGTCTGTGCAGCCTTGATGGCTATTTCAGCTGTTTCCAGATCACGAATTTCCCCGACCATTATGATATCTGGATCCTGTCGCAGGAAGGCCCTGAGAGCAGCTGCGAAATCAAGACCTACCTTGGCATTAACATTGACCTGGTTAATACCCTCCAG
>Ga0224501_10005138_pt1 | contig 10327 bp, 9 predicted proteins | sample SF_Oct11_sed_USG_4_FD_169105 | JGI IMG/M metagenome (GOLD analysis project Ga0224501, IMG submission 169105) | Sediment microbial communities from San Francisco Bay, California, United States - SF_Oct11_sed_USGS_8_1 | ecosystem: Environmental > Aquatic > Marine > Sediment | place: USA...
TGAGTCTTTTTTCTATGACCTGGAGAAGGATTCTTTAGCAGATGAACATAAGTGGCTAATAAAAATGCCGCTGTTTTGCCCGTCCCTGTTTGTGCCTGTCCGGCAATATCTCTACCTTGCAATGCAAATGGTAAAGAGGCTTCCTGGATTGGTGTACAGTATAAAAAGCCTGATTCATCAACACCTTGTAATACTTCGGCAGGTAAATCAAAGCTGGAAAATTTCGTTGTGGTTAAATGTTGTTCACTCATGGCGCATAGCATAACAGATACTTGTCAAGATTGGACTTGAAATAAACGTCAGCTTAAGCTCAAATGGAGGTATAGATTTTTTTCAATAACGACTACAATAAAAAAAAGTTAAGTCACAGGAGACACTACCTTGAGCGACAAGATCGTATATGCCACAGATGACAGCTTTGATGCTGAAGTTGTAAATGCCGAAGGTCCCGTATTAGTTGATTATTGGGCAGACTGGTGTGGCCCTTGCAAAATGATTGCCCCTATTCTTGATGAGATTGCTGAAGAATATGCCGGCAAACTTAAAGTCACTAAACTCAATATTGATGAAAATCCCGCTACACCACCAAAATTTGGGATCCGCGGAATTCCCACATTAATGATTTTCAAAAATGGTAATGTTGAAGCAACCAAGGTAGGGGCTGTTTCTAAGTCACAACTGGCTGCATTTATTGACAGCAACCTGTAAAAATATCTCAAAAACGTCCGGCTAAATAATAATAGAATGCTGGACGTTTTTGGCTTTTGATGTTAATGTTCGCTTAATAACTAATTTCAAAATTTTTAACCATTTCGCTCTGTCTGTAATAAATACGAGCGGCAAAACCTCAAAACTTCATTAACAACGAATAAAAAATCAGTACACCGTACACGCAATCGCGTAAACCCGTGTCGTATTTTCATTAAATTAAAGAATCCTCAAAATGAATCTATCAGAACTCAAACAAAATCCCGTTCCTGAACTTATTAAAATTGCATCTGACATGGGTATCGACAACCTGTCACGATCGCGAAAACAAGATATTATTTTCTCAATTCTCAAATCCCATGCTAAAAGTGGTGAAGACATCTACGGCGATGGTGTATTAGAAATACTCCAGGATGGTTTTGGATTCTTACGCTCTGCTGATAGTTCGTACCTGGCAGGTCCTGATGATATTTACGTCTCACCGAGCCAGATACGCCGTTTTAATTTACGTACTGGTGATACCGTAGCAGGTAAAATTCGTCCACCAAAAGATGGGGAACGTTATTTTGCCTTACTCAAGGTAAATGAGATTAACTTTGAACCACCTGAAAATGCCAAGCATAAAGTCCTGTTTGAAAACCTGACGCCATTACATCCAAATGAGCGTATTACCCTGGAAGTAGGTAATGGTAGCAGTGAAGACATGACTGCCCGTATCATTGACCTCACAGCTCCCATCGGTAAAGGACAGCGTGGCTTAATCGTTTCACCACCGAAAGCCGGTAAAACCATGATGTTGCATGATATTGCACATGCCATTACGCACAATAACCCCGAATGCCACCTTATCGTTCTACTTATTGATGAACGTCCCGAGGAAGTCACCGAGATGTCCCGCTCTGTTCGTGGTGAAGTCGTTTCATCAACCTTTGATGAACCTGCAAGTCGCCATGTGCAGGTGGCTGAAATGGTAATTGAAAAAGCCAAACGCCTGGTAGAACATAAAAAAGACGTGGTGATCTTACTCGACTCCATCACACGTCTTGCACGCGCCTATAACACCGTTATTCCATCATCAGGAAAGGTTCTCACCGGTGGTGTAGATGCGAACGCCTTACACCGCCCAAAACGCTTCTTTGGTGCAGCTCGTAATGTAGAGGAAGGAGGTTCATTAACCATCCTCGCTACCGCACTGGTAGAAACGGGTTCACGAATGGATGATGTTATCTACGAGGAGTTCAAGGGCACGGGTAATATGGAAATTCATCTTAATCGTAAAATTGCTGAAAAACGCTTGTATCCAGCCATTGACATTAACCGCTCAGGAACACGTCGTGAAGAACTTCTCACGAAGCCTGATGAGCTGCAAAAGATGTGGATCCTTCGTAAAGTTGTGCATGACATGGATGAAATTGGCTCAATGGAATTCCTGCATGATCGCTTAAAAGGCACGAAAACAAACAATGATTTTTTTGACTCCATGAAAAAGTAAAAACTCTATTAAAAGCAGTTAATTAGCTCAATTTTTGGGGCAGACTTCATTTGCCCCAACCTCACCCTTTCAAAACAAATTATAAACTTTTCCCGATTCTTAACAGGATAACGCATCCTCTTCATGTAATTTCTAGACAATTTGTGTGTCTATTGAGAAATACGCTAAAATCCCTCTTACTAATTCACAATTTAGCAAAAAATATCCGGCTTTTGACAGCTTTCAATGTCCAAAATAGTTAGGCTTAAAAGAGTCGCATCATCATAAATTAAGTAAGGAACAGGCTTATGTCAGGTAGTTCAATAGAAGACATCGATTTTGAATACTGGTCATTATTGGCTTCAACAGATCCTGAAAAATTTGAACAACTCCGCCAGGATCAAATTGACCTTCTCATCGAGAAAGCCAGTAGTCAGCGCCAAAAACGTCGACTGCGAGGTTTGCAATGGCGTATCGATAAAATCCGTGAGCAACACAAAGATTCAGCCATGTCTGCCTGCATCGCAATTTCAGAGCTGATGTGGGAAACATTTGAACAGCTCTCAGGACTCCTGCATTCCATACAAGATGATGGATTTTCTGCCCCGGTTACGCCTATGCAGGCCAATGTTATCCCTTTCCCGGTAAAACAAAAAACCAGTTCCAATTATTAGCCTCAGAATTTAACCGTTAAAATTAAGATAAAAGCTTGCTGTGCCTAAACCTTTTCCGTATGATCGCCCGTCCAATAATGTACATGGTGCAAGTTTAACCAAATTCTTAACGAATTTATTAGACTCGTGGCGATGTTCAAAAATATAGAGGTCTTTATAATGAAAGCTGATATCCATCCAGCATACGAAGAAATTACAGTAACTTGCAGCTGTGGCAGCAGCTTTAAAACTCGCTCAGCAAGTTGCAAAGATCAAACAATTGAAGTTTGTTCACAGTGCCATCCTTTTTTCACCGGTAAGCAAAAATTACTTGATACTGCAGGACGTGTTGACAAGTTCAAACAAAAATACGGCCAAAAATAATTTGGCAAGTAATCACGTGTCAGACAATTTGTATCATAAACAAAAGGCGTCCAATTGGACGCCTTTTGTATTTTTTATCCTGCTTATTTTTTCATTCAGCATCCATGCAACGAACTGCAATAGCCAGCATTACGATCAAACCATCACTGTCAGCAAAGTTTATGATGGAGACACGCTACGCCTCGCAGATGGACAAAAATTAAGGCTTATCGGTATTAACACCCCTGAACGTGGCCATGATGGTATGCCAGACCAGCCTTTTTACCCCGAAGCTAAAAAAAGGCTAGAAAAAATTATTCATGCTAACCAAAACAAGCTAAAAATAATTTTAGGAACCGATAAACACGATCGCTATAAACGACTCCTTGCACATATTTTCACACCCGGTGGTGACAATATATCTGCCATCCTCCTCCGTGAGGGTCTGGGTTATAGTATCGCCATTCCACCAAACCTTAATTTTTTAAACTGTTATAAAAAAGCCGAGTATGATGCGAAAAAACAGCAACATGGAATCTGGGGCCATGACTTTAGCAAACCTATAAAAGCGTCTACACTTTCTAAATCAAATCTCGGGTTTCAGCAGGTTATTGGCAGAGTACAGCGTATTGGTGAAAGCAGCTCCTCATTCTGGTTAAACCTGGATACGAAGTTTGCCTTAAAAGTTCAAAAAAAATACCTGGTGCAGTTTTCAACTTACCGTCCAAATGAATTATTAAACAAGAAACTTATTGCACGTGGCTGGATCTATTACCGGAATAATGAATATAGAATGTCAATTAAGCATCCTGCCTCAATACAATTACTTAACACTGACTGACAAGCCGTCTACTGTTACACTTAAAATACCGTGTAATACCTGAATATTTATAAATTAAAGAGCTAAGCATGACTGACAAAAAACTCACATCCTATGAATTAAAACAAGCCGCCCTTGATTACCATGCTAATCCTGCTCCGGGTAAAACTGCCACCGCGCTAACCAAGCCCTGTGATACACAAAGTGAACTCAGTCTTGCCTACACACCCGGTGTCGCTGCACCGGTACGTGCGATAGCTGAAGATCCTGAAGCGGCATATCAATATACTAATAAAGGTAACCTGGTGGCCGTGATAACTGATGGCTCCGCCGTTTTAGGTTTAGGTAACGTTGGTGCACTGGCCGGTAAACCCGTGATGGAAGGCAAAGCTGTATTATTTAAAAAATTTGCTGACATTGACGTGATGGATATTGAAGTTGATGCCGATTCAATTGAAGAATTTGTACAAACCGTAAAAAATATTTCACCAACCTTTGGCGGAATTAACCTTGAAGACATTGCGGCGCCATGTTGTTTTGAAATAGAAGAGCAGCTAAAAGAACAACTTAAAATTCCTGTTTTTCATGATGATCAACATGGCACCGCTATTATCATTGCGGCTGGTTTACTTAATGCACTTGAAATTAGCGGCCGTGAAATTGAAAAAGCCCATATCGTTTGTTTAGGTGCCGGTGCAGCAGGCATAGCCGCAATGCGAATGCTAAAAAGTCTAGGGGCACGAAAAATTTACCTCGTTGATCGCAAAGGTGTGGTCTATAACGGCCGTGAAGATGTAAATAAATATAAACAGGAATTCTCACGAGAATCTTCACGTCGAACATTAAGTGATGCCATGCAGGACGCAGATGTCTTTATTGGTGTATCAGGGCCCAACCTGTTAAAACCAGAAATGCTAAAATCAATGGCAGCAAACCCTATTGTTTTTGCTTTATCTAACCCTGATCCCGAAATCAACCCGGAACTAGCGAAACAAACTCGTGATGATATTATCCTGGCCACGGGCAGGAGTGATTATCCTAATCAGGTCAATAATGTTTTAGGCTTCCCTTTTATTTTCCGTGGCGCACTGGATGTCAGGGCAACCTGTATAAATACAGAAATGCAAATTGCTGCTGTTAAATCACTTGCCGCCTTAACCAAAGAACCTGTACCACAGAGTGTTCTCGATGCGTATGGCGTAGACAAGCTTGAGTTTGGAAAAGATTATATTATTCCAAAACCCTTTGATGCACGCTTACAGGATTTTGTACCTAAAGCCGTATCTGAAGCTGCTGTTGATACCGGTGTCGCTAAAGACAGGGAATAAAATACCACAACAACAATAACTAACTACTATCCTTATTTAATAAGGCTTCTACTTCGGTTATGTCCGCACGTTTCATCACCTTACCATCAACTGGACTCAAAGGGACTTGACGCTGCTTAGGTAAAAAAATCACGAGTTCAACACGAGCTTCATCCACCACGAACTCGTAAGTTGAATAATGCTGATATTGTTCTGTGCCTGTCTTTAAACGACGCTCACCCAGCTTATGGGGTATTTGATTATCCAGTAAATAAAACCCCACGCTTTCAACCGTGTCTGCAAACAAATGGATGCGAATGATTGAATGTTCATCCGCAGTACCACTTAAGACGCTGCCGACTAACCGTGGTGAAAAGCAGGATAAAAATTGCATTGCCTCTATTGCAATTTTTCGTAAGCGGTTTAAATGTTCGGGTTGACTGCCAGCACGAAAAAGTCGTTGATATTCAATTAAAGCCAATTCAATTTCAGAATTATTCGGTAAACTTTTTGTGTCTGTTGCACCAAGTTGTTGCGCGGCTTTTTGCTTAGCCGCTTTAAAATCACGGCTACCGCTATCTAACAAAATTTGTGCTGATTTTTGCGCCAGACGCTGGCGCATATGATCATGATCACGCTGCGACATAATGATGGGAACCCGGTTAAAAAATATCTTCAGTTATATCAGCTGATGGGGTTTCAGTCGAAGTACCTGTTTGCTCACTATCAATATTTTCAGTTTGCTCAGTCGGCACCTGGTCTGCCAGGAAAAATTCAAATATTGCATCTTGGGTTGCTGGGTTCGCCAACTTACCTGTTTTTGGATCGATACGGACTGATACTAGACCTGGCGGTTGCTCAAGCTGCTTTTCTTCAACGCCATTTAATGCTGCCCGCATATAGTCTATCCACATGGGTAATGCTGCCTGAGCACCTGTTTCCCTATCACCAAGTGGACGCGGATTATCGAAACCAACCCAGGCAATGGTTGCTAAATCTGTATTAAAACCGGTAAACCAGGCATCACGTTGATCATTCGTCGTACCTGTTTTACCTGCCAGGTCTTTACGCCCGATAGACAGTGCACGCCGACCAGTACCATGGTTTACAACGTCCCGCATCATGGTATTAATTAAAAATGCTGTTTGTGGTGATAATATTTGTTGTGCCAGTTTCAATTGTGGTGGACCTTGCTGCACTTGTAAGCGTTCTTCTTCATTCATGCCCGTTAAGAAAGATTCACTCAAATCAGGCAGGGAACTGGCTGCCACTTCTTTTTTCTTACTCTCTTTAATGCTATTTTCCTGGCTATTTTCAGCCTCACTGTCTGCAGCAGTCTCTTCTTTTCGGCATGCCCGACATACCTGCTCTGGCTGGGCCATGAAAACAATTTTATCTTTTGCGTTTACAATATAGTCAATAAAATACGGTTTCACACGGTAGCCGCCATTTGCAAATACAGCATAACCATTGGCTAAATCAAATGGGGTTAATGAACCACTTCCTAGTGCCAGTGATAAATCTCGTGGCATCATTTTTCGGGTAAATCCAAACTGCTTAATATAGCGAATGGCATAACCAATACCAATGTCTCTTAATAACCTGATTGATACCAAGTTACGTGACTTAATCAATGCCTCTCGTAAACGCGTGTCACCATAAAACTTACCACTGTAATTTTCGGGTCGCCAGGTATCCTCCAAGCCAGGTGCATCAAAGACAACCGGTGCATCGGCAATAATACTTGCAGCGGTGTATCCCTTATCTAATGCAGCGGTATAAATAAATGGTTTAAAACTTGAACCCGGTTGACGTTGTGCCTGGATAGCACGGTTGAATTTACTTTCGTAATAATCATAGCCACCATTTAAGGCTTCAATCGCCCCATCTTCAGGGGATAACGAAACAAGTGCGCCTCCAACCGTGGGTTTTTGCGCTAACCAGCTACAACCCGCTTTTTCAGAAGGAACTGTGTAAATAATGTCACCTTCTTTCAAACGCTCATGTGCTGAAGCTAGCTTTGCTTCAACAGTATTATCATCCACATAGGTTCTTGCCCATTCAATATGTTCCCAGGGAAGGTAAACCACTTTATTTTCTGCTGTATAGGCATACGCTTCTTTTTCATTGACCTGGAACACAAGTGAAGGAATTAAATCACCAAAGGTAGGTAACTTATTTAATTCTTTTCGCCAAATCGCATACTCATCCAGTTCCAGAGGCACTACTTTAGTCGCAGCTGAAATTTCACTGAACTCATTCTCAGGAATTTCATCTTTTTCATTCTTTTGACTGTCATCAATCGCATTTAAGTCAAGAAACCCGAGGTGACCACGATAACCATGTCGACGATCATACGCTAACAATGCATTACGCAAGGCTTTATTGGCAGCATGCTGACGATCAGCATTAACCGTGGTGTATACGCTATAGCCACCGGTATACGCTTCCGTCCCGTAGCGAGCAACAACTTCATTTCTGACCATTTCTGCAATATATGGTGCTTCAAGCTCAATATCCTGGCCATGCACTTTTGCTAAATCAGGTGCAGCAAGTGCTTTTTGATAAGTATCTTCATCAATAAAATCTAAAACACGCATACGCCCGAGCACGTAGTTACGTCTTATTAATGCCCGCTGCGGATTATTGATGGGATTATAACTAGAGGGTGCTTTTGGTAAGCCTGCAACCATGGCAAATTCAGCAATGCTTAAGTTACTAATTTCCTTGCCATAGTAAACCTGTGATGCAGCTGAGAAACCATAAGCGCGTTTTCCAAGGTATATCTTATTTAAATAGAGAGAAAGAATTTCTTCTTTTGTCAAAAATCCTTCTATTTTAAAGGCCAGAAAAATTTCATTAAGTTTACGTAAATACGTTTTTTCACGGCTAAGGAAAAAGTTCCTCGCCACCTGCATGGTAATGGTACTACCACCCTGGCCTTTTTTGCCTGTCCGCACCAAGTGAACCACGGCACGCAAGATTCCCTGGTAATCCACTCCGGGATGTTCAAAAAAGCGATCATCTTCTGCTGCTAAAACGGCATTTATAAGATGTTGAGGAAATTCTTCATATTTAAGTGGTGCACGCTTCATTTCACCAAATTCGGCAATCAATTCACCACTTTTGGCATAAACACGTAATGGCACCTGTAACTGAACATCTTTTAAGGCATCGATACTGGGTAAGCGAGGATAAAGGTAGAGATATGCACCACCAATGAATAAACCCGCAGATACCCCCCCAAGTAAGACCAATATTCCGAGAGCTTTAAACGCCTTCTTATAAATTAACTTCATATTTTCCACATTATATTAAATTTGTGCCAAAAAATACCGATACATTCACACAAGCCGGAAGTATATGAGGTCAACGAAAAGCTGTCACGCCTATTTGTATTTTTTCATTAGATGTCCTATAGTTGACTCAACAACCTAAAGTATTATATAAATAGTAACCGTAAGCGCATGCAAAATAACGAAAAATACATGCAACTTAAGAAATAGGTTTAAATAATAATTAAGCATTAAAGCAGGCATTGAGATAACACTATGGCTCTTGGCGATTTATTCAAACAAAAAACACCGGTCGTATTAGGACTGGATATTAGCTCTACCGCTATCAAGCTTCTTGAGCTAGGCCAGAGTGGTGATCGCATGCGTGTTGAAAGCTATGCTGTTGAGCCGTTACCGGCAAATTCCGTTATTGAAAAAAATATTGCTGATGTGGAAGCTGTAGGTGAAGCCATTAAACGGGCAGTCAAGCGCTCAGGCTCCCGTACAAAGTTAGCAGCCGTTGCCGTTGCGGGTTCCGCTGTTATTACCAAGGTTATTGCCATGCCAGCTTCGCTTACAGAAGACGATTTGGAACAACAAATTGAACTCGAAGCTGATCAATACATCCCGTATCCTCTTGAAGAGGTCAACCTGGACTTTGAAATCATTGGCCCATCTGAAAATGACCCTGAAAGAATTGATGTACTTTTAGCTGCATCTCGAAGTGAAAACGTGGATATTCGTACTGCTGCTATCGAACTGGCCGGACTTAAAGCCAAGATTGTCGATGTTGAAGCCTATGCAATGGAAAATGCATTTTCCTTACTCATTCCACAGTTACCAGAACAGGGGATTGATCAAACCATAGCTATTGTTGATATTGGCGCAACCATGACGACATTAAATGTCATGCATGATCGCAAAACCATCTATACCCGTGAACAGGTTTTTGGTGGCAAGCAGCTCACCGAAGAAATCCAACGTCGCTATGGCCTGTCTTATGAAGAAGCCGGCATGGCAAAACGCCAGGGTGGCCTACCTGATAATTACGTTCCTGAAGTACTCGAACCGTTTAAAGATGCTATGACTCAACAAGTCAGCCGTTCACTGCAATTCTTTTATGGCGCAAGTCCATATAATAATGTTGATCATATTGTACTGGCCGGTGGTAGTGCCATGATTCCGGGAATTGATGAAATGATTGCGAATAAACTCGGTGTTCATACCTCGGTTGCTAACCCCTTCACTAATATGACACTTGCTTCACGGGTAAAAGCACAGAGTTTAAGTAATGATGCACCAGCACTTATGATTGCTGCCGGTTTAGCAATGAGGAGTTTCGATTAATGGCTCGTATTAATTTACTTCCATGGCGTGAAGAGCGGCGTAAAGAGCAACTCCGCCAATTCCTGACTATGTTGGGCTTAACTGTCATTCTTATGATACTGATAATTCTGGCCGTGCATTTACAATACAACCGTATGATCAGTGCACAGCAAGCACGTAATAATTTTCTGAAAAAAGAAATTACCGCGGTCGAAAAACAAATTCGTGAAATCAATAATATTGCCAAGGAAAAGAAACGCTTACTTGCCCGTATGGAAGTCATTCAACAGTTGCAACGAAACCGACCAGGTATCGTGCATTTATTTGAAGAAATGGTAAAAGTCATTCCTGAAGGTGCGCACATAAATAGCCTGAAACAAGCTGGCAATAATTTGATTATTAAT
>Ga0224501_10005139_pt1 | contig 10325 bp, 5 predicted proteins | sample SF_Oct11_sed_USG_4_FD_169105 | JGI IMG/M metagenome (GOLD analysis project Ga0224501, IMG submission 169105) | Sediment microbial communities from San Francisco Bay, California, United States - SF_Oct11_sed_USGS_8_1 | ecosystem: Environmental > Aquatic > Marine > Sediment | place: USA...
GGTGGGGGGGGAGTCGGGAAACGAATGTTTTGGTTGGTAAGGGTCTGGTGGTGGCAGATGTTATAACTGACAGATGCTGTATATGTCAAACCTCGGTGTGTATAACTTTCTCAAATGTACACACATATTATTGTTTGGTTAATCGGAACAGATAATAAAAGTCATCATAGCCACGTGCCTTGTATAGTATACGGTATCTATGAGTGTATAGTGTGTCTACTGCCAGTGTTTACCCCTCAAACAAATCATCATTATAAACTAGAGATTTCCATAAAATGCCAAATACTCAGCTTGTGTTCCAGGTTTTTCCTGCAAACACAAAGATAGTATATAGATACTTGGTTATCCTAGACTCTAGCTAAAATGGGAAGAATCAGCCGCTACAGAGTATTTGGCTCGAGATTGAAAGTTCCCATAGTCATACTGCGAATGAGCACGTAATTCCTAGCTTCTATCGCTCCAGCAAGCCTCAGGCTTAGGAGGCCCACTAAATAAATCGGAAGCTTAAGTGTCCATGTAGAAACAAACGACTCACGACTACAGAGCGCTTGATTCGAAATTGTGTATATGTGATTTGAAATAAGCCTCGGGCTTGGAAGGTCACTAAATAGAATGGCCAAACTACCCACGTAAAGCAATAAAACAAAAAAACCTTTTAAGCCAAAGTCAGCGCATGCACAAACCGAAGATGTCAGAATTACTGACATGTGTATCAATATAGAGTGAGCATGTAATCACTAGTTTTAGACGCTTACTCCATCTTATTCTGTTCATTGTTTTAGTCACAGAGAAATCTGTGTGGGTGTCGGGTAGCTTGCCATAATTATGACAGCATGTTTTGCCTTTGGTATAAAAACTACTGAGAATTCTCCAATCAATTATCATAACAACTTTGTCCTGCGTTGGTAATTACAGCAACGAAAGGTTCTTTCACAATCCCATCACTGCATTTCTGACACTGAACAGCATAAGTGAAAAGTTTTCCATCGGCCCATGCATGAAAAATAAAGAGTAAATTTGTCCATTGTGTCACGAGATTAAAACAACAATGGTTGCATCAACCCGAGTTGATTTTGATGGGAGTCGAGCTACGGGAGTAATAGAAGGCTATTGTTTCATTGTATGGTGTTTTGAGAGCTAGAATGAATGGTTAACTGAAAACAGGTATAATGCATTTCTCTAGCATCCGTGTGTGAAAAGCCAGAGGCTTCTTTCTTGACTAGGACCCAACATTCGCGTGACTTGAGTGTATTCTGCAAAGATATCATGGCTCAGACTGGCATGTTTAAGCGGCATGTATATATCACGAGTCCGATCTGTGTGGCCTAAGCCCAACTCTCATAGCATGTCTTGCTTACTTCACATTGAGAAATACACAATGTGCCCATGCTAGTACATGTCATTCTCAGATCTATAGACATCAGGATTAAACCCAGTCTCTGCTCGCCAGCCGCGGTGAGCCGTTCACTGTATGCTATCAGCCCAGTCTGGTCAGAACATAAGAGCGGATTGACCACAATCAGTAATTCAAAGTCCACAAGGTTCAAGTGGTCAGATAAGATAGATATGCTGGGCAGAACAACAGCTAACAGCCAACACCTGAATGAGAACACTTATTGGGCTTTCCTTATACTCGCTAAGACAGTCTTGTTTCTTGACACTAAAACCTGTCGATTAACTGTCTCAGTCTAGGAGAACCTCTCTATTATAGTGCATATCGACCGTTTCTTTACTCTCTAAGCAAGCCTTGCTCTGTAGTTTTTTCTCACTAGCTATGAAATAGTTGCATCACAGTACATTTTAATCTATTCTTCATCTATAATGCTCTGTCAGTGAACAGAAGTGATCTATGAGAACTTTTCCATCTTAGCACTTAGCAAGCTGTGACTCATGACATTTGTGCAGCTTACAGCCAACCAGGTTTCTACAACTGAGACTGCACTGGTGTAAATAATATGAAGTTTATTTTGAACAAGAGATTTTACTAGTGGGTTAGAAATGCAACAAGAAAGATAGGTCACAATGGGCGAGAGGAGGATAAGGTGTACACTCTGGTTTTGCCCCTTTTGATTTAGAAATGCTTGTCAAAGGCACCAATAGTTATAAAAATACTCATAAATAGTAAACGAATGCGCAGTAGTTTAAAAAAACGAAATAAATTCATTCACATTTTTACAAAATACCCACAAAATTCAACATCCGGGGTGGTTTAATATTGACTAGTAGTCTAATTAGAATCGTATCATTTGAAAACCTCACCAAATTTACCATGGCGAGTCATATCGAGATCTGCTGGAATGTGATTGTGTTGTCATGGTAACAATAATATCAAAATGGCCGCACATTGTTGACCTAGAGTGCGCTGACACTGGTACTGTGCGATGGCACATAGGTACGATAATAATCAGCCTGTGATACGTTTGCCATGGAAGTGAGCTCCTTTGAGTCTGTGTTATGCTGTACCATACCAGGATACTGGTATTGCATTTCTGGGCTATACATTTTCATGTCTAGTTTTGCCGCTTCGGACTGCGACATAAGAGAGTTTATCGAGAACGGATGACTGAAATTGTTCATTCCAGGGTGAGCTAAGTGTGGTGGCACATAAGCTAGTTGATCGTGTGGAAGTTGTTGCACCATGTGAGCCTGCAGGGCTTGTTGTTGTTGTTGTTGTTGTTGTTGCTGTTGTTGCATATCTGCAGGATGAGGCTGCTCCTCCTGTTTAGGTGCTGTCTGGCTACTCGGAGAGTCGTGCTCGGTTTTCAGGGGTTTCTGTTCATCGGTATTTGGTTTAATGTCCGCTGACTCAAAATCTTCGTCCTCTTCCGCTCCGCTGTCACCCCCTTCTGAGCCGTTACCGTCACCATCTTTTTTTCCTCGCTGTCTCAGACACTTGAATCTCTTTTGTCGTCTCAGATAGCAACCGTTTTCGAACATGTTGCCGCTCTCCGGATGGAGGGTCCAGTAACTGCCTTTACCCGGTCTGTCTGGGGTGCGGGGAACCTTGACGAAGCAGTCGTTGAAGCTGAGTGAGTGGCGGATTGAGTTTTGCCATCGCTGTTGGTTTTGCCGGTAGAATGGGAATAAGTCCATGATAAACTGATAGATTTCACTCAGCGTACACATTTTGGTCGGTGCTTGTTGTATGGCCATGGTGATTAGTGAGATATAACTATACGGAGGCTTGGCGTGGGTATAAGATCGGCGGTAGGTTTTTTCTCGAGCTCGGTTGATAGCTTGAGCACGGCTCATATCCATTCTCATTGGTCCCATTGGTGAGAGACCTCCCTGACCCATGGGTGACATGGGGGCGCCTGTCATGGAGGACATGGGTGGCATGGTGCCCATCGGTGCTCCCATTGGATTCATGTGATGAGACATCTGCATACCTAGAAAGAGAAACACACGCATTACTAACCGAGTCACAGATAGACGATAGGGCATAATCAAAACCAGGTCATCTTTCACTTAGTCCCTATAAGCGGAGGGTTACAGGTAAGGTATCTGTATGTCTTCTTTACTATATAGTTTGTGACAGTATTTGTGTCAGGCACCGTGTCGCTATTAACTTCACACATTTGTATGACTAATACTCGTATTCAGTTAGACATAATGGGAATGAATGCCTGGCTATTGACTCCTTAAAATTTTATCTACTGAGGCTATAGCAGGTTTATTGCTTAGAGAGATACAATACGGAATTGGTGCTAACACTAGTATTGACAGGCAAATCGTTCCTATTACAAAGGAGCCATAAAAAATGAAAACACACCCGTAGTGTGTAAGGAAATATGTGCCAGCTAATGCCACTTCAATCGACTCGATAATATTCTGTAACTGGGAAAATGTCAAAATGTCACGACTGTATCTTTAAGTAAGTTTTCAAATTCACTCGGTAATTATTTCTAGTCAGTAGAATCTGAATAGAATTAATGGAATGGGATTCACTCTGCCTGATCCAAGAGAGTGGACTTGGCGAAGTCTCAATATAGCGTCCACTAAGCACTAATCTATGTCTATGTCTATGTCTATGGTCGAACGAAACATTTTCGATGAAAATTACACACGATCCATCATACGGAAAGTGACAATTTTTAATTGGAACAGAAATCTTCTCGATAATCGAACAATAAGAGTTTGGAAATCAGGTGTCAGGTTTTAATTAACTGCCACAGTAGTCGGTATACGAGTGTTCCGTAAAACTCTGAGCAACGGTAAAGTGGGAAACAAAGCTAAGGCGAAGGTTTCCCGATCATCGACCGATCCTTTAGTTGTTGCTAATCTTCATAAGAATAAAGGAGCACACTCGAGCCCATTCAATATAGAGTATGTATTTCAGCGCAGGTACTTGTGACTATCCATAGTGGTTAGCATGGGAGAGAGCACCTGCGCGGTGATACCTTAACATAACAACCGGAGACTGATATCAGTTTGTGTTCTGTGATACATACTACGCCCTCGTATTTTTGAATGATTCATCATGCGAAAAGAGTTCTCATGGCTCTAATTATGTTGGATTCCAGTTTTTAAAATAAATAATCTAAGTTTTTTATGTAGTGCACTTATGTTGTGATAAAAAACCTGAAGATTATGGAAAATGTCAAACGTGAAGATTTATCCGATCATGTCTACCCGTTCTAGCCTATGCCTAATCGCATGATGTACTTATATTCAGCTGAAAATACATAAAATTATTCAGACAATTTAAATTCAAGTAAAGTACATACAGTACACAGATCACTTTTATAATATCCTTATCGCCACGAGACATTTAGTCTAACAACTCGATTTTATACCATTTTTCTCTAAGTTTATTATAGGCTATCCCAGTTTGGCTGTAGATTAGTCGCAATCTTTATTTCAGTGAGACAGTAAATTAACACTTACCAGAATACATATGATGAGGCATCGTCCCAGCCATAGGTGCTGCCATCTGTGGCGTATACGCTGCCATAGATGAATACGGCATTGACGAGTAGCTGCTACTCGTAGTCATGGAGGACTCGTATGGTGACTTAGTTGGCAACATGGCCATCCGTCCCTCGAATGACTGATCGTCAGATAAATGCATTATGGTAGAATCAGATTCTTAAACTGTATCTGCGTCTCAGTATTGAACCGTTTTATATCACGAGGGTCCCCATAATAAGCCCCGCCCATATCCATAGTCTAATGGTTTGTATTGATATAGAGCGAAACGAAACAAAGAGTTAAAAGTAGACGGTGGATTATTAATATAAAAGGTAGAGTGAGCTTAACAATTAACTCATCCCCTGGTTTATATATACTGTATACCTAGTAATGGATTATCACTGCCATTAATCTGCCTGATTTTTATCAGGATATTTGTCTATGAATATTCCTTCTACATATCAACAAAAATTGAAGCAATAATTGCTTCCTCAAGATCTTAAAGTGCGACTACACTTTTTTGATGCCGTGAAATATTCTCAAATTGTATATTTTATAAGATTTCACCATGTTAATTGTTTAATTTTGTGTTGAGGTTAGTCATTGGCTCAGTATAGATTATCTTTTAGCGTCAGCATGCTCCCATAAGAGAAGGCGGGATTCACTGATTCACCAGGTGACCCGGTCAGCTGTCTTTATTAAAAGAACCCTTCCATAACCAATACAGACCACTTAAATTGAAATATTATGAAAAGTCATCGAGTGTTAATATCACATATGGTCCATAGGACGAGAGAAAATTTATTGGTTTGAATTGAAAAGGCTGGGAGATAATAGTGAAATTCCATCCTTCTTCAATTGATAGGCTTACAGTAAACCATTATACAACCTGCTAATGTTTGTCGACTTATTTTTGCTAGTAAATTGAAATCCACTGTAATTCCTATTCATTGGTGAAGATATTCTGAAACACTCCTTTTCAGTTATGGGCTGAAAGAGGTCTCTCAATACCCTTGTGAATTCCTGCTGTATTGTTATGCTAGGATAGGTGTGAAATTCTGTAAGAGATGCAACAACAACCAACTTGTTAGTAACAATACTGTGATTATCGTGGTATTAATGAGCTGAATGAAGTAACTTGTATATCTATAAACGGATGGCCTTCTCTCCAAGTTAGGGTGAGGTGGCTGCAATGGTATCTACTGCTGCAAGACTCCGTAGTCCATATTGAGGAGCAGTGGTGGATTAGTGAGTAGAACATAGACCTGGGTCTGATTCCAAGTTTGTGCGTCATTTTGTCCTTTCTCTTTCGCCGGATTCCGGTCAGTACATTAAATAAAGGAGGCCCACCCATTGTGTACCAACTACATGCGGCACACCATGAACCATGCTGAAAACAAGCCAGTGGCATTGCGACATCATCCAAGTAAAACAAGAGAATTTTAATTCAAAGGACACTCAATTTACACATGCAACATCTTTAAATTGACCTTATTTCTAGCCAGATAAAATATAGCATACTACCCAACTTTACTGTCTCCTTTCAACTAATCAAAGTTCTTTGAATTGAGGGTGTATTGTGCAAAGTTATTGAGATAGCTCATTGGAACATTGGATGCGCAAATCGCACGAACCTGCGTTCACATCAGAGACACGGTGTGCTACGTGATTTCTCTGATAATCGTGCTCATTGCTGCCAATTGCTACACACAGATAGTCTCTGAATTAAGAGGGCCTGAACTAAGCATCAAGCTCTTCTTGGGGGACATGCTGAAATCATGTCCAGTTAGCATTAGTAAATACAGGATTTCAATTCAAAGTAATTTTTAAGTGTGTGATACAGCCTGATTTGCCCCTTATATTGAGGAACGACCGGTGCCTGCTAAGGTCACTACCCACCAATTATTTCTCTCCATTCAGATGACGCAGAGTGGAAGAAACTCACAGAAGATAGAGTCAGATAGAGATGAATCCTCCGTAAAAAAAGTAATTTTTGTCTCCATGACAGACCAGCTGTCAGAAGTGGTGCAGAAATGAGCCTTACTGAGTTTATTTGACTGGCCATTTTCCGGGGTGAGTCATTAGGAGACCTTCTGCTTACACCCTTGTGCCCCATAGAGAAGGTTACTCTATAGGTGAACCTCCTTTCTTTTACATCGCGATCTTGAACCGGCTAGGTTGTTGTGAGAGACACAGATTTTACTCGACCCGAAAATTGAAGAGGTCTATTGAATTGATGCAGCCTGGCTGGATGATATTGCCCGCAGAAGATGCGAACACCATCAACAACATACATTTTGATTAAACTATTACTTTTCACATTTTGAGCTGTATGGACAGTCCTTTTAGTTTTAACTCAAGCAAATCACTTCTAATTACCACATTGAAAGTAGGTTTTGACTACAAGTTAGCTCGGCAAAGCTTGACATGGAATGGGTGCGGTATTCATACTTCAAGTTTTACTTTAAATACAGATTATAGGACTTATGGTCACCATGAGCCTCATCCGCATACATCCCACCCTTGGCTATTCTGTCTATATATTTGGCACTTGGCACACCACAAGCCTTTGGGCATTTGAATAGGAGCACAGGTGCACCGGTAAGCTATATGGGTCAGTACTGACCGCATAATGAGTGTTATCATCTACCACACAAGTGTCACCGTGATATCGGGCTGTACTGACCCAGAGAGCAGGGCTCTCCATCTAAAACTACTCTCTATAACACCCAGTCTAAATGCTCGTATGTTTATGCTAAGGCTACAAAGCTGCCTGAAACATTTAACTGTTTGTAACAACCCTTTTTCTACCCGAGCACTAGACAGACCTCCTAAGCCTGAGGCTTGTTGAAACGGTAGGAGCTAAGAATTATGCTCATTCTCACAGTGAGCGCTCAGCATGATTAGAACTTGAACCCAGTATCTTTCAATCTTGACCCAAGCACTCTAGCCATTGGGCTATCCCGCTCCATAATTCACAGTATTTACCATGGTCAACAACAGATCATACTAAGTTTTTGATCCACATACAATCAAAACATCAAACAAGCCGGCACTGTTTTAAGGGCTGTGAGGACACGTTTGCCAGTCGCCAGTCTGTATTAAATGATTTACTAAAATGACTAACCAGCTTGGCAGCAAAATAAGGAAAGAGCTGTCGCATTGTTTTGTACAATAAACAACTCTTTTAATTCGAACAAAGGGATGTAAAATTTGGAAAGTTTTTTTTATAACTTGTAGCGATCTAATGTCTGGATGTACATGTACATGCAATAGCTGATTGGTCTCAGGGCGGTGCTGTGGGTGAGTGCTTAGAACGCTGAAGGTCTCGGATTGAAGACAGCTTGTGCGTGGGATTTGTTCACTCAGCAAGGAATGGGTACCCGGTTCACTTCAGCTAGAGTTGAGGAAGGTTAAGCCGGTGAGACAGAGGAATGGCACCCCACCTCAGTTACACTGGTTATGCCAGTACAAGTTGGCTCACCAACAGCCACTTCCTTTTTTCCCACAAGCCACTGGCTAAGGACCAGCCTTCACTTTTTTCATCCCTCCATAATCTGAAACCAGAGAGTTTTTCTTGAGTGACTGAGGTAAGAGTTATGTGAGGACATAGAGTTATTCTCCAGCCTCAGTCCCCTAGAGGATAACTCTATGTGTAAGGAGCTCATCCTCACAGCTGAGACTCTAACCCATCATATGAGTACCAAAGTTACAGTTGTATAAAATCTATGGCTATTTTGGTGCGACGAATCACATCTGTGGTGAAACAACTATCTTCTGAAGCAGAACTCAAAACTATTACATCAGATAGAGTGGCGATCATACCAGGGCTGTGCTTGGAAGTGTTTCAACTATGAATGATCTACATGGTCATCCATGAGTTGATATGAAACCAAGAAATATTATTGAATCATTTTTTAGGAGAAACTGCATGCCGTGTTACAACTCATATATGTATAGAGAAGCGTTAAGAGTAACTTCGCAATTAATTGGTTCTTTCATGTTCCAAACGAATAGAATTGTGTTGGTATTAAGTGGTCCTGGGTTTACAATGCTAAATTTAGCTGAGGGCTATCCCATCTTAGCCTAACACATAGACCTTTCACAGGAATATAAGAAAGAGTAGCGTATAGGATAATGTTAAACTGGGAGAGGGTCTATACACAGGCTACCCACTATGTAAAGGGCTTACAGGTGTGTCTGGACACTTACCCTAGAGAGTTAAATTAGCACATGGATAGTGTAACATCATGGTCGTATGTAGTTCAACCTCAGCCACATAAACCACCTTTACACACAGCATTGTATATGTACCTCTATGTTTTGTTTATATATAATTCTTAATGTATTGGGAAATTATATTCTATAGTGATATTATGAAACAAACACACATAGTTTGTTTATGTTGAGTAGAATAAATAAATATTTTATTGTTTGTCATTTAAATGTCCCATAATTCCATATACCATCGCCCGTTACTGCTAGCCCCTAAGCGTGGGAGAGAGTATTTTTTAGCCGAGTGTTTTTCTAATTGTTTTAACAAAAGGACTCAAGTGGATTACTGAAACAATGCGACTGTTTTTGTGGAAAGTTGAAGGACTCTGAAGCCCGAAGCGGCCATCTCTAGCTTCGCATTTACATTCTGAGCTTGCGGGTATCTGAGAACTCAAGTGTACTTCGAGACCAAATTCATACAATACAGTGACATCTCAAATAAAATGATAGCTTTTATGCCATAGAAAATAGGGATAATTTTAATGCCGCAATACACCCCGGAGAACGATAAAAACTTATCAAGTTTCAACGCCAGGTGAGGCCTGCGTGTGACACAGATGGGATATACACAATCCCAACTATTTGATATGAACACAATTTGCCATACAGATAACATAAAACAGAGGAGTCGTCACTTATAAAAAGTAAGGTTGTTCCCATAGCCGCTATGGCTGTCGGGGAAGTGGATGTTAGCGAGCTGTACTGGTGTAACTGGGGTGGGGTGTCAAACCTCTTTCTCACTGCCTTCACCTCCCTCAGCTCTGAAGAGAGTCGGGTACTCATTTACTGCGGGATGGATAGAGAGTAAATTGAAAGACCCTGCGCACAAGGTGTGTTTTGAACCCAAAACTTTCAGAGCTATTGGCGAATGCTGTAACCACTCAGCCAATCAGCCACTCAGCCACTCAGCCACAGTGCTTCCCCCATCAACACTTTAAAAAAGCACACGAAAAACAGAAGATGAAACACAAACATCCAAAATCAAAACCTAAATATCGGTTCAGCTTGTAAGAAATACAATTCTGACGCAATCATAGATTCTACCTTCTAAAATAGTTTTAAAAATCATCTCAGCTTGGTGATTTAACCCTGCAGCTTGGCTGTAACAGGCCGACAAATATATTTCCTTGTCCTCAATC
>Ga0224501_10005140_pt1 | contig 10324 bp, 7 predicted proteins | sample SF_Oct11_sed_USG_4_FD_169105 | JGI IMG/M metagenome (GOLD analysis project Ga0224501, IMG submission 169105) | Sediment microbial communities from San Francisco Bay, California, United States - SF_Oct11_sed_USGS_8_1 | ecosystem: Environmental > Aquatic > Marine > Sediment | place: USA...
GTAGGTTTTACAAGCCCCTCCTGTACTCCTCCGCTCTCATAGAAAATTGTGCATAGAGCTATCTATCATTCATTCTATCGTTTGAAAGGTACTAAAATATGCGTGTAATGCAACAAAATCTTTGCTATTGTACATACTTTGTTCAAATCTTGGTCATAGGAGGCTCCCGTTGTGAGTATTAGGCCTGCTCAAACACAAACAGTCCTCCATGCTAAGTCCTAACTAATGAAAAAACAGGTACCCAATGCCTGCTCCACACAGCCGAATCGGGAGGTGCGTTGAAGCGCTGAGGTCAAAGGCGGTGTCTCATTTGAATCACTAGCTCGAACGTGCCTTGCTATCCGGCCTAGCTCGAGCTTGCCTTGCTATCCGGCCTAGCTCGAGCTTGCCTTGCTATCCGGCCTAGGTTGAGCTAGGAATGATGTTTTAATGGAGTCATTAACAACTTGGCAAAAAAGGAGGACAACTCCACCCAGTTAGAATTTCCAATGCAGATGTGTCCTCCCTTGTCGGTTGATGTACCAGCCCCCACCAGAACTTCATCGAAGTGCAAGCTTTAAAACTGGACACTGCTTTTGAAGTTCAGCATGCTTTCAGCATGGGGCGCTGAAAAATGCACCTCCAGATTTGGCCATTTGAAACAGGCGTAACCCGACAGCTTCACCACAACAGTGAGGAGGTCAAGAGAGGAGAAAATAAAACTCAAATTACTTACATTGGCAGTTGGGAACTGCTGACCAAGTGCTATTAAACTGACAACTTGATACAACAGAGACATTTCCATCTGGAAGTTCATATCCTGGCAGACACTCGATAGTAGCATTGTACATGTAATATTGCTCTTCACTCTCCATATGATAAGTAACATTTGAAGAGATGTTGTTTGCTGAATAGCCAGGGCATATTATAACTACAAACCATACGACAAAGAGTGGAATAGGTCAACAGGAAGGCATTGGCTCCTTGAATGTATTGTCAAAAACTGGATTTTTCCTACATGATGCTATGGCCCCGAGAATAGGTTTTTACCTAACATTACATGGGTCAAGTTAAACCCATCACAACATAGCTGGGGGGAACTGGTTTCATTAAAATAAATACACATATGGGCAAAACCAGTAGTGTATTAGACAGTACATTTGTTTCTGATGCTACTTTGTCTTTCATTATTAAACTTTTGGTTCGCGATATTTAATAAATATGGCTCACTCATAGAGTCAGCTTCTCTATGGTACATATTTGGTGCCAGTAGGAAATCACGTCCTGTGAAAAAATTAGTTGAAGAGCAGACCGAGTAAATCAGACGTTTGTCATGATATACCAAAGAATGATTGAACCATCTGGCAGATGTGATACTTCCCAACCAGAGAGGTTGAGAGAATATGCATATTAATTCCAATAGGAAAGTAAAAATGGACATCACTTTACCTTCACAAGCAGGCATTAGGAGATCAAGTTCTGGTTCCCAGCGACTGATCATCCATGAGCAGTGTAAGGTAGAGCTGGTGCCAACCACCGGTCGGTAGCCATGGTCACACTCATATAAGACTTCTGTACCCTGAGCTCTGCCATCATTATCCCCGTTATGGGTTGCATGAAGCACGGTAGGAATGGGTGGGCAGAAATAATCTACAGTCAGATGAATAGCAGGATAGGTCATGGATACACCCCCTGGTTCATGATCGAGATATCTATGTCCTACTCACACCGTGTGCCCACTGTGAGAATGAGCTCCTAACATAATTTTTAGCTCCTACCTCTCCAACAAGCCTTGAGACTAGGATGTCTGTGAAACAGAATGAACAAGTGCCTGAATAAAATAAAAAGTGATTAGCTGACATGTAATATGAGGTGATTGCACGGACGGGGCTGTAGTAGTTACCTCCTCTATCAGATTTCAATGTTAGTGCATAATTTTTTGAGTGATTGAGTACTATTTTAAGTGTGTTTAGCATGATAAGGAAATTAGCATGTACCCTACATCAGTATTGGGTGCCTAGGGGTAGATATTTTGCCGTTTCAAAGAAAGTGGTTAGTTTCTTATCCACTCAAAGGCGTTATCGATATCATCCAGAATATGCATAGACAGTCAGCAAGAACCGACTCAAAATCATCACAATCATGTGAGTATTTCGCAAAGCTAGGAATGAGGCGATGGCTTACCGGACTGAAATATATGGGCTATGATTCCATCTCCAGTTAAAGGGGTACTGTCCTTTTCAAACCTGCTAATCTTGAATTAATATTGGTGTTGAATACAAGTAGACCCACCATAGAGTAGACTACTCTAGCTGAGAAATATACCCAGGAGAGTATCCATTTAACCATCATACCTGAGGCTGTATATACGTTAAGAAAGCTTTTTCCGAAGCACTCTTCTCTCACAAATGCCTCATTACAATCATAGTCACAGTAGCGAGCATTATCATTTGAAACTTGACCGTATTTTTGAAATTCTGTTCCACACATACAGCTTATTTCATCAATCCTCTCGTAATTGGCTGCAACGATTCACAATCCATTCCACCACTGTCTTCGGGTGGAGGCTGCTGCATCACGAGGTGGTGGGTGTGGTTAAGGGGTTGCCACTGGTGGCTTTATCTCATCTAGTTTGAGAATAACTGCTCAGGGGTGTCCACTAATTTAGCAGCTGCTATCAGCTGTACTACCTTCCCCGTCATGCAATTTTATTATCACTATGTTTTGTTATATAGATCAGTAAACCTACATGCACATAAATGGAGGCAGTATGAATCCACTATGCATAGGGATAAATGTTTACAAGAACAATTTAAGTGAGTGGTGGGTTTGAAATCTAAGCCGAAAAATCGCTGGTTGTGACAGAAAGGGCATTCGACCTTCATTTTTTCCTGAGCTCTGTTAACAAGGGAGAAAACTCCACAGCTCATGCAGGGAATGGTGGGTTCTTCATTTTAGTGGCATCTGTTGGTCACGAAAATCCTACTTGTGCAGGTGATAGTGATGCTTAAAGAGTGGTCAGTGTTGACATGGTGGGAGCTGGCTATGGCCAGAGCCAAATTCACTCTACCAGGGTACCCAGGGTGACTTAGTGCGAAGCAGTGTGCAGTGTGCTATAAAACCGAACAGATAATTCTGGGAGATTGCCATTTGTTACCCGCTACCCGTTACCAGCAATATACTATAATAATCAAATGCGAAGAATTAACAACAGATTAGAATACTGCCAAAGTCAACAATGGATAATACAGTGAAACTTGGATAAGTCGAGCTGCAGGGGGCCACCGGGAAAGTTTGAGTTATGAAAAGTTTGAGTTATGAGTTATGCTCTCCTTTTGCTCTAGCCATGTGGCCACCATAGCGAGTCGATTTCGCTCTAGTGTATTCCATTTCCTGGCTAAACTTTCGAAAATCTGCGAGATTTTCTTCACATGTGAAAAGAAAACACTGAAATTAAGCTTGTTACACAAGAATGTAAACACATCCAGCCACAGAAGAGGTACAGTAAAACTTGGCTAACTCTACCTCGGATAACTCGAAGAATTGCTTAACTCAAACCAAGTTTCATGGTCCCTGCCTGGGTATTGATAATTTGCTGGGCATATTTCGAGCTTTTAGTCATAACTTGGGCTGATAAACCGTAGTTAGTGCCATCAAATTACCTTCTCAGTGACTGGATGTGTTCATATTCTTGTGTAAAAAGCTTAATTTCATTTGTTTCTTTTCACGCAAAAAGAAAATATCGCAAATTCTAAAAAGTTTAGCAAGGAAATAGAATACACTAGAGCGAAATATGATGGCACTAACCGCAATTTATCAGTTCGAGTTACGACTAAAAGTTTGAGATATGCCCAGCAAATCATCATTATCCAGGCAGGGACCAGGAAGCTTGGTTTAAGTTAAGCAAGTTTTTGAGTTATCCGAGGTCGAGTTAACCGAGTTTCACTGTAGTTATGAAACTATGATTAATCAGGTTGTGTTCGATGAACATGCATTCGTATGGACATGCCTTAAGACTGCACAAGCGAAGTACAAACCTGGGTAGCCAATGAGATCAAACTTCATAACAGCAGGAGCAGATGCAGATCTGAGTTTAACGTATTTGCCAGTGAGTCGCCGTAACAGGGGGATCTCTGTCTGCTTGGATAGACTGTTCGGTGATGCCAGCAGAGATGTAAAATATAACTGCAACAGAAGAAAAATACAAGATGGTGATTACTCTTTATCGCACACAATTTGCGCAATTACAAATGCCCATTTGTGGCCCATTTGTTGCACAAGGCTGGGCTGCTGTGACATCCGGTATCGGGCAGTGAAAAACGTATGACTGCAAGCAAATCAACTGACATGAAACTCTTTGTTCTTTAACTAATTACCAACCAATAAATCTGGGCATCTGCAATCTAGACTCTTAATTCCCTAGATAATTCACATTTGTGGCTAAGAAAAATCCGATACGCTTGATCGTCCAAACAGAGACAAAGTGAGTCAACATATTTTTCCACTACTGCCCAATTTACCTTGATCGAGTGGCCTCCGCTTAAATGCATTTCAGGAACTTGTCTGATGGAGCAGGACACCCCAAAGTGTATGTTCGGGCAGTATGACGCGTTTGCCGCGCATCTGATTAACTACGTCAGCGATGTGCAACGAGTGTCAGTTTGGCGAGAAATGCCCATTGTCTGGCAACACTGACCTGACATAAACTCCACCATGATCGTAGACAATGCCATGTCTCCCCGTCATAAGATCCATGAATGTAGAAAGAATGAGGAGGGGCTCCATGTGCCTGTAATTCAAGCCAACCATTGATGGGCTGTGTCATTAAACAGTTGATGAGGCATCAAATGTTGGCGAGCCCAATTCGATGTATTTGTTGTGCGCCGGCGAACTATAAGATGTTATGGTAACTGCTTAACGGGCTCATTAGGTGTATCCGCGTGATTCCAGTCAGACCCAGACACAACATTTTAGATGTGATCATGCGAATAGAGAGAGGGCAGTTTCGGGTGCATTGGAGTTGTCCTCCCTCAAGTCCTGAGGTTCTAAGGGCAAAAAATTGACATTTTGATCCTTGTGACACTGTATAAATTGCCAGGCTCACTTTCAGACATGGAATTTTGTTCGTGTGATCGGATCCACTTTCAGACGCAGCCGACTTACATGGTTTGTAAAAACGCACTTTTCAGGCTCACCTTCGAGCAGTCAAACTGGGAATGCGTCTGAAGCCCTGTTTCAAGCACAAAATGGTCGCGTATTCATTGAAGTATTTCATTGGATTATCAACCACATAAACCAAGCAAAAATACCAAATTTGGTCAAAAAATAGAGACGAAGAAAATTGGAGTTGTCCACTTTTTCGGCAAAAATACGCCAAGTTAAAAATTCTGTCTCCTTTCGAATCCTAGTCATGGAGGGCTACCATTGCGACTATGAGCTCCTCGCATTAATCCTACCTCAAACATGCCTCACTACGAGCTCCTCGCATTAATCCTACCTCAAAGAACAACATGCCTCACTATGAGGTGTACCACTGATACCGACCCACCTGTGGTATTCCTTGCTTAGTCGTATTCAACGAAAAAACAAATATCTGGCTGGTTCATCACAATGGTGTGAATGTCATTCGAGAAAAAATATTGGTGAAGAGGTCACAATAAAATATAAACACAAAAAGGGATGTAACTCACCACATGTGAGAAGATAACTTTAGTCACATGATAGACGCTGCCTAAATCTATGATGATATAGTCAGCGGCAGAGGAGGTGCAGAAAAACGTATCCAGCAGAAGAGATGGGTTGTTACCACGATGACCATGACAATCTGTATCTGAACTAGTGTATGGGGAGACAACCTTGAGCTGAAGATCGGGAATGCGTGTGCCCACGCCCAGTTGACCTGTAATCATATTTAAAAATTGAGTTTTATAATGAAAAAATAAGCAATGTTGGATGGAAATCTGTTTCGGCCAAGAATCAACCCAGATGGCGTCAGCTGTTTTTCTTGATCGAGGGCATTGTTCGACTAACCGAGCCTTACAAAATGATCTGTTTTTGCATTCATAATCTAACTCAAAACAGATGTTGGTAGGAATCCTACCTTGAGGGAAAGCATACTGAGCCAAGGCCCTAAGACCCCATAGGTCACCATTCCAAGTGGCCAAGTCAGCTTCAGGAATTTCGGGCTCAGTCACATTCACTGCAGTGCTAGAATAGAAATAGACAATTACAGCTGTATATGGGTTCTTAACTCTGTCAAAAAATTGCATTGCAGCTCTCAGTGAAGTTAAATGACTGGGTATGGTTGCAAAATGGTGCCTAGGACCAACTTTGCTCTACCAGGGTACAGAATGTAACATGGGATTGGCAGTACAGTTGGCACGCAACTCTGGGGCTTGATTCTCAGTTCAGGCGCCCTCGGCGGTGTCGGATTGAGAGGCACAAGGGTGTAAAGAAAGTACTCCAACATCTCACCCTGAAAAACATCAATTCAGAGGCTCAACAAGGAAATTTCTGTGAACCCCTGGCATCCGTCAGGATACAATAGAAAGAGGAAGAACCCGTGGCGTAGGATGCAATTTTGGGCCACCTTAGACTCACGAGGCCAATTGAAACAACATTCTATGGCTAACTTACCTCCACATAGTCAAGTTAGAGATAATGGCTGCCAGGGACAAGTCGTAGTCAAACTGATAAAATGATGTCAACTTTTCACCGACATAAACTCTACCAAAGTGCAGCCCACGGGTCGCTTTCCTCTGTGTATTTGTGATATCAGCTGAAACGGATGAAAGCAAGAGAGTTGATACTGTGATCAAATAGGTGAAGGCTATTTGGTACTGTTAGTGACTTCCCTAACCTGTCACACCCCATTTGGCTAAATTTGCCAGTCTGAACTGTGACATATGCCATATATCATTTTTCACCGGTCTGAAGATGGCAAAAACGGGATAGCGAAACGGCTAGGTGGTAGAGCAGGCTTCCAGTCGTGACACGTTCGGATTGAATCCCGTTGTGAATTTGAGTTCCTCACTTTAATCATAGCTCAGTCAACAAGAACAAGCCTCACTATGAGACGGAGCATTGATACCGCTTGTGGTGTGTCATAAAACGCCGTGACTGGTACAAAAATCAAATATATAATCTGGTAGCTTCACCATATCAATGAAGACGTCATATGAAAACACAAGAATAAAATTTAGGTGTAAGCCTGTGCTGCACTATCTGACCGAAGCTCACTACTCACTTCGCTGTGATTGTGCACAGAGAGAAAACACTTACAAAATGTTATGCTATCCACGGTGATTGTGACCTCATCGGTGGATACCACCAGGCAGAATGTGCGATGTATGTTTGGCAGGAACAGTTCAGCATAGAGCTCAAAAACTGGAAAGATAAAAGTAGATGGATGCGTTTTATCCACTTCTTGATATGAGATGATAACCATGTCAGACTTGCCCGTTTGGGTGAACATCAACAGAGATGAACAAAGTAGTCTAGGAGTACGATCAATAGCTAGGTAAAAGGTGGTTATTCCAGTTTAGAACCCTCACATTTCATTGATTCAGTAGGTCCAAAAAGGAGAGAATACAACTACCCAGTTGCACCCGAACAGACATTTGTATAGTCCAGACCAAAACTGCTAGGCGTTAACAGAAAGAGTCGGACAGAAAGTCATCTAGCCTGCCAGCACCATAATAACAACACGGATTACAGATTTTATATATAAATGGAAAAATGAATGTCCACTTACAAAAGTATTCCTCAGCTACCACCACCACAATAGTGTAGTTTCGATGATCCAAGTACATGAGCAGTTCATATTCGTTTGAATAAGACCAATAAGAGAAAATAATGCTCTGATCTACAAACAATATCGCTATTAGAACGTAAGATTTGATGCACTAGCTGTAGTGTATCACAAACATCAAACACTTCCTCCATCTCTTGAAATCAATGAGTGATGGGCACTCGATGGCTAAATGAAGTCTACACAGAAGGGGCTCGGTCCTTAACGCAGCTTTTCTGCACTCTTGTGACCCTGCAGTTACCCTTAAGAAATCTTTCCAGTTTTGGGTAATAAAGACTGACAACCCTGTTTGGATGCTTGATGAAACAATGACCGTCAGTGGTCATCAATTGTTCTGTATTCCAGAACTTGGGATATCTCCTTCGACTGGCGGCCCATATCAACGTCGCATATTCCTTGAGCAACCCAGTTGTCTAGGCGACTTAACGTCCTTAGTATGTGTGACAGCAATTTTTGTTGCCTTTTTGCTATCTTGGATCTTGATTCGGCCTATCTACAGGGCTCTGCTCTGCTCCTGCTACATGCTTTTGTTTGACCAAGAAAAACTCTTTGATTTCCGTGCAGCTCAATGTCAAGTTTAAGTATCCCCTGCCTGTAAGTATCCCCCGCCTGTAAAAGATTTTCATATCGAAGCATCTAAACTAAGCAATAAGCTACAATGATTATAAGCACTACTATTGGACTATTGTACCTTGATGGCGAACTTGCTCCAGAAGCATCATCCGAATACAGATAGTGAACTCTATCCTTCCATTCAGACCAGTATAAAGCATAAGATAAGCTGCAGTTTCTCCGCGGTCAGCGGGTAGCAGAATATGATCTTCGTGAATATCAGTCATAGCTGAAAAATATCGTTATTGACTTATATGATATTCCACCGCTGCAAGAGTTTCGGCCACTGACTCGCGTGTGAGCTTAATTTCGCCAGTATAATGCAGTTGTGTGCTAGAGTGTAAACTCGCTCTATTGTGAGTTTATGTTTGTGAGGATCCTTGCTAATGATCTGCATCATATACCCAAATGAAGTGAGCTGGACATGCAGGCGGACTGGCCTAGCTTTGACTGGTCCTACCTCTGTGCCCTTGATAGATGAATTTCCTAGACCCTAAGATCATGTGATCATCGACATTCCAGACGTAAGGGTTAGGAACACCTGCGCCTGTTAAGGTCAAACCAAAGACTGCTCCTACAATAAGATAAACATATTTATTTACCATTTTAGAAGAAAAGTCAGACTGACCACTGTTGAAGAGTCTTTGGCTAACAGTCATTTTCTGAGTAATAGGCGAGCTACGCATGATACCTTGCAGCAATGAATTCAAGCTCCATAGGTCTGCCGCTAAGTTCATGAGCAAGGAGCATTTGCACTGAATCAACACAGTTGTTGGAGTTTGCACGCGATAAAAATGCATTCTGCATTGTGGCGGTAGGATGCTCAGAATTTGCTGACTTATTTTTCCTTTAATAACACTTACCATCAAAAAGCATGTGCGCCTGCTTGTTATTACCCAAAGCATAATATACAGCGAGATGTACTACTCCGTTGAATACTTTTGAGCTTGCAAAGGTTGAGTTGTCCACCGCAACTGCCAACATAATATTATGTAAGTCTTTAGGGTTCGTATTACACGCACACTCCGGAAGCAATGCTTACATGCACGTGGGCTATATTGCAACTTTAGTTATTACTCGATTAAGTTTGCAATGTCGGAACAGCAAAACGGTTGTACATAATATATTTAGCAAATCGCAAGAATTGCCCTTTGATGATACAATTGGTCATTCTGAATCTGCCCTCTCCCCATGCTAGAAAGTCACTGAACTAGCTGCGTTATATCCGAGTGACTAGGTTTTGCAATACATAGAGGAGTTAAAGCCGGAAAGCTATGCCACCAAGCTGATGTTTTCATAGCTAGTTTTGCAGAATTACCCTATCCTGAAACCTTAGGGCACATCAATTGACTTACAGAGGGCATTAGCAGTTACATGCAGTTGTATTCATAGCTAGTGTTTCATTAGGAGCTAGCAGGGCGTGGTCCTAAAATGATATGGCTAAATGTGGCAGAACATCTGACACCAAATCACATGTAAATAATTACACATAACAAATCTCAAAAGGTCATAGGTAATGAAAGGAAGGGCATTCAATCTTTGTTTGCTCTGGCTGAGCCACCCAGTTAACCAGAAGTAAATTTCTTAGCCCTGCACAAGGATAAAATGGTGAAATCTAGACAAGGAGAGAAGCTTGGCATGCAGGGAACTTATGGGAAGGCACTCCTGTACTTATTGTGGTGTTTCCATCCATCACGGAGATCAACCTCTGAGCTGTGGATATACCAATGCAGATTTTATAGTCTGAGCCACCGCGAAAATCATAGGTGCCATGAAGGCGATAATTCGGCCTAAAAGAGACAAAATAACTTGAAATCAGGGTTTCTGTCTATGGTTCGCAAAAATAATAGTTTGTGTTGAGTGGTAATAGTTTGTGTTGAGTGGTAATAGTTTGTGTTGAGTGGTAATAGTTTGTGTTGAGTG
>Ga0224501_10005141_pt1 | contig 10324 bp, 8 predicted proteins | sample SF_Oct11_sed_USG_4_FD_169105 | JGI IMG/M metagenome (GOLD analysis project Ga0224501, IMG submission 169105) | Sediment microbial communities from San Francisco Bay, California, United States - SF_Oct11_sed_USGS_8_1 | ecosystem: Environmental > Aquatic > Marine > Sediment | place: USA...
CGGGCGCCGGGTTGTCCGGGTACATGGTGCCACCGATGCCATGACGTCTTTATTGAAAAGTTTCATTGCGAATTACGACGGCGACTCTTTGGTATTGATTGAGGCCGGTGAGCTGGGCAGCCGGTCTTCCTTGCGCCGTCTGTTCGAGCAGGCGAAGACGGCGGCGGCGCTGCCGTGTTACAGCGATACGCCGCGCAGCCTTGGCGGTGTCATCGCTGAGTCCCTGTCGCAACACGGACTCACCGCCGCGCCCGACGCGTTGAATTTTTTACGCGAAAACCTGGGTGCCGACCGCGGAGTGACCCGGAACGAACTTGAGAAGCTTTCGATTTACATGGCAAGCGGATCCGGCGGCTCAACAACCGTGACCCTCGATGACGCCCGCGCCGCCGTTGGCGACAACGCGGCGACGTCTTTGGATGAAATTGTATATGCCGCCCTGGGCGGTGATCGCGGCGGCATGGACCGGTCTCTCGCCCGTGCCTTCGGCGAAGGGGTGACGGCTGTCAGTGTGCTCAGGGCGGCGGCCCGTCATCTGCAGAGATTGATTCTGGCCCGGGGACTGATCGATGGCGGACGCTCTCCTGAACAGGCCATGGCGGCGTTGCGACCGCCGGTGATTTTTTTGTTTTCCGACCGCTTTCGCGCCCAGCTGGGCCGGTGGTCCCGAAGCCGGCTTGCCCAGGCCCTGGACCTGATCACCGAAGCCGAGCTGCAGTGCAAATCTTCGGGCCCGCCGCCGGAGGCCGTGTGCGGACGGGCGCTGATGAGGGTTGCGCAGTCCGCTGGGCGCGGACGATAAGTGCCTTCGGATGGGTGCGGGCTTCTATGGCCCGATTCAATTAATTATTACGAAACCGTAATGAACTAGGCGCCGCTCCCCTTCTTGCCGCCGCTCAAGCGGAGAAGCAAATCATCAAGCTGCTCCAAGGACTTATAGTTGACGACCAGGCTTCCTTTGCCCTTGTGGTCGCGGATCTCCACCTTCATACCCAGCGAATTACTCAGGTCCCGCTCCAAGGCCAGGGTATCGGCGTCCTTGCCCGATCCCCCAGGGGCCGCCTTGCCCGAGACACCTTCCTGGGTCAGCCGCTCCGTCTGGCGCACGTTTAATCCCCGCTTCACGACCTGCAGCGCCAGTTCCAGGGGGTTGGGCGCGTTGAGCAGGGCACGGGCATGCCCGGCGCTCAGATCGCCCCGCTCGAGCATGGCCTTGACCGCGTCGGGCAGATTCAACAGGCGCATCATGTTGGCCACGTGGCTGCGGCTTTTTCCCATAACCTTGGCCAGGTCTTCCTGGGTGTGGGAAAACTCTTCCGTCAGCCGCGCGTAGCCCCGGGCTTCGTCCAGGGGCGAGAGGTCCTGGCGCTGCAGGTTCTCCACCAGTGCGATTTCCAGGGTTTCCTTGTCATCCAGATCCTTGATGACCACCGGAACCTGATGGACCCGCGCCTGTTGAGCGGCACGCCAGCGGCGTTCCCCGGCAACGATTTCATATTCATTGGCGATGTCGGGATGGCGCCGCACCAGCAGCGGCTGCAGCACGCCCTTCTCGGCAATAGACTGCGCCAGCTCCCTGATGTGTTCGTCGTTCATTGAATGCCGGGGCTGATAGCGCCCCGGATGCAGGTGCTCAATGGGAACTTCCTTGGTGGAGCGCAGCTTATCCAGCTCGGCGTAGTCGGACGAGTCGTCGCCCAGCAGAGAAGAGAGTCCGCGGCCGAGATTCGTGCGCTTGGCTTCCTCGGCGATCATATGACACCTCGGGAAACCGGGGCGCTGCGGGCAATGCGGGCGGCCTGGGCTAACTGGGCCGAATGGCGTTCGCGCTGCAGAATTTCTCCGGCAAGGCTGAGGTATGCTTTCGAGCCCGCGCACCTCATGTCATAGACCAGTACCGGCCGCCCGTGGGACGGCGCCTCGGAAACGCGGACGTTGCGGGGAATCACCGTTTCGTAAACTTTGTCGCCAAAATATTCGCGCACGTCGCTTTCCACCATATCGGACAGGTTGTTGCGCCGGTCGTACATGGTCAGAACGATCCCCTGGATTTCAAGCCCTGGATTAAATGCTTTTTTGACCCGCTCAATGGTTTTAACCAGATAGCTAACCCCTTCCAGGGCAAAGAACTCACATTGCAGGGGCACCAGCACCGCCTGCGCCGCGACCAGGGCGTTGACGGTCAAAAGACCCAGAGCCGGCGGACAGTCGATCAGGACGTAATCATAGTTCTGGGCCCCGCCCTCAACCGCCTTCTTCAGGCAGTACTCCCGCTCCTCCACATTCACCAGTTCGATTTCCGCGCCCGAGAGGTCCATGCCGGAAGGTACAATATGCAGGCCGGGAATGGCTGTTTCCTGGGCCGCGGAATCCAGGGAGTCATTGCCGATTAGCACCTGATAGGAGCTATGGGCCCGGTCCCGGCGCGCGATGCCCAGGCCGGTGCTGGCGTTGCCCTGGGGATCCAGGTCAACCAACAGAACGGTCTTGCGCACGGCGGCCAATGCCGTGGCCAGGTTGATGGCGGTGGTGGTTTTCCCGACTCCGCCCTTCTGGTTGGCGACGGCGATGATGCGGGGCGTACGGGCTTCACCGGTGGCGTTAAGGGCCTGACTGGTCATGGTGGAGGGCGATCCTTTGTAACCTCAAGATGGTCCCGGAAGGGTCCGAACGGCTTGGAATGCGTTCCGTACTTATACTCCATTTTTTACCGGCCCGGGTCAATTCTTCTTCTGCTTTTTGGCCTTTCAAGAATAAGGCCGTGCCCTTAGCGTTCAAAATCATGGACGTATACGTAAGTAGTTTTTCCAGCGGGGCGCAGGCCCGGGCGGTGATCGCATCCGCTTTCGGCCCGGAGAAGGATTCGATCCGCTCCCGGTGAATCTTGGCCCCGGCCCCGGTGACCCGGTTGACCTCCGCCAGAAAAGCACATTTCCGCTGATCGCTTTCGATCAGATGGACGGTGAGGCCGGATGGGGAATCCTGGGCCATAATCGCCAGAACCAGGCCCGGAAATCCCGCCCCGCTACCAAGATCGACCACGTTTTTCGCGCCTTTCGGCAACAGGGGAAAGAGCTGGGCCGAATCCAGCATATGCCGCCGCCACAGGTCAGGAAGCGTAGCGCCCCCTACCAGATTGACTGTTTTCTGCCATTTTTCCAGCAGCTCCCCATAGGTTTCCAGGCGCGCGAGAACTTGACCGGAAACCCCGGTCTGGGTCTGGAAATCGTGCCGCGTCAGGATCGTTCCGGGCTCCAATTGTTTCACGTGAAACATTACGCTGTCAGGCGATCGTTGCGTCTGCGGACATGGGCAAGCAGCGCCGTCAGGGCCGCCGGCGTGACACCGGAAATTCTTGCCGCCGCGCCCAGTGTGGCGGGCTGGACCTGAGCCAGTTTCTGGCGCACTTCGTTGGAAAGGCCGGGGATGGTATCGTAGGCGAGGGTGGAGGAAAGCTCCAGGGATTCGTCCCGGCGAAAAGCTTCAATATCCGCTTCCTGCCGCGTAAGGTAGCCGGCATAGCGGGCGTCGATTTCAAGCTGCTCGGCCACTTCCGGAGAAAATCCACCCAGATCGGGCCAGATGGCCGCCAGGCGGTTAAGGTCGATCCCCGGGAAAGCCAGCAGGTCCCTGCCCCGTCGCCGAACCCCGTCCAGATTGATATGGAGGCCGTGACGGCGCAGTTGGGACGGACTGGCGTGAATGGCATCCAGGGCAGCAACAGCCTGATGCAGCTGTGATTTCTTTTCCGAAAAGACGCGGGCCCGGGGGGCCGAAACCATTCCGTAGGCGATCCCTTTGGGGGTCAGGCGCTGATCGGCATTGTCGGCTCGGAGCCGGAGCCGGTATTCAGCCCGGGAAGTAAACATGCGGTAAGGTTCCGCCGTTCCCTGGGTAACCAGATCGTCGATCATCACACCGATATAGGCCTCGGCACGGTTCAACACAAACGACCGCGCTCCCCCATCGCGGGCCGATACGCCCCCGGCAAGAAGCGCGGCGTTGACCCCGGCCATGAGTCCCTGGGCGGCGGCCTCTTCGTAGCCGGTGGTGCCGTTGATCTGCCCGGCAAGGAACAGCCCCGGCACACGACGGGTCTCCAGGGACGGGCCCAGCTCCCGGGGATCGACAAAATCGTATTCGATGGCGTAGCCGGGCCTGAGCATTACCGCCCTTTCGAGGCCGGGAATGGTCTTGAGCAGAGCCAGCTGAACATCTTTAGGCAGGGAGGTGGAGATGCCGTTGGGATAAACCGTGGGATGATCAGGTCCTCCGGGCAGGCCTTCGGGCTCCAGAAAAATCTGATGACGGTCACGGCCTTCAAAGCGCACCACCTTGTCCTCGATGGACGGGCAGTAGCGCGGGCCCGTACCTTCGATCTGGCCCGAAAAAAGCGGCGCCCGATCCAGGTTGGCCCGGATCAGATCGTGGGTCGCGGGCGTGGTTCCGGTGATCAGGCAGCTGATCTGAGGCGTCTCGATCCGCCCGGTCAAAAAGGAAAAGGGCACCGGCGGATCGTCGCCGGGCTGAACCTCCAGTCCGGCCGAGTCGATGGTCCGCCCGTCAAGACGCGGCGGCGTTCCGGTTTTCAGTCTTCCAAGCGAAAACCCTAATCTTTTCAATGTATAAGCAAGTCCGATGGCGGGCTTATCACCGACCCGGCCAGCGGGAATCTGGGTTTCTCCCACATGAATCACGCCGCGAAGGAAGGTTCCGGTGGTGACCACTACGGCCCGGGCCGAAAGGAGCTCGCCGTCACCGGTACGGACCCCGCTCAACATGCCGCTGCGATCAAACAGAAGATCCTCCGCTCCACCCGCCCGCAGGGTAAGGCCGGGCTGTTCGGCCAGAAGAGACTGCATGGCGTTGCGATAGAGGCTTCGGTCGGCCTGGGCCCGGGGGCCGCGCACCGCCGGGCCCTTGGTCCGGTTGAGCATGCGAAACTGGATTCCGGCCCGATCGATGACCCGACCCATGAGGCCATCCAGGGCGTCCACTTCCCGGACCAGCTGGCCCTTGGCCAGACCGCCGATGGCCGGATTGCACGACATTTCCCCGATGGTCTCGATCCGATGGGTAAGAAGAAGGGTGTCCGCGCCCAGGCGCGCCGCGGCCGCAGCCGCCTCGCAACCGGCGTGGCCGCCGCCAATCACAATGACGTCGTAACGGAGTTTAGTCATGCTCGAAGACATGGGCCGGAATTTACGGAGGGTAAGTGCGGAAGTCAATCCAGGCCCTTAAAAGGTGAGCCCGTTTCACGTGAAACAAAAGGGCTCCCGGAAGCTACTTACCGATACAAAAATCCCTGAAGATTACATCCAGCAAATCTTCCACATCGATGCGACCGGTAATGCGGCCCAACTCCCGCGCCGCCAGCCGCAGATCCTCGGCCGCCAACTCCGGCCCCTCATGGCCGGACGAAAAGGCCCCCGCCGCCCGAGCCAGCGCAGACCGGCATTCTTCCAAAGCTTCCCGGTGGCGGGCGCGGGTAATCAAGGGATCGTCACCTTTCGACTCGAACCGCAGGGCAAGGGCGGCCTCCAGGGCCGCCATCAAATTCTCGACCCCCTCCCCGGTCCTGACCGACATCACCACCCTGGGGACCGCCGCAAAACCGGGAAGCGGGTCAGGAGCGCCCACATCACACAAGTCGCATTTGTTAAGCACAATCAAGGCCGCACCCGTCATCTGCTCAAGGGTCCGGGGGTCGGGCTCCAGACACTGGGAGGCGTCCAGCACTACCAGCTTAAGGTCTGATGCTTCGGCTTTTTTCAGGGCCCGGCGCACCCCTTCCCGTTCAACCTCATCACTGCTGTCCCGAAGCCCGGCGGTGTCGGCGACGACCAAAGGGTAGCCTGCCAGATCCAGGTGAACCTCGATCACGTCCCGGGTGGTGCCCGCCGTTTCCGAAACAATGGCCGCGTCCCGTTTGGCAAGCAGGTTCAACAGGCTGGACTTGCCTGCGTTGGGCGGACCCAGAATGGCCATGTGCAGGCCGTCGCGAAGACGCTCCCCCCGATGACCGTCCGCCAGATGGCGGGAAATCTCTCCTTGAAGCGCAGTAATTTCACCCACGACACGCCGCTCAAGATCATCGGGAATCTCTTCATCGGAAAAATCGATGGTCGCCTCGAAATGGGCCAGGGCCGTGAGCAAGCGCGCCCGCCAGCTCTCATATAGCCGGCCCAACTCTCCCTGCATTTGTCTAAGTGCTTGTTTTTGTTGCGCTTTTGTATCCGCATCGATCAAATCGGCAAGGCCTTCCGCCGCTGTCAGATCCAGCTTGCCGTTTTCGAAGGCGCGCCGGGCGAACTCGCCGGGCCGGGCCAGCCGCAACCCGGGGCATTTTCCCAAAACTTCGATCAGGTCGGCGGTAACAGCGCGGCCGCCGTGAATATGAAACTCGGCCACGTCCTCGCCGGTGGCACTGGCCAGCGCCTCAAACCAGAGCACCAGCCCGTGGTCGATCAGCTCCGAAGTCTGCGGATCGCGCAGCCGGGCCCGTACCGCCCGGCGCGGGGCGGGACGCGCACGACCGGTCAGCCGATCCAGGGCGGGGCCGGCGCCCGGGCCGGAAACGCGGATCACCGCAAGGCCGGCCCGGCCCGGTGCCGTGCTGAGGGCAAAGATGGTATCCACTGTCATCGTGGTTCGTGCGCGGGTACCGGGCGTTCAGTCTTCAGAAGTCAACATCAGGCGCGGAACCCGTTCGCCTTTCTCAACATGTTTGGTCAGAATTTCATCCACGTCCTCGCGGGTCTCGAAACGGTACCAGATTCCTTCCGGATAGATCACCACGGCAGGGCCCAACTCGCAACGATCGAGACAGCCCGACGAATTGATGCGCACGCCCTCGAAGCCCATCTCCTTGGCCCGGGCCTTCATGTAATCGCGCAGCTTGACGGACCCTTTGTGGGCGCACGAACCGCGCGGATGACTTTCCTGGCGTTGGTTGGTGCAGCAAAAAACATGGCAGGTGTAATAAGGCCGGGGGTCTTCATTCATTCCGGTCGTTCCCGATGGTCTAGGGTTGAACAAACTGTGTCCGGGGGGTTGCATTGAGGACGGTTATTCACAAAGTAAGCCACCAGGGGGGCCGCCGCAACGCCCCCCGCGCGCGCGACGTTACAAAACCCCCGACCGGAAAGGCGCCCCCCATGTCCAGCAACCGGCTTGCCGACGAAACGAGCCCCTACCTCCTGCAACACAAAAACAATCCCGTGCACTGGCAGCCCTGGGGGCCGGAAACCCTGGCGGCGGCGCAAAAGGAAAACAAGCCGATTCTGCTTTCGATCGGATACGCCGCCTGTCATTGGTGCCACGTCATGGCGCACGAAAGTTTCGAGGACGAAGCCATCGCCCAGACGATGAACGAGCTGTTCATCAACATCAAAGTCGATCGCGAGGAACGGCCCGACCTGGATGCCATCTACCAAACGGCCCTCGGCCTGCTCGGCGAACACGGCGGCTGGCCGCTGACCATGTTCCTGACCCCGGCGGGCGAACCGTTTTGGGGCGGCACTTATTTTCCGGCAACGGCGAAGTTCGGCCGCCCCGGCTTCCCCGACGTCCTCAGAGGCATCGCCAACACCTACCGAACCGAAAACGACAAGGTCCTGCAAAACGTCACCGCCATAAAGGACGCCATGGTGCAAATGTCCCGTCCCGAAAGCGGCAACGGTCTCAGCATTGACCGCCTGGACGAGACGGCGGCGATGGCGCTGGGCGCCGTCGACAGGCACCGGGGCGGCACCCAGGGCGCGCCAAAGTTTCCTCAGGTTTCCTTCTTTCGGTTTTTGTGGCGCACCTTCAAACGCACCGGCAACCCGGACTTCAGGGACGCGGTAACCGTAACTCTCGATCACATTTGCCAAGGCGGAATTTACGATCATCTGGGCGGCGGTTTCGCGCGCTATTCCACCGACGGGGAATGGCTGGCGCCGCATTTTGAAAAAATGCTTTACGACAACGCGCTGCTGATCGACCTCATGTGCGAGGTCTGGCGCGATACCCATAGTCTGCTGTACCAAACCCGCATCCGCGAAACCATCGACTGGTCTTTGCGCGAAATGAAAGTGGACGGCGGCGACGGAACCTGCGCCTTCGCCAGCGCCTATGACGCCGACAGCGAAGGAGAAGAAGGAAAGTTCTACGTCTGGTCGGAAAAAGAAATAGACGCCTGCCTTGGCGAAAACGCCGCCGCGTTTAAAGCCGCCTATGACGTGAGCGCCGGCGGCAACTGGGAAGGCAAAAATATTCTCAACCGCTCCCGCCGCCCTGATCCTGAATCTCCGGAAATGGAAAGCCTGCTTGCCGCATGCCGCGCCAAGCTTCTGGCGCTGCGCGGCCATCGGCCCTGGCCCCTGTGGGATGACAAAGTGCTGGCCGACTGGAACGGGTTGATGATCGCGTCCCTTGCACGGGCCGGCATGGTCTTCGATGTGCCCGAGTGGATCGCCGCCGGGGAGGCTGCCTTCGCCTTTATCCTGCGCACCCACGGCGACGGCGAGCGGCTTTACCATTCCTGGCGGAACGGACGCCGGCGCGGACGGGCCGTGCTCGATGATTACGCCAATCTCAGCCGGGCCGCCGTGGCGCTTTTTGAAGCCACCGCCAAACCCGAATACCTGGCCCAGGCGGAGGCCTGGGTGAAAACCGCCAACCGGCATTATTGGGACGATGAACGGGGCGGATATTATCTATCCGCCGACGACACGGATGACGTCATCGTCCGCTCCAAGACGGCGGCCGACAACGCAACCCCATCGGGCAACGGAACCCTGGGCGGTGTTCTGGCGCGCCTCTACGCCCTGACCGGCAACGAAGAACACCGTGACCGGGCCGAGGCTCTAATCCGCGCCTTTTCCGGCGGCACGGCCCAGCACCTTGTCAACCAGCCGGAAACTTTGAACGCTTTCGGCCTGCTGGACAGGCCGGTGCAGGTGGTGATCGTCGGCGACGGGGCAGACGCGAATGCCCGGGATCTGTTCCGGGCCGCCGCCGTAGCCCCGGGGGCCAACCGGACCCTTCAGCGGGTTCCGCGCGATGCCGAGTTGCCCCTCGGCCATCCCGCTCAAGGCAAGGGAGAGGTGGTCGGCAGGGCCGCAGCCTACATTTGCATCGGGCCCCGATGCGGCCTGCCGATGACCGACGCCGATCAGCTGCGCCGGGAACTGGCCGCGCTGTAGCCACCCGGAAAACGGGCATTGCCGCATGCGCAGGGATTGGATATAGACAGATACCGTCCGGGACACGAGCCCGGAACAAAACACTCAACTCACATCCTGGGAGCGACCATGACCAAAGCATTCCGTTTTTACGAAACCGGCGGCACCGAGGTCCTTAAATGGGAAGACGTCGAAATCGACGCCCCCGGCAAAGGCGAAGTCCTGATCCGCCAGGCCGCCGTCGGTCTCAACTACATCGACGTGTATCATCGCGCGGGCCTGTATCCGCTTCAGCTGCCGTCCGGCATCGGCGTCGAAGGCGCCGGCGTTGTCGAAGAGGTCGGGCGCGGGGTCAAGGAATTCAAAAAAGGCGATCGCGTCGCCTACATGGGCGGACCCCTTGGCGCTTATTCGGAAGAACGGATCATGCCCGCCAACCGCCTGGTCAAGCTGCCCAAGGAAATCGATTTTGAAACCGCCGCCGCCATCATGCTGCAGGGATTGACCGCCCACATGCTGATCCGGAAAGTCTACAAGGTAAACAAGGGCGACACCGTGCTCTTCCATGCCGCTGCCGGCGGGGTTGGGCTGATCGCCTGCCAATGGCTGAAACATCTCGGCGTCAAGGTGGTGGGCACGGTCGGTTCGGAAGAAAAGGCCAAACTGGCCAAGCGTCACGGGTGCACCTGGCCGGTCAACTACCGCAAGGACGATTTTCTCGAAACGGTTAAAAAGGTAACTAAGGGCAAAGGCGTGCCCGTAGTGTACGACAGCGTCGGCAAAGACACCTTCATGAAATCCCTCGATTGCCTAGCGCCCCGCGGCATGCTGGTAGTTTTCGGCAACGCCTCGGGCCCGGTCGACAATTTCAACCTGAACCTGCTCACTCCCAGGGGATCGCTCTACGTCACCCGGCCAACCATCATGAATTACACCTCCGACCGCGATGAAATGGTGAAAGCCACGCGGGAATTGTTCAAGGTTGTGAAATCAGGCGCGGTCAAGGTACGCATCGGACAGGCCTACGCCCTGAAAGACGCGGCGCAGGCGCACAAGGATCTCGAAGCGCGCAAGACCACCGGCTCTACCGTCCTGCTGCCCTGATTCAAGCTCAAGCGAAAGGCTTGCCCTCGGCCCTTTGGGCCGGGGGTTTTTTT
>Ga0224501_10005142_pt1 | contig 10323 bp, 9 predicted proteins | sample SF_Oct11_sed_USG_4_FD_169105 | JGI IMG/M metagenome (GOLD analysis project Ga0224501, IMG submission 169105) | Sediment microbial communities from San Francisco Bay, California, United States - SF_Oct11_sed_USGS_8_1 | ecosystem: Environmental > Aquatic > Marine > Sediment | place: USA...
CAACACGTCCAACTCGGAGCGACGTTCGAACAAGTCACCGGCTGGGACATGCCGGCCCACTACGGGGACGTCGCCGCTGAGCATCGTGCTGTCCGCCACGCTGTGGGGATCGCCGATCTCTCCCATCGAGGCAAGCTCAGGGTGACAGGCGAGGATCGCGTGAAGTGGCTGCAAAGCGTCGTCAGCAACGACATCCTTCCCCTCCAGCCTGGACAAGGCCGCTATTCCAGCTTTCTCACCCACAAGGGCAAGATGCTGACCTACTTCCGCCTCTACATGCAAAACGAGGCGGTCGTGCTGGAAGATGTCGGCGAGATTGGAGACACCACGTTTCAAGCCTTGCGCAAATTCTTGCTCTACGGAACCAAAGCCAAGATGGAAAACTGCGGTGAAAGTTGGGGGCTGCTCTTGATCAGCGGGCCAAAGGCCGCCCATGTGGTGCAATCTGCGTTTGGTGTGGATGTCACGGGCTTACAGCCGGTTGATTTTGTTACGGCGCAGATCGCAGGGCATCATGCCCTGGTGATACGCGCTGAGGAAACAGGTGAAGTCGATCTCGAGGTCTTCATCCCGGCAGACGGTCTGTTGACCGCATGGACCAATGCCATGCAGGCCGGAGCCAAGCTCGGCATCAAGGCGATTGGGAGCCACGCACGAGAAACCTTGCGCTTGGAAGCCGGCATCCCGAAGGCCGGGCCAGATTTGAACGAAGAGATTGTCCCTCCCGAGGCCAATCTCGAGGGCAAAGCATTCAGTCTGAACAAAGGCTGCTATCCGGGGCAAGAAGTTGTCGCCCGCATGGATACATATGGCAACGTACGTCGTAAGCTAGTTGGGTTGGTACTCAAGGACTCAGTGGTTCCGCCCCATGGCGCCAAGCTTTATAGCGGTGATCGTGAGGTAGGCTGGATCAGCAGCGCAGTCCGTTCCCCTCAACTGAACAAGGTCATTGCGTTCGGCTTTCCTCTACGCGATTTCAGCGCACCTGGAACGGAACTAGCCGTGGAATTCGAGAGCGGCAAGCACGCGGCCACCGTCCAATCTCTCCCCTTCTATACTAGACACTAACGCGATACTCTCGAAAACAGTATGTCCCTTGATGAGCGGGAAGAACGCGTCGAACTCACCCCTTTCCAGGCCGCCGGCGAGCTAGCGGGCATCACCAAATTGGTCGACGAATTTTACCTCAACATGGATACGCTGCCAGAGGCCAAAACGATCCGAAACATGCACCCAGCTGATCTCGCCGAATCACGCAAGAAGCTGACCTATTTCCTGTGCGGATGGCTAGGAGGCCCGCGGCTGTTTCAGGAACACTATGGCCCTATTAGCATTCCGGGCGCTCACAAACGATTCCCAATCGGGTACGAAGAGCGTGATGCCTGGCTGCTCTGCATGCAGCGAGCGATTGCCGTTCAGCCATACAGCGCCCAATTCAAAGACTACCTCTTCGCTGCCCTCAGTATTCCCGCAGAACGAGTCAGACAGGTGAATGCGGAAGAGGTCTGACGCCTGGCCCCCACACACCGATCAGTTCCCCCTCGCCCCCCTCGCACGTACATAGAGATACATCGCTGAATCCTTCCGGATACAGAGCCTTTAATCTTGCTTTGACTGCATAGAGCTGACATCTCCTTTAAAATCAGAGCTATGAATGCGTGGTTCTAGCCATTCTGACAAGGCGTTCGTGTGGCACTCTCTTTGCTCATCAACAGAATATGTCCGGCAACATCACAGAACGTGAGCGTCTGAGCAAGCCCTAGGCTCGATCAGCTGAATCTCGGCATGGCTGAGAGAAACTGCAGGCCTACTATCGGGGGATAGGCGACAAGGAATCCGCGCTGTACGGTGGCCGATAGGTACTAAGGATCAAGAGATGACTTTCTCCTTCTACAACGCCACAAAGCAACAACTCTCCCCCTCACTCCAGGTGGAATCGGTTTCGATCGGATGTGAAGCGTGGATTGACGTCAGCCGGTTTTGCGCCACAGAAAAACCCGCGCCCCCCAGAACCTCTGAAATCCACTCTCGTTCAACACCTTCCCATAGCTCTCTGACCAAGTCGTTTGCCGACCTCCGTAGAAAGTTTCAGAGAAGTTCGCCCAAAGACCTCGTCTAGCACGACCGCAACTCCCTCCGTCTCCTCAATGCCATCACTCAGAATCCGCACTTGACGAACCTCAAGCGATATCGTTCATATGATCTGAAGCGAAACTATCCTGACCCACACATTGTGACAGCGGCGTCCTTAATTGTATCGAAACGAGAACGCCCGCGTCAGCCCGCCAACCGCCCACGAGTCACCGTAGAGGACGCAACAATCGTCGGCTCGCTTGTCCAGCACAATACCCCAAAGGCAACGGTCGTGCTGAAAAATACTGGTCCGTGCCCGCACGGGTGCCCAAAGTCCACCTGGTAATGACGGTATGGACTTCCACCACGTTTCCCGCCTGGGAGATGCCTCTGCAATTGACGGCAGATGCCGAAGATATTGGCACAATTGATCCAGGTTCTTATATGTCCCAGGCAGTTTCCTTGATCGCGCCGCTGACCGATGTTCATGAAATGCACTTGGAGCATAAAGACTGGTTCATCGGGCGAGAGACTTCCCTATAGAGTCTGAGCTTCCTGGATGAATTGAAAGAGCTGGATTAATGGTGCAGAAACCGATGGCATGAAGGCACGACTATGATTGCACCCTCACGCCATGTATTGTTGAATAGGTTACCGCTCGGGATTCCGCGTTGCAGTGACTGCTGAGGCAAAGTTCAAGAGACTGCTCCGTTCGTCATCATCCAACGCCAACAGCAGATGCACTTCATCTCCGTGCATGAGGCGGAGACTTAAAAACGGTTCCTCGCGACGTTTTTCTTTGTTATCCCACATCGCATCGATCAGCTGCACCTTATCCAGCTGCCCGACCGACACGACGTCATACCGAAAATAGGAATCGCCGATTACAACGTCGAACACGACATTGCCGGCTGTGAGCAGCACCAGATTGAACCGCCCCTGATCCTCATATCCCTCCGGCAAGAATTTATTGACGTGGCAGAGCACTATTTTTCGATCGCCCAATGCTTTGCGGAATTTCTCCCTCAATGCGTCATAGTCGATCTGCAAGGCTTTTTCATCCAGCCCAGTTGCTGCGACGGCTGCTGCTTCCGCTTTTGAAAAAACGTCACCGGCGGACATCAATCCTGACATAGCCACTTCCTCTCGTTATCGTTGAAATGAACAGAGTGAATGCGCATAGGAGACGTACGGTACCCGGCTCTCCATCGAGATTGCAAGGGGACTGAGCCCAAGACCTTTTGTTAATGAGCCGCAATGTGATGAGAAAACCGTCTGTCGCCTGCCTCATCAATCACGGTCACATCGAATGAGTGCCTTGTAGCACGGACCAGCCCAAAGTTTTGGTATCCTGACTCATTGACCAAGCGGGTTGGGTGTAATCCCTCACTAGCCGCGGTGATCTTTCCAGGTCTGGCCGAGAGAGGACCTGCCATGTACTCGTGAAAATCAATAGTACCGTCTTGATCGGGATCATAGGCGTTGGCCTGCACCCAATGCACATCCCCTCCGAGGAACACCACGTTCTGGAGCTTCTGTCCGAGAATGGCATCGACAATCACCTGCCGTTCACGTTCAAAGCCGACGCCGTTTTTGTCAGCCCCCCAGCCATCATTGCCCACACCACCCTTCACGATAGACAACGGCACAGAAGTCGCGATGACTTTCCAGGTCGCCGTGGACGTGCGAAGTCCATCAAGCAACCACTGCAATTGCGTTGATCCCAGCATTGTCTTGTCGGGGCCGTCGTGGTCCTCATTTCGACTTCGATACTGCCTGGTATCCAGGATAAAGAGTTCTAGGTGGGCGCCGTAGCGGACACTCCGATACAGTCGATTGGGTTCCCCCTCTGGAGAGGCGATCGGCCAGTACTCGCGGAATGCCTGCCGCCCAACCGGCATGTTCGGATCAAATGGTCCTGAGAAATTGTCACGAACTTCATGATCATCCCAGATCACGTACACCGGCACCCTCCTCAAAAATCGCTGGAGAGCTTCTGCGCCCCGTTGATATCGATGGCGCAAACGGTAGGTCTGCAACGTTGTCGCCTTGAAATCCGCTCCCGGCTCGTTCGGCGGCGAGGGGCAGAGGTTGTCCGCATAAATCGTATCGCCGAGAAACAGAAAAAAGTCGATCTCCTGCTGATCAATCACGTCGAAAATGGGGTAGCCACTCACCCCCTGGCGACACCGCCCTTGCCCACCAAGATCTCCACTCCACGCAAACGCCACTGCGGCGGAGGTGTTGTCTTCCGGTAGCGTGATAAAATTCCCCTTGGCCGCGAGTTTTCCAGAAAACTCCTTCGTAGACTGGTCTCCATAACCAATCGTGACATGATACCGATAATGCGTTGCGGGGCTGAGCCCCTCAAGAGGGACGGTGAGGGTATAATCCGTTTCGGCTGTGGTTGCCAAGAACCCTGTTCTTGACATCGGAGCAACCACTGTCGCTAGGTTCGACGCCGTTTCCCACAGCGAGAGCGGCGCCCATTCAATCTGTACTGATGCCGGTCCATCAGTGCGAAGCCACAGTAGGGCGCGATGCGAACTGACATCACCAACAGCCATCCCCTGAGGCAAAAGATCTGAAGCCAAAAATGATCTTTCCTCAGACAAACTACTCGACCGAACACGTCCACTGGGGGATAGGGCACAACTGACAACAAACGAGGCCAGAGCAAGGAAACAGGCCGCTACAAACAGCGTGCGCATTCGGGTACCCCTACCTTATGCCGTTGAAGAGGTCAAGCGAACGGCTTGAGCAGCGGACTTGAAAATTGGCTAGGCCGACCATCATACTGAGCGGAGTCGAAGGAGAGATACGGTGCATGATATAAATTGCTGTGTGCCAAACTGCTTAGCGAACCCCTATGCTCCAGCCGGCACGCGATCCGTCTGCAAAGACCATTTCCTCAGTTTTCTCACATGGCGCCGCCGCCGTGGGCCAAAAATGTTCCTGACCTATGCAGGAATGGCAATGACAGAACGTGACGCCATCGCCGCCGAATGGATGAAAACCATCCGTATTGATGAAGTGCCCACCGCTGCGCCAAAGCTCTAATCCGCATTCCCTCTCACCCCATCACCGGCGACCCATGGTGATGGATCATCAGCCACTCATCGCCGATCAGCTCAAAAAGGTTCGTGGCTAAGACCTTGGCATGTTGTGGTTCGTCGGATTGTTGAGTTGTGAGATTTTCCACGCAGATGACCCAGGCCACATCGCCCGCCACCTGAACCATTACGTCGGTGAGGTCAAACTTCATTGAGAAGGTATTGTTAAAAATGAGCACCCACGAGTCTCGCACGGCAGGCCAGCCGGAACGAATCGTCCAGCCTGGATGAATGCAAGTGACATAGTCTTGATGCATCCAGACTTGGTCCATCTTGGCAATGTCGAGGCTTTCAAACGCTTCGTAGAATGTTCGATTGGCCTTCGTAACGGCTTCGATGCGCTGTTGTAACACGTAGTCCCCCTCGCTCAGCGAAGCCGTATCATACTGCAACCGAGCTGAGCACAGCGAGGACATTCCTCCTCGGCATCAATGGGATTAAGGAGTACCAGGTGGAACCAGGGAATCGCTCAGGCAACGTTCTGAGAAATGACTATGGGTACCTGAAGGCCAACAAGGAGAAGCGGTTTATTACGGATGTCACAGGCGAATGGTTCAAGCAGCCAACGATCGAGTATTGCCGTGCATGACACCTCGCCAGCCAACTTTCTTCGAGTATTATCTACCAACCTTCCGCATGCTCAGAGCCGATGCTGTAGAACCTGATTTCTTGTTCGAAAAAACCTTCTCCACCTGCTCAAGACGTTTCAAGGGGTTACCAAACAAGTCGTTGAGTTCGATTACGACTCCTCCAACGATTTGGCGAAGTTCACGTTCCGTATGGTGCACTGGAACCAGTCGCCTGCGCTGCCACCCGCGGAGCACAAACATCTTTCTTAACTGCATATGAGGCCGCTCGCATACCATCACAAATTCTCGTCCTTGGCCATCTTCAAGTATGAAGCCCTTCAAATGCATAACGCTTTACCCCCTTTCTCAAAGATCCTAATCGAGACACACTGTGCACACCAGTCCCTATCAGGTGTTTCCAATCACCTCATAGCTTCGAGCCTTGGTTGACCTTCTCAACGATCTCAAAGTCAGCCCGGACTAGGAATCACTTTGCTGGTCGACCGAATAGCCAGACAAAAATCCAGAAGATAGTCGTTCACGATGCGCGTGCGAAGCGCGGGGGAATAGGCTTCATCTTGGCCGTTCTTTCTTCGTTGCTGCCCAAATCACCACGGTTGTACTTCGACTTGCAGCATATTGGAGAAAATGGAATAGGGCTATCAGGAATACCCTGAAAACAGGCGCGGACATCACTGAGGAGATCCTGGGGAATGCACCGGAAGCCATCAGAGGGCCAATCCTCATTGCTGAGGATCGACCCTCCTGATGAGGCGAATGCGAGACAATACCATCCGAGTTAGTACTGCAGCTGCAACGCCACGTGGAACGAATCGACCTTTTGCACCGGTTGCCCCGGAGCGATGAACGAGAAGCCTCCTGGGCTGCCGTTGAGATCCCCGTACCGGTAGTAGGCTGAGACTCGGGCATTGTGGCCGGCAATGATATAGTTCACACCGGTTTCCCACTCATTCCGCTCGTTGGCGTACCGGGGGCTGATTTCGGTGAACCGCACATAGGGTTGGAATCGCCCGATACCGATTTCCTTGGGAAACAGGTACAAGACGTACACCGACCAGGAGTGGCCGTTAAAGATACAAAAGCAGGTACCAAAGGCGCCGGCGCCAGGCTGAAAGGCCTGCGTCCCGTAATTCGCAAAGAACCGCTTGAACTCCCCGTTGAACGTCACCACGCCCATATCGTTCGGGAGGACTTTCTCCATCAACAGATCGGCGGAGAGCCCGGTGAAATCAGACGTTGCACCGGCGACTGTGGGATTCCCCGCGCCATCTTTCTGATGCGTCACGTTTCCCGAGATCGCCAGGATGTCTCCGGCCGTCCCGTAATAGGTCCCGCTCGTGTAGTAGCCGGGGTTGACTTCATCGTTCAACAGGTTCCACTGCAGACGACCGGCGTACAACAAGCTGCCCGTGGGGTTCGGTCCCCCGCGGTTACCCGTGAACACCGAGGCCACGTACATGAGGTGGGTCCCGAAGGGATGGATCTTCCCGAAGAAGACCGCACCGTTGTCACGACCATAGAGCCCCGCCTGTCCGCCAGTCGCGCCCCCGGGGCCGCCGGGGAAGTTACCGCTGAAATCCGCGGGGAAAAACGGGGTCCGGAACCCGTCGAAGGTTGCATGGTAGAACGGACCGTTCAACTCACCACGCTCGCTCGGGACCAAGGTGCGTCCAACCCAGAGGTTGACCAGCTCGTTGATCTCGAATTTTCCGATCGCGTCGAGCAACCCGATGTTGGAGTTGCCGCCAAAATGCGTGCCGCCCCCCCCAACGTTGCAGTTAAAACATTCCGTATTGAACGTAAACTTGACGTACTTGTGGATCTGCCCATCGATGTAGATACGCGCATTGTCAACCTTGAAGTCGTTACTGTAATGGCCCCCAGCGGCGCCCTCAATGGCGTTGAAGCTGGTCCGGATCCCCATGCCGATCGAAATCCACTTGTCGTCATCAGCCTTGATTGTGCCACCAGCATAGGCACTGGGCAGGGGGGATCCCATTCCAGCCACCAGTGCCGTCACGGCTCCAGCAACTAAAACCGTTTTCCACTGCCTTTTGATATGTCCCATCATACTGAGGCCCTCCCTTGTGAGTAATAGGAACCCTTGCCCACCACTACGAACTGCCGAGCCCTTTCCCACTGGGAAATACGGCGCGGAGTATGCCTAAGCCCTCGAAGGATAGCAAGAAGATTCTGCTAATACCTTCATTACGACATAACTATACATATGTATTTCTGCTTGTCCAGCAAATGCAGAAAGCGATCAGGTGCGATACTAATGTGGTTTTCACCTGCCCACATCAACAGACTCCACGCCGATAGAGTACAAAACATATCGTCCCTGACTCATTTTTTTCATGCACCGACATCAGTACCTTAGTGCCTTTCCTCGCCTACGTTAGGCTGCACCAATGGATCACGGGATCACGACTGTAAATCGATAGAACCCAGCCGGGGCTCAAGCAATCCTTGTACCTCAGCTTTTGGAAGGCAACACATCTACCGTGAGAGAGAATAGAAGATCGATAGCTGTGAGATTTACGTGTGAACTATAGAAAGGTGCGGATGAATAACACGTTGATAAATAAGAGCCAGGCAGAAGATATTCGTCACCCTCTACCTGGCTTTCTCAGTTCGCCGGTCAGAGTCTATCGGTTCGGTTGAGGAGTGTAGCGGAGATACGGCTTCACAGTCGTGAACCCTTTAGGAAACAGTTGTTGCGCTTCTGCATCACCCACCGCGGGTGTAATGATGCACTCTTCACCGTCTTTCCAGTTGGCAGGTGTTGCAACCTTGTATTTTGACGTCAACTGGAGCGAATCAATAACCCGCAGCAGCTCATCAAAATTACGACCACAAGAGGCCGGATAGGTCAGGGTCAGTTTCACTTTCTTGTCCGGACCAATAATGAAGACTGAACGCACGGTCATATTATCGATGGCATTCGGGTGGATCATGTCGTAGAGCGTTGCCACCTTCTTGTCCGGATCGGCGATGATGGGGTAGTTCATCGTCGTCTTTTGGGTTTCATTGATGTCATTAATCCAACCCTTGTGCGAATCCATGGGATCCACGCTGATTGCGATCACCTTAACTCCCCGCTTCTTGAACTCCGTGGAAATTCTGGCCACCGTACCCAATTCCGTCGTACAGACGGGGGTATAGTCTTTGGGGTGGGAAAAGAAGATTCCCCAACTGTTGCCCAGCCACTCATGAAAATTGATCGTGCCCTCTGTCGTCTCCGCCGTAAAGTTCGGCGCATCATCGCCCAATCGTATCGCCATGGCATACCTCCTTCGTATCGCAATAAATTCAAACAAGAATGAACTCAGTCCCTACCATACTGGTTCCCAAAGAGCGAGTTCAAGAGGGCGCCGGCTGACCGCCAACCGAAAAAACTCGAAGAAGGCCTTCCGCCAAGTCTCTCTCCTGGTTGGATAATGGTTGACGCTTGACGCGAAATATTGCTCACCGCTCAAGTTTCTTCTCCCTTTGCCGATATGACTGTCGAGGACTCACAACGGAGCACAACATGGATAAAGCCGAGCCAACGCGCATGAAGCTCCATATTTCGAAAGACCCGATGTACCTCATGTTGCGAGAAGGCTGCATCAAGGAATTCAATGCCAAGAAAGCCTCCGGAGATACATGTGATCTTCGGGGATGTGATTTACGAGGGTTGGATCTTCGCGGTCTCGAGGCCGACGGGCTGGATTTCAGCGACTGCTATTTCCGGCAATCCGATCTTCGCGGTCTTGACCTGAGCAACGCGAAGATGGAGGGTGCCAGTATCAATGCTTGCAAGATTTCAGGTGTTCTGTTCCCCTCTGAGCTCAGCGCATCGGAAATTGAACTCTCGCTTTTGCATGGGACGCGAATGCGGTACAACGGAAAGTGACGAAATTCACTCCGGTGTCGCCAATACCTGTTACTCCCAGTGAAGCGTTCCTTGTGAAGCGCATCTCGCTCTCTCAATCCCGAGTTTCAAGTTGTGGGACAACCAGAACGTGAAACCTAAAACTCAAAACCGTTGGCCGATACAGTTAACCTAAGGGTGGACATTTAAGATCCGGCAGACAGCGACAACTGAGTCCGCACCTTCTCATGCCCAGACTCGGCATCGCTGGTATCAAGAAGCACCACTCGTTCCTCACTGAGCACTCCATCTTCGAGAAGCCGATTGCGAATCGCCTCAGCGCGTTGGCGGGCCAACGCTTCAAATTCTTTTTCCGAGATCTGGATGGCCGCCGCTAGTTGCTGTTTCATCTCTTCTACCGTCGGTTGAGTGGGCTCGGCGGGCGCAGCTGCTGGTTCAGCAGGAGGAAGCTTTGCATATAATTTCTCCACCAGGCGTTGCTCCACTTTCGGCGAAAGCTCTTCCTGATCTGGATTCGCACCACCCTGCATAGCAAACAGTTGTGCTCGGAGCTTCATCGCCTGCAGGGCGACGCGATCCAGGGTAGAATCGGTCGTTCCCTTGATATCGAGCCGGAGTCCAGCGCGTTCCTCCAACGCTTTCTCCAGCGCATCGAGTTTCTTCACTTCTT